>ERZ773003.2228-NODE-2228-length-9822-cov-6.413740_pt1 | contig 9822 bp, 10 predicted proteins | sample MGYA00580668_ERZ773003 | MGnify/ENA primary metagenome ERZ773003 (study PRJEB29015, sample SAMEA2738002) | human oral metagenome | biome: human oral; feature: human-associated habitat; material: dental | place: China | collected 2126 ... | reverse complement strand
CGGCCCGACCTCACCCGCGTCCCCGACCCCCGGGTCGAGACCACATACCCGCCAGCCTCCAGCATCGCCAGGGCGGATGCGACGGTCCCGCGGGCGACCCCCAGCACCTGCGCGAGCTCCCGCTGCGGTGGCAAGGTGCTTCCCGCGGGCACGAAACCGTGATCCACAAGCTCTGAAATGGTCCTCGCCAGCGCGTCCGGCAGCCGCTCGTCCGCGTCCGTCCACACCCCGAGCAGCCTCGACAGCTCCGCCGAATCCATGCGCACTCCCACGCTGCCGAGTATGCCCCACCTGCCTGGGCCAATTCCTCCAGATTGGACTAGTGCCGTCCTGTGGTGAGACGTAGCCTCGCTGTTGCCCTTGGACGCCCGGCCGCTGCGGCCGCGCTTGAGCAGGGCGGGCCCGACACACACGAAGGAGTGAGACCGCATGGCTGTTGTTGCACTGATCGGGACGCTGGACACCAAAGGCGCCGAGTGCGCCTGGCTGGCCGAGCAACTGGACAAGCACGGGGTGCAGGCCCTGTTCGTCGATGTCGGGTCCTTTTCGGCGAGCCCGCTGGCCAACGTCAGCTCCGACGATGTGATCGCCGCCGCGGACTCCGACGCCGCCGCCCTGCGCGAACGCCGCGACCGGGGCGAGATGATGCAGGTGATGAGCGTCGGGGCGGCCCGTATCGTCCGTGACCTGGCGGTGTCGGGACGCATTCACGGCCTGCTGGCCCTCGGGGGGTCCGGTGGCTCCTCGGTCGCCGCGGCTGCGATGCAGGCCCTCCCGGTCGGTTTCCCGAAGCTGCTGGTCTCGACCATGGCCTCCGGCGACGTGAAACCCTACGTCGGCGAGGTGGACGCGACGCTCATGTACTCGGTCGTCGACGTCGCCGGCATCAACTCGGTCTCGTCCCAGGTGTTCGCCAACGCGGCCGCGGCGATCGCCGGGATGGCCCAGGCATACGAGGACCGGTTGGCCGCCGTCCCCGCCGGCCACAAACCGGTCGTCGCGGTCACCATGTTCGGCGTGACGACCCCGGCTGCGGACGAGGCCCGCGACACCCTGACCGACCTCGGCTACGAGGTGCTGGTCTTCCATGCCACCGGGGCGGGTGGCCGCGCCATGGAGAAACTCGCCGAGTCGGGCCTGCTGGCCGGGGTGTGCGACCTCACCACCACCGAGCTGGCCGACGACCTCGTGGGCGGTGTCCTGTCCGCGGGGCCGCGGCGGCTGGAGATGGCCGGGCGGGTCGGCCTGCCACAGGCCGTCAGCCTGGGGGCGCTCGACATGGTGAACTTCGGCCCCGCCGACACCGTGCCGCCCGAGTTCGCCGGACGCAACCTGTTCGTCCACAACCCCACCGTGACGCTGATGCGCACCACGCCTGAGGAGATGGCCGAGCTGGGACGCCGCATCGCCGTCAAACTTGCCGCCGCCACCGGACCCACCGAGCTGTTCATTCCCCTGCGGGGCGTGAGTGCCATCGATGTCGAGGGAGCCCCCTTCCGGGACGCCGAGGCCGACGCCGCGCTGTTCGCGGAACTGCGCGCGGGGCTGGTCGGCTCCGGCGTCGTCATCCACGAACTCGACCAGGCGATCAACGACCCAGGTTTCGGCGCCGCGATGGCCCGCGCACTGCACGCATCCATCACCAACTGAGAAGGAGAAACATGTCCCGTCAAGAGATCCTCGATCGTTTCCGTACCCAGGTCGCCCAGGGCCAGCCCATCATCGGCGGCGGCGCGGGCACCGGTATCACCGCGAAGTCCGCGGAAGCCGGTGGCATAGACCTGCTGGTCATCTACAACTCGGGCCGGTTCCGCATGGCCGGACGCGGCTCGCTGTCCGGGCTGCTGGCCTACGGGGACGCCAACGCCATCGTCATGGAGATGGCCAACGAGGTGCTGCCCGTCGTGAAGCGCACCCCCGTCCTCGCGGGCGTCAACGGCACCGACCCGTTCCGTGTCATGGGGCACTTCCTGCGCCAGGTGAAAGAGATCGGGTTCGCCGGTGTGCAGAACTTCCCCACCGTCGGCCTGATCGACGGGGTGTTCCGGGCGAACCTGGAAGAGACCGGCATGGGGTATGGGCACGAGATCGACATGATCCGCATGGCCCACGAACTCGACCTGCTCACCTCCCCCTACGTCTTTGATGAGGACCAGGCCAAGGACATGGCCCGCGCCGGGGCGGACATCCTCGTCCCTCACATGGGCCTGACGACGTCTGGGACCATCGGTGCGAAGACCGCGCTGACCCTGGAGGAGGCGGCGGTCAAGGTGCAGCAGCTCGCGGACGCGGCCAGGAGCGTCAACCCCGACATCCTGTGCCTGTGCCACGGCGGGCCGATCGCGAACCCGGCCGACGCGCAGTACATCCTCGACCACACCGACGGCATCGTCGGCTTCTACGGGGCGAGTTCCATCGAGCGGTTCCCGACCGAGGTGGGTATCCGCGCACAGACCGAGGAGTTCAAGGCCGTCACCTTCAAGAAGGGCTGATATGGCGGTCTCGTACTACAGCACGATCATCCAGCACGACGCCGACAGGGTGTGGGACACCCTTAGGGACTTCAACGGACTGGCCACCTGGTTCGGCTCCGCGGTCTCCGAGAGCCACATCGAGGACGGCCTGACCGGAGCGACGGTCGGCGCCGTGCGGAGCTTCCAGTTCGGCGAATCCCGGATCAGGGAGCGGCTGCTCGCCCTGTCGGACCTCGACCGCAGCTACTCCTACGGGTTCTGCGATCCGGTCCCGTTCGACGTGACCGGATATGTCTCCACGCTGAAGGTGACCCGGGTGAGCTCGACCGGTCAGTCCCTCGTCGAGTGGTGGACGGAGTTCGACTGCGCCCAGGACGAGCGGGAGCACTGGGAGGCCTTCTTCGCCAGCCAGGTGTTCGCCCCGGCGCTGGAGGGGCTGCGCGACCACCTCGGCTGACCGCGGCCAGGGTGCTGGCAGGGCCGGGGCGTCCCCGTGCCAGCCCACCCCGGCTGGTGGGGTGCCCCGGCTCAGCCCATCACCCATCCCGGCCGGTCGAAGGCCTGGCCGCTGCTGGTTCAGGCGATCTTGTAGCTCAGCTGTGGCGGGTTGACCAGGGTGTCGTGGACCGGGCAGTGGGCCTCGATGAACTCGACGAACGCCGCGATCTCTTCGGGGGTGTTGTCTGCGTCGATGTGGTAGCGCGTCCTGATTTTTGATAGCCCGACCTTTGCCGCGGGGTTCTTCCCCCGGAACCCATCCGGATCGAACACCCCGTCCACCTCGACCCGTACGTGGCGCAGCCGGATGCCGTTCGGCTTGGCGAAAGCCCTCGCAACGACGCACTTGCAGGCGCCGAGGGCCGACAGGACGGCTTCGAGCGGGTTCATCCCCTCGTCCTTGCCGCCGAGCGAAGGCGGCTCGTCCAGGACGAAACTCATACCCCGGGATGTGCAGCGCGTCGCCATGCCCTCCAGGGATTCGGCGACCGCGGAAAAGACAGCCTCAGCCATGATGCTCCCTTCACATATCGTTTCTTTCAGGTTAACCATTGACCCAACCGCCAGATCCGGGGGCGGTTCCGCCGAGCGGCTGCGTGAACTGAGAAATGGCTACGATCTACTTCCCGAGGATGAGCACGATCTCGAACTCCTCAGCCGCTTGCACGACGGTGGGGCTGGTCAACAGCCAGGATGAGCCAGGGTCAGCAATCTACGAGGAAGCCGGCCTCATCGAGGAAGAGCGCGATGAAATGGATTCCGGTGGCTTTGGGGTCCGAAGGCCTGTCACTCAAGCAGTCTGCTTCTCGGTGTTTTCTGTCTTGACGATGATGATCTCCGAACTGCGGACGAGGGCTTTGCCGGTTCAAGATCCGCTCAGTGTTTCTGGGGCCGGACTGTGCTGCGTCGTCGGCCAGCAGATCCTTGAGGTCTCCTATGTCGGGTGGAAGTGGGTGAGGACCCACACTGGTGAGCAATCACCTGATGGGTTGATCCTGACCAACCCCGGTCACGGGGACTGGTCGGCTACCAGGTGAAGGAGACGATCAATGTCACTTCACCGCCGTATTCGCTGCCCTCGCCCGACGGCTGGAAGCCACCATCGGTGTCACCATCAAAGCCCTCCTCAGAGCACTACGCCGGCACCGCACCATCGACATCCAAGCCGGCGACGCCATCGTCACCGCCGAGACCCCATCCCCGGCGACACCCAAGCCTGGCTCGACGCCGTCCACGATGCCCGACGACGGCACTGGATGAGCCGAGTCGGGGAACTATGCGTTCGGTCCACGCGCGAGGTGCGCTCAGCCGCCCCGAGCCCTTACGGCGGAACCTCGCCCAATGGTTGCTGTTTTGGTTTCTGTCTTAGTAGCATGGTCTGTGTGAGGGAGCGAGAGGTTTACCCGAACGCGCCGATCGTCTTGATGGCGGTCGAAGTGCGCCACCCGTCGTGTGAGCTGCTTGAGCCGAAACAGGTCACACAGTTGTCGGCGCACATCCGTGGATCGCTGCCGTTGCCCAGCGAGACAAATGAGGTGTCGGTTGTCGTCCAGACAAGTCCGAACAGCCTGCCGGTTCAGCAACAGGTTGTCAGCACTTTCCCGCGATGGACGAGCCGCGACAAGCGGACTGCGCTGACCATCCGCCAGGACAGCCTCGTAGTCGAGACGACGGATTACGGCAGTTACGACCGGATACGGACGCTGCTCGATGTTGCGCTCCGTGCCCGCCGGACGGTAGCCCCTCCTGCCGGTGTCGAACGCGTCGGGCTGCGATACATTGACGAGATCAGAGTCCCCACCGAGGACGGAGGGGGCTCTCCCGTGTGGGATCAGTGGGTCGATTCTTCCTTGCTTGGACCGACCCGCATTGGTACTGCCCTGGGTCTCGCGCCCGCTGTGAGTGAGGGCCTTGTTGTCTTCTCCGGTGAGAATAGCCGTGCGCTCGTACTGAGATATGGGGAACAAATCGAGTACGTGGTGCCGTCAACGCCAGCGCTGCGACGCCCCTTACCGCCGCCGGGACCGCTCTTCAAACTCGACATCGACAGTTTCTGGCAGGCAGCCGATGAGGTGCCTGAGTTCGACGTGGACCTGATCCTGAATCACGCTGACGCGCTGCACGAGCCCGTGCGTGATGTATTCGAAAGCCTGATTACCGATCGGCTCAGAGAGGAAGTGTTGCGCTGTGGCTGAAACTTTGGAGCGGAATGCGGCTGTCGAGTCGGCGCTGACCGCGCGGGCCACGGCCAGTGAGTCCACCGCTCACTCGAGATTGACCGAGACACCTCTCACGGCAGCTCGCCTCACCTCTGAGACTGGTGCGAGCCGGAGCGTCCTCCGGACTCTCCAGGAAGACTGCGGCGACCTGCATAAGCGGACCCATGATGTCGAGTGGCGGACCGCCGCAGCCGAGCGTGCTAAAGACAGCGTGGCATCAATGCTGAGTGACCTTGCCGACCTCGGCTTTGCCTGGCGGGATGTCGCGCGTCTTATCAAGGTGAGTGTCCCCGCGGTGCAGAAGTGGCGCAAGGGAGAGAAGGCGTCTGGGGAGAGCCGTGTTCGGGTAGCCAGCCTGCTGGCCGCGTGTGATCTCATCACCAGGCATTACCTGGTTGAGGAGGTCGCATCGTGGTTCGAGATGCCGCTTTCCCCATCGGCTCCGGTGACGCCGATCGTTCTCTACGCGGCTGACCGCGCTGATCTGGTGTTTGAGCTTGCCAGTGGGCACGCAGATCCCGAGGCGCTGCTGTCAGAGTTCGACCCTGACTGGCGCGAGCGGTACCGGTCGGACTTCGAGGTGTTCGAGGCGGGCGACGGAAACCGCTCGATTCGGATGAGGGGCTGAGCGTTGAGCAAAGACCTTGAATCACCGTACACAGGGGGCGTCCCGGACTGGGATGCCCTCTACCGTGCGCGCGGGGACGAGGTCTCTCAGACGAGGCCCGTTTTCACCGGGGATGTCTTCACGGGTCTGCGGCTTTCCGGTTCAACTGGCAGGACCAAAGCGCGTTCCGTCGTGGTCCTGCAACATCCGTGTTCGATGCGCACGAACGGTGTCGATCTCGCATGGCAGGTGCTCGTCGCTGAGGTGACGAACCGCAAAGAGTTAGACGAAGCCGGATGGGCCGGTGGCAACTACAACTTGATGCCGCTTCCTGGCCTCCGCCCCGAGGCGACGAACCAGGGCAAGCACCAAGCCGCGAACTTCGATAATCTCTACACGGTTTCACCCGGGCTGCTTGTGCCATCAGCGCGGTTGGCGTCGCTGTCGCAGTTTGGTGTGAACCTGCTGCTGCAGCGCTGGGTGCACTACAGTTCCCGTGTCGTCGTGCCCACACACAACTTCCACGAGCAGACCGTCGTGTTCTATGAGGAAGCCGACCTCATCGAGGAATGGTGCGACGAAACGGACTCCGGAGACCTTGGAGCCTCAACTCGGTCGTGCTTGGACTGGTTGCGTACAGACCGAGGCGGAACGACCTATCAAGAGATGCTTCGCAACCCGCAGTCGCACAGCATGATCCGCAGGGCAATGCGTCAAGAACTCAAGAAGCGGCGTATCCGGTGAGAACAACGGATCTCGCCCGCGCTCGGACCCGAAGACCTGTTGCTTAGACAGTCTGTTCTTCGAAGACTTCTGCCTAAACGATGTGGCCTACGAGTGGCGGAGCCCGGGCTTCGCCAGTTCGAGATCCGCCAAGTGCTTCTGGAGCCGCTTAGCCATGGGCAGGAAGGTGCCAAGCGTGACTCCACCCGAGACCACGGCGCCGATGACGGGAACGACCTTAGCGACCCCATTTGCGAATATCCTCTTGGTCATGTTGATGCCGATGTAACCCGCGACCTTCTTGACGATCGGGTAGATGACCCCTTTGGTCAGCGCCCGCCGCGGGAGTTTCTTGGCGACATTTTTCGCAATCATGCCCGCGACCTGAGCCGCCCCCTTATTTGCCATCCGAGTGCCGAGCATGACGCCGAGAAAAAGGATAAGGACGTTCTTTGTGGCCTCGTCGAGCTCCTCTTTCTGCTCAAAGAGATCGGGCCAGCTGTAGAGGTATGCCAGCTTCTGGGCGATTCGAAGCATGTGCCCCACATACTGGACGGTATCGGCAGGGAGTGTGCCCACCATGGCGAGTCCGCCCGGTATACCGGCGGCAGTGGAGAGAACGGTCACCTTGGATGTCTCGTATTTGATCGAGATGCGTGCGGCCTGAGAAATGATGGAAAGCGGAATGCCTGCGGCGGCGGGGCTATCTGCGATGGCAACCGCGAGCTGTTCCTCGGTGCAGTGCCATTTCAGTGCGCTGCGTAACCATGCCTCCCTCTTGATGCGGACGCCGGGAATCTGCGCTGCGGCGTACAACATCTGTGTGAATTTATTTCCAGAGCTATCGAGTGTTTTAGTCTCTCCCACGGCGTTTATCGTAGCGGTATCAGCGAGGCTGTGGAAACCCTGAACCAATTGCTCTGCTGGTGTTCCGTCGTCTGAGGTTTGGGTAAACTGGATCCTCTCTAGTCGATGGTGAAGAAAATGCGTGCCGAGGTAACCGGTGACGAAAATATTGCCGCCCGGGTACTCAGCGCGGCTTCAGTGCTGAACCCAACTCAGGATGCCGGCGAGCTTCAACGCAGCGCCCGCGAACCTGTGCTCCGAGCTCGTCGGGAGGCTCGACTTCCGGCGTCGTCAAAGCCCGGCCAAGGACCCGCATCCCCACCCCGCCCGGGATACGCCCGCGAACCGGGGGGTGGGTGAGTCAGTCCTTGACGATGAGGTAGAAGGTGGTGTCGTCGATCTGGTCGAGGCTGAGTCCGGTGGCGCGGAGTTCGGCCCGGATGACCTCGGGGTCCGGGTGGCGGAACATGTACTTGGTGGTCTCCTCGGCCAGCACGCGATCGCCGTCGAGTGGCCATCCTTCCGCGAGGCCGCTATAGGTCAGGTCGCCGATCCGGGCGCTGGCGATCTCGTAGGATTCCACCCGCGCGGGCCGGCAGGGCGGCTGCAAATCCGTCAGGGCGGCCCCGCCCTCGGGGAGCCGGGCGGCGAGGGCGGCGAACAGTGCGGCCCGTTCGTCCGGGCTGAAGTGGCCGAGGACGCCCAGCAGGATCGCCGCGCTGATGGCATCAGGCAGGGGAGCGGCGCCGAAGGTCTCGGGTCGGATCGTGACCCGGTCGAACCACTCCGGGTGCGCGGCGACCTTCGTCAGGACCAGCGCCCTCATCGCGGTGCTGGGTTCCAGGGCGTACACGTGTGCCTCCGGTAGGCGCTCCAGGACGAAGACCGTGTTCAGGCCCGACCCGGCCCCGATGTCGAGTACCGGCCCCGACTCGGCGCGGACCAGCGGAATCAGCCTCTCCAGGGCCGCCACCTGCCCTGGGCGAAAACTGGCGTTGAGCAGGTCGTAGACCGGTGCGCTGACGGCGTAGGCGTCCTTGCTCATGCCGTGACCATCCCTCGTCCCATGGCATCCCTCCTGTATCGCAAATGCCTCCAGGTGATGATGGGACCAACCATAGTCTGTTGAGAGCCATTCTTACAGGGTCCGGCCTCGAACGGGTGCCTCGGCGCAGCCGACGCGCTTCCTTCTCCGTGCGAGAGGGGGAGCCGGGTGCCGTGGGGGCTGTCCATCGCGTGCCCAGCGGGGCGTTGGTGCCGACGCCCGGGGCCCATCGCGGCTGAACCCACCCTGCGTGGACAGTGACGAGGGGCGGGCATATCATTGCCATGCAATTGATAATCGCTATCATTTCTGGGAGTTCTGAATGATCCGTCGTGGTCTAGTCCTGATGGGCTTTGCTGCCGCCTGTGTCCTGTCGGCCTGCGTGCCCGGTGCGGACGCGCCGGGGACGTCTCCCGCCCCAACGGCGGCGACGAGCTCGGCACCCGCACCCGGTGTCACTCCGGTGACGCCCGCCCTCACCGCTACCGGCCCCGATGGGGCCGAGGTGAGCGTTCCCGCCGCTCCGCAGCGCATCGTGTGCCTCACCGGCATCTGTGACGACATCCTGGCCAGCCTCGGCATCGTCCCGGTGGCCACCTCCACCCCCAACCTGGCGACCCGGCCAGAAATCTTCGGCGACAAGGGCAAGGACATCCCGGTGGTGCCGGGTAGTTTCGGGGCCGAGGACACCTCGTTCGCCGCGGAGGTCAAACCCGACCTGGTGATCGGGCTCGCGGGCGTCCACGAGGCGCTCAAGCCCGCGCTGGAGAAGTTCTCGCCGGTGCTGCTGGTCAACGTCAAGACGGACGAGGACTCCCTGGCCTATCTGCGGATGGTCGCCACACTCACCGGCAAGGCGGACGCCCAGGTCAAGGCCGAGACGGCCTACCAGGAGGCCATGGCGGCGGCGAAGCAGAAGGCCACGACGGCGGGCGTGGCCGGTGAACCCGTCCTGCTGATGTGGGGTGGGGCCTCCGGCATGGGCGTGGCCACCAAGGGTGCCGATCCGCTGGGCAGCGCCCTGGGCAAGGTCGTCAACAACCCATTCGAGGTACTCGGCACCGACCCGGTCAAGGCCGGGGCCTACAGCATGGAGCAGATCCTGGAGAAGGACCCGAAGGTCATGTTCGTCTCGTCGATGACCTTCGCCCCGACCGACAAGAAGGCCACGGAGATCTACGCCGACAACCCGGTGTGGAAGCAGCTCACCGCGGTGAAGAACGGCCACGTCCACGAGGTCAACAAGGAACTGTGGACGTTCTGCCGGGGCACCCGGTGCATCGCCACCGCCGTGACCGAGGCCGTGGACCACATCGAACGTGACCTGAAGAAGTAGTGGGGCTCCGCCAGCGGATCACGATCCTGATACTGCTTGCCGTGGCGGGGGCCGCTCTCGTCACGGCAAGCCTC
>ERZ773003.2225-NODE-2225-length-9839-cov-23.959526_pt1 | contig 9839 bp, 8 predicted proteins | sample MGYA00580668_ERZ773003 | MGnify/ENA primary metagenome ERZ773003 (study PRJEB29015, sample SAMEA2738002) | human oral metagenome | biome: human oral; feature: human-associated habitat; material: dental | place: China | collected 2126 ... | reverse complement strand
TAAGTATATTAAAAGAAATGATAGGAGAGAATTAATGCCAGTATTTAAAGTATTTTACCAAGAAAATTCAAAAGAAATTCCAGTAAGGGAGAATACGCAAGTATTATTTGTAGAAGCTGATGGAGTTCCTGCAGTTAGAAAATACTTGGATGACAGAAATTACAACATAGAGCTTGTTCAAGAATTAAGCGATGCTTATTTAGAATTTGAAAAACAAGCGGAAGATTTTAAAGTGGAGAAAGTTAATGGATAAAATCATTAAAAAAAATGAAGTAGGTGTAGCTGCTATTGGTGGACTAGGCGAAATAGGGAAAAACACTTACGCTATTCAATATCGTGATGAAATAATTATTATCGATGCGGGAGTGAAGTTTCCTGGAGATAATATTTTAGGAATCGATTATGTAATTCCTGATTACTCATATATTGAAAAAAACATAGATAAAATAAAAGCTTTAGTTATAACTCATGGTCACGAAGATCATATAGGCGGCTTACCATTTTTACTAAGAAAAGTGAGTTTACCTATTTATGGAGGACCTCTTGCTATTGGATTAATAAGATCAAAATTAGAAGAACATAATTTATTGGCAAGAGCAGAATTAAATGTTATTGATGAAGATACTATTTTAGAGTTTAAATATTTAAAAGTGTTATTTCATAATACAACGCACTCTATTCCAGATTCTTTCGGAGTTATAGTTAATACACCACAAGGAAATATCGTACATACAGGAGATTTTAAATTTGACTTTACGCCAGTAGGGCAAGGAACAAATCTTCACAAAATGGCAGCAATCGGTGATGAAGGTGTATTATGTTTACTTTCAGACTCAACTAACTCAGAACGAGGAGAGTTTACCCAAAGTGAGAAAGAAGTAGGGAAAACAATTTCTAATATACTTCGTAAAGAAAAACATCGTGTAATATTTGCTACATTTGCTTCTAACGTTTATCGTGTAAAACAAGTAGTTGAAGCATGTATAGAGCACGGAAGAAAAATCGTTGTTTTTGGTCGCTCAATGGAGAAAGCTATCAAAATAGGTACAGAGTTAGGTTACATCAAAGCACCAAAAGATACATTTGTTAATAGCAAATATTTAAACCAAGTAGACCCAAACAAACTTCTTATTTTGTGTACAGGGACTCAAGGTGAAGAGCTTGCTGCGCTTAGTAGAATTGCTAACGGTACGCATAAAAAGATAACTATTATGCCAACAGATACGGTAATTTTTGCAAGTTCAGCTATACCTGGTAATACATTATCAATTAATAAGAATATAGATTTATTGTCAAAACTAGGTGCTAATGTAATTACATCTAGCGTCAATAATGTCCATACTTCTGGACATGGATCAAAAGAAGAACAAAAATTAATGTTTAGATTAATTAAACCTAAGTATTTTATGCCTATTCATGGTGAATATCGTATGCAAGTTATTCATGCACAAACAGCTGCTGAGTGTGATATTCCATTAGAAAATTCATTTATTATGGAAAATGGTGAGGTTCTAGCCTTAACAAGTGATAGCGCTCGTATTGCTGGAAAATTTGAGGCATCTGATGTGTACGTAGATGGTCTTGGAATTGGAGATATAGGAAGTGTTGTTATAAAAGATAGAAAAGAACTATCAGAAGAAGGTGTAATTGTCGTATCAGTTGCACTAGATTTTAAAAATAAAAAATTACTTAATAATCCGGATATAATTAGCAGAGGATTTGTTAATATAAATGAATCTATGGAATTGTTTGGAGCATGTAAAGGCGTTGTAAAAGATACAGTTTTAAATATACTTTCTGATGAAGAAGTTGGAGTATATCAAATACGCCATCAAATAGTAGAAAAATTAGGAGAATTTTTAGAACAAGAGATTGGGAGAAAACCTGTAATATTACCTACAATATTGGAGGTGTAAATATGAAATATAGAAGTGTGTTTGATATTATAGGACCAATAATGGTAGGTCCGTCGAGTTCACATACAGCTGGAGCTGTAAGAATAGGATTATTTACCAGATATATATTTGGACATCAGCCTGAAAAAATAAAAATAACATTATATGGCTCATTTAAAGAGACATATAAAGGACATGGAACAGATATAGCGTTAATAGGGGGACTGTTAGGATACAATACCTCAGATAAGCGCATTAGAACTAGTTTAGAAGACGCTAAAGAAGCAGGAATAGATTTCGAATTTATAGAAAGTGAAGTTGAGCATATTCATCCAAATACTGCCAAACTTGAAGTGGAGGCAGGTAGACATAGTCTGGATTTAATAGGAAAATCAATCGGTGGAGGGAAAATGGTTATTTTCGAATTATTAGGATTTGACGTAAATCTCTCTGGAGACTTTCCTAGTTACTTTGTTTTTTACAAGTTTAGTGAAAAAAATAAAATACATTTGCTTTCAGAAATAAATAATATATTTGGAGATAATAAAGTAAGTGATAATTTTTCTGATTCAATATTAGAAGGAGTAAATTTACTAGTAGTGGAAGTTTTGGAAGAAATTAGTACTAAACAAATAGAGAGAATAGCTAATTTAGAATATGTAAATGAAGTAAAATTTGCAGATAAATTATAGAGGAAACGCTATGTTTATAAGTTTAGAAGATATAGTAGAAAAATCAAAATATGAGAAAAAACCTGTTTCAGAACTTATGATTGAACAAGAAGTTGAGTTAAATGGTGTTAGTCGTGCTGCTGTAGAAAAATTAATGAAACGTAATTTATCAGTAATGATGCAGGCAGTAGAAGAAGGTCTAGCAGGAGTCAGTTCAAAAACGGGGCTTACCGGAGGAGATGCTAAAAAGTTACAAACTTATATAGAAAGTGGTCAATCAATTACAGGAAAAGATTTTTTGACGGGGGTTGCAGCTGCAATAGCTACTAATGAGGTTAATGCTTCACTAGGATTGATTTGTGCAACACCTACCGCTGGATCAGCAGGTGTGTTACCTGGTTGTGTTCATGCTTTAAAGCAAAAGTTTAATATAGATGAAGAAACACAATTAAGAATGCTATTTACAGCAGGTGCTTTTGGATTTGTTGTTGCTAATAATGCATCTTGTTCTGGAGCAGAAGGCGGTTGTCAAGCTGAGATAGGTTCAGCTAGTGCGATGGCAGCAGCGGCAATAGTCGAAGCTATGGGAGGAGATGCAGAAACAAGTGCACATGCATTTGCAATTGCTTTAAAAAATATGCTTGGTCTTGTTTGTGATCCGGTAGCTGGGTTGGTTGAAGTTCCTTGTGTAAAACGTAATGCAGCAGGAGTATCTATAGCGATGATGGCAGCAGATATGGCACTTGCGGGAATAAAAAGTCGCATCCCTGCTGATGAAGTATTAGAAGCTATGTATAAAATTGGTTTAGAAATGTCAACAACATTAAAGGAAACAGCCAGAGGTGGCTTGGCAATTACAAAAACTGGAGAAAAATATAGGAGTTTATTATTCGGTAATGATTAATATATTGGAAAAATCAGTAGAAACTATAAAAGGCGTAGGAAAAAAATATCTACAAACATTGAACGAATTAGAGATATATACTATTCGTGATGTATTGTATAATATTCCTTACAGAGTGTCTAGTTCTACTGATTTTTCTATGTCTGTTAAAGATAATGAAAAAGTAGTTGCAACAGGGAAAGTAGAAACACGTGTTAGTACACAGTTTTATGGAAATAAACGAAGTCGTTCATTCTTTTCATTATCTACCCCAACAGGAAGTATAAAAATAGTATTTTTTAATCAACATTATCTTAAAAAGAATCTTTTAGAAGGCCGAGATATCGTAGTAAAAGGAATTTATAACAAAGCTAACAATACGATAACAGCTTCTAGCATTTCTTTCGGAAAAGAAGAAAAAGCGGAAAATAATGATAAAATAGAAGTGTTTTATCATTTAAAGCAAGGAATAACTCAAAAAAGATTTATAAAGCTTGTAGAAGAATCATTTAATATGATTGATGAAGAAAATGTTATTTTAGATTTAGTCCCTGAAAACTTCAAAGGAATTTGGAAACTGGAAAAAATCTTATATACACTCCATTTCCCAAAAGATGTTGAGCAGTTTGATAAAGCACGTAAAATGTATGCTTTTCATGAGCTATTTAATTATCAATTGAAATTACAGTTGCAAAATATAAATAGTAGGTTAGAAGATGAAAGATACAAAATTTGTATAAATAACAATGATATTCAAGAATTTACACAACAACTTCCGTTCAGTCTGACTAATGCTCAAAAAAGAGTAATAGACGAGATTGCAGCTGATTTAAATACACCTTATAAAATGGATAGATTGTTGCAAGGTGATGTAGGAAGTGGAAAAACAGCTGTAGCAGCCGCAACTTTGTATGGAGTTATAAAATCTGGATATCAAGCAGCTATTATGGCGCCAACAGAAATTCTTGCTAATCAACATTTTGAAACTTTTTTTGAATTTTTCAAAGAACTAAATATATCAATAGCACTGCTAACAAGTAACACACCTAAAAAAGAACGTAACAAAATTTTAAGTTTACTTGAAGTAGGTGAAGTAGAATTATTAATTGGGACACATTCTTTAATTCAAGATGATGTCATATTTAAAAATTTAAAATATGTAATTACTGACGAGCAACATCGTTTTGGTGTTAGACAACGAAAAATTTTAAGTAATAAAGGAGAGGCGGTAAACTCATTAATGATGACTGCAACGCCAATTCCTCGCAGTCTTGCGATAACATTAATTACTGATATAAAAGTCTCAACAATAGATGAACTTCCAGCAGGTCGTAAAAAAGTTCAAACATATAAAGCGAATAACAAGAGTTTTTATAAAGTTTTAGATAATATCATGATGGAGCTTGACAACGGTCGACAAGGTTATGTAGTGTGCCCATTAATAGAAGAATCAGAAAAGATGGATCTTCAAAATGTAGAAGATATTTATGAGAAGATAAAAGAATACTTGCCAGATTCTTATAAAATAGCTATTCTACATGGTAAAATGAGTAATAAAGAAAAAGATGAGATAGTTGAAAGATTCTTAAATAAAGAGATACATATTTTAATATCAACAACGGTAATAGAAGTAGGAGTAAATGTTCCTAACGCTACATTTATGATTGTAGTTGATGCACACAGATTTGGACTTGCGACATTGCATCAACTTAGAGGACGTGTAGGAAGAAGTAAGTTTCAATCATATTGCATCTTGATAACTGATTCAAAAAGTGAGAGAATAGATATTATGTGTTTGGAAAATGATGGGTTTAAGATTGCGGAGTTTGATCTTAAGCAACGAGGTCCTGGAGATTTTTTTGGTACGAAACAAAGTGGCGTTCCAAGTTTTAAAGTTGCAGATTTAATTAATGATGTAGATCTTATGTATTTGGCTAAAAGATTAGCTCTAAAAATTATAGAAGTAACAGATAATAAGAATAGGTTACTTCAGTATGTAGGTTTAGAAGAAACAACAATATAGGAGGAATAGATGAGCAAAAAGTGGAAAAATAGATTAATAAATATTCTTATTGCAGTATTATTACTTACTTCGGTAGTACTTATTTTTAAAAATCAAATTAGAGAGTACTTAACAGGAAATGCTAACAATAAAATAATAACTGCGTACAAAAATGGTAAAGGAGAGGTAGATATACCTTGGTGGCAAAAATTATTTACTGATAATGCCTCGAAAATAAAATTAACAGATTCTATGTTAGGAATTTTGAAAATTGATTCTGTAAATATTCAAGAACCAATATTTCAAGATGTCACAGAGATTAACTTGATTAATGGTGTTGCGACAGCGCAAGAACCTTCAACATTAGATGCTCAAAATGTTGTGATAGCTGGGCATAGTGTTCAAGGAGTAGGTATAAGATTTAATAATCTTAGCAAAATAAAAATGGGTGCTAAAATTGAAATTATTTCAAAAGATAAGCTACGTACATATGAGGTAAGTAAATTATATGATGTGGCTGCAACACAGGTAGAAATACTAGAGCAACATAAAGATCAACCTAAAAAACTTACATTATTCACTTGCGATAATTATAATCCTAAAACAGGAGAATGGGAAAGTAGATTTGTTGTTGAAGCTAAATTAGTAGGAGAAGAGAGTGCATAATATTATGAAAATAGGAATAGATATTTTAGGGATAGATAACCCAGAAAGAATTATTAACTTTGTAAATAACTATAAAGACAGCGAAGTAGAATTATATGTTTATGGATTGGAAGAAACATTAATAAAAGTAACAAAAACCGAAAATATTGTAAAAAATGTTTGTACAGAAGAAGTATATATGTCAGATGATCCAGCACGAGTTCATAGAAAGAAAAAAGATGCGTCTATGATTAGAATGTTAGATGATTTAAACAATCAAATAATAGATGTAGCTATTTCTGGAGGAAGTACAGGTGCATTTATGGCAAGTTCAGTATTTATGATTGGTCGCATCGAGGGTATTTCAAAACCAGGCTTAGCTTCTCTACTACCAACAAGGTCAGATCATAAGTTTTTATTAACAGATCTTGGGGCGAATGTTGAGGCGAAACCGGACGATCTCCTTAATTATGCAAAACTTGGTCAATTGTATATGAAGTACATTTATAATATAGAAACACCGAGCGTAGCATTGTTGAATGTAGGTGTTGAAGAAAGTAAAGGTAACAAAGTTTATAAGGATGCACATAAGCTTATGAAGGCCGAAGTAGCAAACTTTAAGGGGAATATAGAAGGTCGAGAAATATTAGAGCATCAATTTGATATAGTAGTGGCTGAAGGCTTTGCAGGAAATGTTTTATTAAAAACTATAGAAGGAGTTGCGAAGTCATTAGGAAAAATGATAAAAGGAATTTTCTTACAGAACTTAAAAACTAAAATAGGGGCATTATTAGTAAAAAAAGGTATTAATGCATTTAGGAAAAAATTTGATTACAGTGAATATGGTGGAGCATTTTTACTTGGAATAAAGAAACCTACAATAAAAGTTCATGGTGCTGCTGATGAAAATGCACTATATTATGCTGTTCAACAAGCAAAACAAATACACAAAACAAAACTTTATGATATAATGATAGAAACAATGGAAAAAGGAGAATAAAAAAATGGAAATTTTAGAAGAAGTAAAAGAAATAATTACAAGATATGTAAAAATCGAACCAGAAAAAATTACATTAGAATCAAAACTTAATGAGGATTTAGATGCTGATTCAATTGATATTGCTGATGTGGTAATGGATATCGAAGAAAAATACGGATTTGAATTTTCTGATGAAGATGCAGAAAATATTGTTGCTATTAAAGATTTAGTAAGAGTAATAGAAGAAAGAAAATAATTAAAATTTTATGAGTGTATCTCAAAAATTTAAATTACAAATTATATAGAGAATTTAGTTTTAGATTATCTAAGTCTAAATTCTTTTTTATTACATGTATATTTTTATTTGTACTTTATGAGAAGTTCAAATATACATTAAAATACTATTTTCTTGCTTTTTTTAAATGAAAGAATTAAAATTAATATGTTAAATTATGAAGGAACATAAGTAATAAAAAGGAGAATGTAAATGAAAAACTTTTTTAATCAAAAATATAGTAAGTATGCTATTAGAAAATTTACTATAGGAGTTATTTCAGCTACTCTTGGAATGTTTATATTAGATAATACACAAATTAGTAATAATTATGCTAAAGCGGAAGATAAATTAAATATACATTATAGATATGTTAGTGATGATGAATTAACACAAAAAGAAAAAGAATTGATAGTAAAAGAACTTCCTAAAGTTGCAGAATCGAATGAAGAAACTTATTATTTGGTCTATAAACCTTCTCAAGAAACGAAGTTAAGTACTTTGCCTAATACAGGAATACATACTGGAGTAAATGGTATTTTACTTGCTGGAGTAGTAGGTATGTTAGTAGTAGCTGTTACTCGTGGGAAAAATAAAAAGTATAAAGTATTATCAGTAATGTTGGTGACAAGTTTAGGGATAAGTGTTTTACAAAGTCCTGTTATCGCAATGGATAGTCTAAAGTTATCAGTGTATAATACAGATTTTAGTGTGTTGAAAAGTGGACAATTACCAAATCCAATAGAAATTCCTGGTTATAATTATGTAGGATTTATAAAAAATGAATATACTAATTTTAAAATAAATAAAACTGATAAGGCATTGGAAAATATAAGAAATAGTGATTCTAGTGAAGGTTCAATAAATAGGAATATAATTAAACCGGAATACACAGGAGAGCAATCTGGAACGATAGTAGAACCCGAGAAGATAGAGAAACCAGAGTATACAGGAGAACAATCCGGGGCAATAGTAGAACCAGAGAAGATAGAAAAACCGGAATATACAGGAGAACAATCCGGTGCGATAGTAGAACCAGAGAAGATAGAAAAACCAGAATATACAGGAGAACAATCCGGAGCGGTAGTAGAACCTGAGAAGATAGAAAAACCAGAGTATACTGGAAAGATTGAACCATTAAAACCTGAAACAGATCAATTACCAAAAGAAAATATTATGAAAAAGAATGCTAGTGTAATGCTTAATATGAGATTTATATCAAACAATATAGAAAATTCAGGTGTAGGTTCAGCAACTTTTATATCACCTAATGTACTCTTATCAGTAGCACATAACTTTATTACTAGTTCTAAAGATAATATGACGGGGGAGCTAATAGGATCTGAAAAAGAGAATATTTATGAGTGGATAACACCAGATGGGAAGAAAGGAACGTTTAGTGCAAAAGATATTCATTTTTATAATAAAAAAGAGTATCCTAAAGGATATATTAATGATTTAGCTGTGATAAAATTACCAAATGTTAATAATAATCAGTATGTTAGTTTGACTTCAAATTATAATAAAGTTAATGTTGGGGATAAACTAAATGTTTATGGTTATCCTAAAGGAAAATATACTCATCTTAAAGATGTATCAGTAGAGTTAGAACAACAATATGCAAAAAATACATATGGTGTACAGTATCAAGGTGGGGCACCAGGTATGAGTGGAGGAGGAATACTTAATGATAAAGGAGAAGTGATAGGTATTCACCAAAATGGGGGACAAAATCGCTCAGGTGGATTAATTCTATCTCCAAATCAATTAGAATGGATTAGAAGCATTATTGAAGGTAAGGAGATAACTCCAAAATATGATGAGATAGAGCGCCCCAAAGAAGATAAAAAAGAAGAAAAATATCAAAATTAAGAAAACTCTTAACTCCTTATTTATGCTAAATAATTAAAAGAATTATGATTAGAATGTAGAAAAAAATAAGAAATATTCATTTTAATACTAGTAGAAAATGAATATTTCTTGTTTTATTTTTAATAATTAACATAACCTATGTTAACAAGTTTCTCCACCTCAAGATGAACCAGCTCCAGCTGTACAACCGTAGCAATGCATACCAGTTCTAATTCTACGAACACCTATATGTTCTTTGGCAAGTTGGCTAACATGTTGTATTTCTCCAGAGACGTTTAATTTTTCAATTAAATTAAAATCACAATCATAAAGTGAGCCGTCTGGACCAATAGAAATCATATTACGACACATAAGCCCGGGTAATGTATCTGGGTTATATGCACGGAAAAGTTTATTCATATAGTCTTCGTACAAATCCTCACGATGTAAAAATTCAGAAAAACGCCCAATAGGATTATTTGTAATAGTAAATAAGTTATTAAATACAATTCCAAAGTTGTCGAAAAGTTTTTTCTTATAAGTTTTTTCTAGAGCTTCTTGTTTTGGTGGTAAATATGCACCATTTGGATTGTAGACTAAATTAATAACTAAATCTTCTTCTTTACCATAACCAAGTTC
>ERZ773003.2224-NODE-2224-length-9841-cov-10.286838_pt1 | contig 9841 bp, 10 predicted proteins | sample MGYA00580668_ERZ773003 | MGnify/ENA primary metagenome ERZ773003 (study PRJEB29015, sample SAMEA2738002) | human oral metagenome | biome: human oral; feature: human-associated habitat; material: dental | place: China | collected 2126 ... | reverse complement strand
TTTCAAGGACAATGCGTGCCCCATTGATTGTTTCTGCGCTCATAGGAACCCTTTCGACCAGCTATTCAGATAAAATCTCGCTGGAATTTAAACGTTTAATAGTATAACCATTCTTTTTAAAAGTATCAATAATGCTTTGAATATGTTCTTCACCATTGGTTTCTACAGTAACTTGTAATTCCACTTCGTGGAAGCGGTCAAGATTTTTAAACTGATTATGGTCAAGTTTAATAACGTTTGCATCCGCATCTGCAAGCATTTGAGATACAGCAACCAATTGACCTGGTTTATCTGGAAGGTTTACAGAGAATGTAAAGATACGACCACGCAATACGAGACCTTTATTAATCATAGAAGAAATGGTTAGTACATCGATATTACCACCGCTGACGATGGCTACTGCCTTTTTCCCTTTGCAGTCTAATTTTTTTAGACCCGCAAGAGGCAAAATACCAGAGTTTTCTGCTACTAATTTATGTTTTTCAACGAGCAACAAAAAGGCTTCCATCAACTCGTAGTCAGAGACAGTAACAATTTCATCTACATATTTCTTAATATATTCTAATGCAGTTTCGCCGATTTGACGTACAGCTGTACCATCTGCGATAGTTGCCACCTCACTAAGTGGTACAGGATGATCTGCTTTTAACGCAGCTATTGCACTAGCCGCACCTTCAGGTTCTACACCAATAATTTTAATGCTTGGATTTTTTAATTTTGCAGCAGCTGCAATACCAGAAACAATACCGCCACCACCTACTGGAACAAGTAATACATCCGCATCAGGCAATTCCTCAAGAACTTCAAGGGCAATAGTACCTTGGCCTTCGATGACATCTTCGTCATCAAAAGGATGGACGAACACATATCCGTGCTCTTGTTGTAATTCCATCGCTTTTTGGTAAGCTTCATCATAAATCTCGCCCGATAATACGACCTCTGCGCCATACTGTTTTGTAGCATTCACCTTGATGAGAGGTGTATGTTTTGGCATAACGATTGTCGCCTTAATCCCTAGACGTTTTGCAGCAAGCGCTACACCTTGCGCATGGTTACCGGCAGACGCGGCAATAACGCCGCGCGCCTTTTCTTCTTCCGTCAATTTAGCAATTTTATTGTATGCTCCACGCACCTTAAAGGAACCTGTTATTTGCAAGTTTTCTGGCTTGATGTACACATCATTGCCACACTCTTCAGAGAACACATCGCTATGAAGCAGTTTAGTTGTTACCGTAATCGTGCTCAACCGTTCACGGGCTTCCATAAAATCATATAATTTATGCATAAGACACCTACTCTTGTAGTAATAACAATACTTCTCCTATTAGTCTTCTAAAATTTCAATAGCACCTTGTGCTGCAGAAGATACATGGAGAGCATATTTTTTAAGGTATCCAGTTACATTAGATTTGAATGGTTTTAATGCAGCCATACGACGAGCAATTTCATCATCGGATACGGCTAATTCTAATTTACCGCTAGGAATATCGATGTTGATGATATCACCATCTTCAACAACGGCGATTGTACCACCTGCTGCTGCTTCTGGAGATACGTGACCAATGGATGCACCACGAGTAGCACCAGAGAAACGTCCGTCAGTCAACAATGCTACGTCTTTATCGAGCCCCATACCAGCGATCATGGATGTTGGTGTCAACATTTCGCGCATGCCAGGACCACCTTTAGGGCCTTCGTAACGGATAACTACCACATCACCTTTTTCGATTTTACCGCCTGTAATAGCTTCAACAGCTTCTTCTTCGCTGTTGAATACCTTTGCTGGGCCAGAGTGAACAAGCATATCATCATCTACGGCACCTGCTTTTACAACGGAACCGTCTACAGCAAGGTTACCTTTAAGAACCGCAATACCACCTGTTTCATGAACAGGATTATTCCATGGATGGATAACATCTTCATCCACAACATGAGCTGCTGTTGCAATTTCACCTTGTGTTTTAAGAGCTACAGTTTTGCAATCTGTATGCAAACGACCATTTTCTGCTAAACGTTTCAACACAGCAGATACGCCGCCTGCAGCATACAAGTCTTCGATGAAGTATTTACCAGATGGAGAAAGTTTGGACAATTGAGGTGTGTTTTGTGCAATGCGATCGAAGTCGTCCAAGGACAATGGTACACCTGCTTCGTGAGCGATAGCTGGCAAATGAAGTGCTGTATTAGAGGAACCACCCAAAGCCATATCTAGAGCTACTGCATTTTCAAAGGCTTCGCGTGTCATAATGTCTTTAGGACGAAGGTTTGCTTTCAATACCTCTACTGCTTGCATACCTGCTAATTTAGCAAGACGTAAACGTTCAGAGTATACTGCTGGGATTGTACCATTACCAGGAAGGCCCATACCAAGAGCTTCTGTTAAGCAGTTCATTGTATTAGCGGTGTACATACCAGAGCAAGAACCACATGTAGGACATGCGGTATTTTCGATTTCGGCTAACTCAGCATCACCCATTTCACCAGTTTGATGTTTACCTACTGCTTCGAATACATCAGACAAACCGATTTTTTTGCCATTGTGTACGCCTGCAAGCATAGCACCACCGGATACGAATACGGATGGAATGTTTAGACGAGCTGCAGCAATCAACATACCTGGCACGATTTTATCGCAGTTTGGAATGAATACCATCGCATCGAATGGAGTTGCCATTGCAGTGGCCTCAATGGAATCAGCAACAATATTACGAGTTACCAAGGAGTATTTCATACCAATATGGTTCATAGCAAGACCATCGCAAATACCGATTGTATTGAATTCGATTGGTACACCACCTGCGTTGCGGATACCGTCTTTTACGGCTTGTACAATATTTTTCAAGCCCACATGACCAGGAATGATTTCATTAAAGGAATTGGCAATACCAATGACCGGTCTACCTAATTCTTCGTCTACAAAACCGAGTGCTTTTAATAAAGATCTGTGTGGTGCACGTGCTACGCCTGTTTTTAAATTGTCACTTCTACAACTCATGATATTCTCCTCACTTCTTTTGAAAGTATCCACTTGGACGGCTTTCACAATGAACAAAAAAAGACGATTCCAAAGAACCGTCTTAAAAGTTTACAAATGATATTCCTTTTGTTTACAGAATTCCTAAATACATACATAAAAACCTATGTACCCCATGGAATACATACAAATAAGAAACAATATAGTCATATCTTATTGATTGTATATTAAACCATTCGCGGAACTTTTAAGACAAAAACATGTTAAGTTGTTGTTCATAATTCGAATGTTTTTAATAATCACGACCAGCGCGATAATCAACAAGCTAATGACTAAACCGAACATGTTTCCTCCTAAAATAATCTGTAACGATAAAACTATAATAACACGTTCTATAGTGTCATGCAATAAATATTCTATAGATTTATTATATTTTTTTAATGAAGTTCACCATACCCAATAGCTATACCCATATATGTTTATACACCAATATTTGATATACAAAAATCCCCCGCCGTAGCGAGGGATGTATATATTAAAAAATACCGAACAGCCACATACCAAATGTACCAGCCCAGAAGTGAATCATAAAGCTTACTACAGAAATAGTAAGACCTACGCGCCACCATGTGCCTTGAGGTACATAGCCTGCACCAAAGTAGATTGGTGTTACACCAGAACTATAATGCGTTAATGTACAGCCAGGGCTATTCATCAAACCAAAAAGCAAGATGGTAAATGGAATCGGCGCACCCATGGCAACCAAAATGGCTGCAAAGGCGGAGAATAATGCGGTAATACGCGCCGTACCACTAGCAAAGAAATATTGAGAGTATACAAAGGTTGCAGAGATGATAAAGGATGCCCAGAACCAATCGATACCTACGAGATGTTGACTTACAAAATTAGCAAACACAGCCACTACACCAAGTTTACCAAGAAGGCCAGCCATACCAACGAGGGTCCCCATCCAAATGAGGATATCCCAACCAGTGCGTTCACCTAATATGTCTTCCCATGTAAGGGAGCCAGTTACAACACAAGCAAGAACACCCATCATAGCAACTACTGTAGGATGTAATTTTGTCCAAATCGCCGTAGCCCAAAGCAAAATACAAAGAATAAAGATAATAGCCACAGAAATTTCAGATTTCGTAATTGGCCCAAGTGCATTTAATTCCTTTTGTGCCATCTCAGCCGCCTCTGGTGTTTCTTTGATTTCTGGCGGATAGATTTTATAGATAAACCATGGCATCAAAATCATACAGATAACACCAGGGATGACACCCGCTTGGAACCATTCCCACCAAGAAATATCATAACCAAATAATTTTGCACCTAAGGATGTGATCAATAGGTTACCGCTACAAGCAGTTAAAAAGATTGTTACTGTAATTGTATTGATGGTGTGGGCCGTCGTCATCAAGTACGCCCCTATGCGACGTGCTGTATTGCCATGAGGCTCAGAGTCAAAGGCAAGGGAAATATTTTGGACGATTGGAAAAATGATACCGCCCCCACGCGCCGTATTAGATGGCGTAGCTGGAGAGATAATCAAATCCGTACAAGCTAAGGCATAGGCTAATTTCAGAGAACTTGTACCAAAGGCACGAATTAATGTGTATGCAATGCGCTTACCGAGGCCGGAATTAATAATACCTCTAGAAAAGAATACGGCTGCTACGATAAGCCACACATTAGCCTCTGCATAGCCACCCAAAGCTTGCACCATCGTAATAGAACTCGTCGCCACAGCAGCAACAATGCCAAAGAGTGCCATAATGCCCGTCGGCCAAGGGCGCAAAATAAAACCAACAATCGTAGCCGTAAAGATAGCCAACAAATGCCAACCTTCAGGCTTAATCGCCTCTGTATGAGGCAAAAACCAAATAATCAGGCCAATCAAAACGGTTAAGGCCGCTCGTGTCCATGTACTCATAGTCCCTCCAAAAATGCCTTAATCTTAGGTTTTTGACGCAATGTCTCCATTTGTTCATCAGTCAATAATTTAACCTTATCTCGATCTTTATTAACAAGGCAGAAAAATCCTATATAGTCGCCCTTATTAGCTCTAAATTGATGAATTGTATTGCCTGGAATTTCAATAAAGTCCCCTTGTGCTACATCATAAATTTCATCACCTAGTAATACCTGCCCCTTACCGCGGCCAATCATAACCATATGCGTATGCTCATGATATTCTAACGTAGAGTAGCCCCCTGGCAAACATTCAAAATAACGAAATTGGCAAGGAATGTCATAAGCCCCATCATATAGGACTTGTCGTGTTACATCTTTAAAAGGACTACCATCTTGTTTATACACCAATGTATCGACGCCATCCCATTTAAAATTTTCCGAATCAAACTTGCATATCATCTCATCACCTCACATTACAAAAAGGGCTGTATCGAAACGATGTTTCAATACAGCTCTATGAATTCGATTATTTAAAGAGACGTTTAATCGTACCTAGTAAACCATGGCTATGTTTATGAACACCATCAACCACGGACTCTACATCAAATCCAGTTCGTTCAATAGCTGTTGTAATCGTTTCAACAGATACCTTTGCTGGATCAAAAGATACAGTAGCCGTTTTATTTGGCAAATCAACTTCGGAGCTAAGTACGCCATCTAGGCCTAATGTAGCACCTTCTACTGTTTCCTTACAATTATTACACATCATACCAGGTACAGTGAATACCTTTGTTACAACGCCATTATCTTCACCACAACCGCAATCTTTGCACATAGTAATACCTCCTAATCGTTAGCTTCCTTATGTTTTTCATCATTTTTAGCCCCAGCTGTCACATCAATAGTGGTAGCAGATTTAACGGCTTCCTTTGTCTCATCGACAGCTTTCTTTGGGCCGGAAAGAGCATCTTTAAATTCGTTGATACCCTTACCAATCGCTTTCCCCACTTCAGGTAATTTACCAGGTCCGAAGATAACTAGAGCAATCACTAAAATAACTATTAATTCAGGTGTTCCTATAGACCCCATTTGTATCTCCTTTATATTTACTTAATACTACATCAATCAGTGTACATCATTATACGCATCTTTGTCCACATACCATGTCATAGGTTCTTGTGAAAGCACTGCACCTGGCAGTACACGACCGATACGTTTATCCCATGATGTATCTTCATAATCCTCACGTTGGTACAAAACCTTTGTAAGGGCAGTCCGTTTACTTTCACCAGTCACAGTGAACCAAAGGACATCTGTTTTTGCCAAAAACGAGAAGGTCATGGAAATGCGTTCCCACACCTTGCCATCCTCAACGGGCACAACGTTGCGATCTGCTACACGCAGTGCATGAGAGCCCGCAAAAAGTCCTGCTGTATGACCATCCTCACCAAGATCTAGGATTGCTAAATCCAGGCCAGATTTTTTACAAGCTTTAAGAACATTACCTATTTCTTTCTCATACTCGTCAGCTGCCTCTATAACAGTTTTCGAATTAGTGTTAATAGGAAAAAAATGGGCCGCCCCCTTCGCCTTACAAAGCAAAAAAGGTTTTACACGGTTGAAATAATTATCTTCATGAGACTGAGGCAAAAATCGCTCATCAGTCCAGACAAAAAATATTCGTTCCCAGTTAACATGCTCAATGTACTCAGCGGAGTTCAATGTCTCTAACAAACCATTGATGACTGTGCCTCCAGTGATACCTACAATGCATGTTTCGGTGCGGCTGATTTCTTCATTAGTGAAAGCAATAAAATCCTCCGCCAATGCAGCGATTACATCACTAGGAGTGTCATAACATTTAATTGTATCTTGAGCCATAAAATATGGACCTCCTAAAACTATCTCAATAGTTCTATTATATACGTTTTGTCAATGTATGAAAAGGAAAAACCGATGTAACACACTATATGAGCCACATCGGTTTTAATTATATGAGTATTTAGTTCTAATTTACATGCGATTTAGCACATTTCATTACAAAATAGTATTACTTTTGGCCAAATTTAGGACGACGACGTTCTGTAAATGCTCTTACGCCTTCTTTAAAGTCTTCGGAAAGACCTAAAGAGCATTGATTTTCTACTTCGAATTTCTTGTACTCTTCCCAGCCAGCTAAGAAACTATTCCACATCATTTCCTTCATAACGCGGTAAGATTGTGCAGGACCTTTAGCTAACTTCTCTACAAGACGTCTTGTAGCCGTTTCTAAATCTTCTAATTCACAAACTTTATATACAAAGCCAAGTTCTTTACCTTTTTCAGCAGAGACAGCTTCACCAGTCATGACAATGTGCATAGCACGGTTCATACCAATGGATCGAGTCAACAAGAATAAACCGCCTGCATCAGGGGCAAGACCTACGTTTACGAAAGCTTGAATAAAGCGTACGTTATTAGCAGCTACAACAAAATCGGCAGCCAACGCCATATTAAAGGCCGCACCTGCTGCCGCACCTTGAAGGCTCATGATAACCGGTTTAGGTAAGCGTTTCATAGCCATAGAAATTTGAGCTACTAGTTCAACAATTTCAAATAAAGACTCTGTATCACCATCATTTACGGCGCGTTCCATTTCTGTTAAATCGCCGCCAGCAGAGAATACCTTGCCTTCAGCATTGATGAGCAATGCACGAACACTTTCATCATGATGTGCTTTATCTAAAACCTCAAGAATCTCCTTACACATTTCGATATTAAAACCATTCGCCACTTTAGGACGATTAAATGTTAATGTACCGATGCCGTTGTCCACAACGTACTGAATTGTATTATAAATCATATGAGTTCTCCTATATGAAAATCTTTTTTCGATAAATTTCGATTATTATATATCTATTATAGGGGAATTAATTATAGATGTAAACGTAATCTTATAATCACAATACAATACTATGTACCCGCTATCAACCCACGTTAGTATAACAAACCTTTGATGCGTAAGTATCGCTCAGCAACATCATGAGGTTTCTGTCCTTCCGATTCCACTTCATAGTTCATATATGACATATCCTGATCCGTAATCGTATTTGTCAATTTCAGCAATACCGATTCTAGTTCAGGATGCTTCTTTAACACATCTATTCTGACGACATTACCACAAACATACGACGGATATAAATGTTTATCGTCCTTAAGAACAACAATAGACGCATGGCTCAACTGACCGTCAGTAGTAAATATAGGCATAGCATCCACATGCCCGCTTTCAATAGCCTGATATTTCAAACCTATATCCATATCCTTCGTATCTTTAAAGTCCATGCCGTATACTCGCTGTAATCCCGAATACCCATCTTGGCGCCCGAAAAAATCATATTCCCCACCTAAAATCAATTGTGACGAAACCCTCGCTAAGTCTGAATATGTTTTTAAATTATATTTGTTAGCAATATCCTTACGTACAGCCAATCCATATGTATTATTGAAACCATACATACCGACCCATTTAAATTGATATGTATCCTCGTAAGCGCGCTGTAATTCATCAAATAAATTTTCACTATATTGCGTGTCTCGTTTTAGTACTGCATTCCAACCGGTACCAGTATATTCAGGATAGATATCGAATTGACCGGACTCCATGGCCGGTTGAATATTGGAGGTTCCTCCACCTACTCCGGCTGTTACTTCAACAGTTAAATCTGTATCTTGTTCAATCAGAAGTTTCAGCATATCGCCCAAAATCAACTGTTCTGTCATCGGTTTTGTAGCTACATGAATTACGTCAGATTGTTGCGACGGCCACATAAACACACCAATACCACTAATTATCACAATTGAGGCTACAATACCAATACGTTTAAAAGTACGTTTGCAATGCCCTCTATATAGTATGATTTTCTCAAAAAAGCCCAATACACCATCCATAATCAATGCTAAAAAAGCAATTAGTAAACTGCCGGCTACAGTCATAGTCGTATTATTTGTAGTAATACCTCGATAAATAGCTACACCAAGACCTCCGGCACCAATAAATGATGCTACCCCAGTAAGCGCTATAGTCATAACTAGCATATTTCGTATACCGACCATGATTACCGGAAAGGCTAAAGGCAATTCAATATATCGTAAACGTTGTACATGAGATAACCCCAGTGATGTAGCCGCTTCAATCATTTCCTTGTCAATACTGCTTAACCCAGTATATGTATTTCTCACCATCGGCAATAATGCATATATCACAAGGGCAATCACTGCCGTTGCATTACCAATTCCTGAAAAGGGAATCAAAAATCCCAGCATGGATATGGATGGTATAGTATACAAGAAATTAATAACCATCATGGTCGGATTAACTGCTCGACGATACTCGTTAAGTAAAATACCCGCAACCAATCCTAAAATAATGGCAATTATACTGGAAAGCAAAGCTATGACGACATGTTCCCATAATAGACCTGAGAAAAAGCTCCAATTCTCCACTAGTAAATGATATATATTTTGTATCATACAGCCCCCTATACACAGGTAAATATATTATGAAAGAACGACTACCTTTTTACCTGCATTCTTACCAGAATCAACATTCTGATGAGCCTCACGAACTGCCTCTAATTCATGATAAACTCGACCGATTGGCAGTTGGACTTCATTCCGTTCTAAACGACGTAACATATCATGAAATACAGTTACTGGGACCTGTCAATTGAATAGCTTTCATTAATTCCATAACAATATCTCCTATCATTTATAATACTCAGATTTCATATTATCCAAGATACGCTTTCTTTTATCATTACTATCATCATAACAGATAATTATTAGTATCACCATAATCTAAGCAACAAAAAACACCTGCAGACATTGTCTGCAGGTGTAATAACCTGTTGTCCAAATATTAACGTTTGGAGAATTGGCTTGCTTTGCGGGCTTTTTTAAGACCGT
>ERZ773003.2221-NODE-2221-length-9856-cov-51.427813_pt1 | contig 9856 bp, 9 predicted proteins | sample MGYA00580668_ERZ773003 | MGnify/ENA primary metagenome ERZ773003 (study PRJEB29015, sample SAMEA2738002) | human oral metagenome | biome: human oral; feature: human-associated habitat; material: dental | place: China | collected 2126 ... | reverse complement strand
TGGATACATTTTTTGCGCCATATCAACTAACTCGTCCGCATGAATAGTGGTTGTTCCCACACACAACACAAAAAAACAAAAAATAGCTAACAACTTTTTCACTAGAATCCTCCTGAGTTCTCACTTATCTTCTAGTATAGCATATTTTTCCTGTAAGATAAGGAAATTTTTTTAAATAATAAAAAACCTACCTAAAAATTAGATAGGAAATAGATTCTTATTTTTTTAAAATGCTTAAGGCTTCTTTATCTGCGATAACAACCACATCTTCATGTTTTTGAAGAGCACTTCCAGGCAATTCTTCTGTAATCGGTCCTTCTACTGTTCCTGCAATCGCTTTAGCTTTTGAAGCACCATAAGCAAATAAAATAATAGATTTTGCATCGAGAATATTCCGAATCCCCATTGAGTAAGCTTGCGTCGGTACATCTTCTATTTTATCAAAGAAACGAGCATTGGCTTCAATAGTTGATTGCTCCAAATCCACTACATGAACAGTACTATCAAAGCTCGTTCCCGGCTCATTAAAACCAATATGTCCATTCGTGCCAATTCCCAAAATTTGCAAATCAACAGGATGTTCTGTCAAAATTTGATTGTAACGTTTCACTTCTGCTTCCGCGTCTTCAGCAACACCATTTGGTAAAAAGCTTTCTTTAAAAGGCTTTTGATTAAATAAATGTTCTTGCATAAAATAACGATAAGACTGAGGATTTTCCCCACTTAATCCTATGTACTCATCTAGATTCACACTGGTTAAGCCTGACAAATCAAGGTCACTTTCAACAATTTGCTCATAAAGACTCAAAGGACTGCTACCCGTCGCTAAGCCTAACGTTTTAGCTCCTGTCGCTAATTTTTCTTTTAATAATTCAAAGGCTACCCTACCGCCGTCTACTTGATTTTCCACTTGAATAATTCTCATCGCTAAACTCCTTTTCCTTATTTAATTACATTATATGGTATAGACCAATTTTTGTCAAGAGAATTTGTTTCTTTTTAAAAAATCCACACTTGTTTGCACGAAAAATCGTGCTATAATAGAAGAATGTTAGTCTATTTACTCTGTTTATTTTTACTGGGAGTTGCATTTGTTATCGCTGCGCTCCTTTTCAAAACCAAGCGAATCTGGCATTATACCCTATTGATTTTAGGCATTTTACTCATGTGCCTGCCACTTGTTGCTTGTTGTTATTCGTTATGGATTTTATTTACAGCTTAAGGAGAATGTATGAATACTGCTGATTTTGACTTTCATTTACCAGAAGAGTTAATCGCACAAACACCTTTAGAAAAGCGAGATGCTTCCCGCCTTTTAGTCGTCAATCACGAAACTGGTCAAATGGAAGATACTCACTTTGACGCCATTATCGACCAATTAAATCCCGGAGACGCTTTGGTTATGAATGATACGCGCGTCTTGCCAGCACGCCTTCATGGTGAAAAGCCTGAAACAGGCGGACATGTTGAATTACTACTGTTGAAAAACATCGCAGGAGATGATTGGGAAGTGCTAGCGAAACCAGCCAAGCGCTTAAAAGTCGGAGCAGCTATATCTTTTGGTGACGGGCGCTTAACAGCAACTGTCTTAGAAGAATTAGAACACGGTGGACGAATTGTACGTTTCCATTACCAAGGGATTTTCTTGGAAGTGCTTGAAAGTCTGGGCGAAATGCCCTTGCCGCCTTATATTCATGAAAAATTAAAAGACCGTGAACGCTATCAGACTGTTTATGCTAAAGAAAATGGCTCAGCGGCTGCTCCTACTGCCGGGCTTCATTTTACCAAAGAGCTGCTGACTCAGATTGAAGCTAAAGGTGTGAAATTAGTCTATCTGACGCTTCATGTTGGTCTAGGAACCTTCCGTCCTGTCTCTGTAGATAATGTGGACGAACATGAGATGCATTCAGAATTCTATACACTGTCTGAAGAAGCAGCTGACACGCTTCGACAGGTCAAAGCCAGCGGGAAACGTGTTATAGCGGTCGGAACAACTTCTATCCGTACACTAGAGACAATCGGTTCAAAATTTAATGGGGAAATCAAAGCTGACTCTGGTTGGACCAACATCTTTATTAAACCTGGCTACGATTGGAAAATCGTAGATGCTTTTTCTACCAATTTCCACCTTCCAAAGTCCACTCTCGTCATGCTCGTTTCAGCCTTTGCAGGTCGAGAATTAGTGCTCTCTGCTTATCAGCATGCCATTGATGAAAAATACCGCTTTTTCAGCTTTGGAGATGCTATGTTTATAAAATAATAGGTGAAATATGAATAAAATTGAAAGCCGTCATCGACTCATTCGCTCACTTGTCCTAGAGAAAAAAATTCACACACAACAAGAATTACAAGATTTATTGAAAGCGAATGGCGTTACAGTGACGCAATCCACACTTTCTCGAGACATTAAAGCTTTGAACTTAGTAAAAGTACACGAAGCAGATATTTCTTATTACATTATCAATAGCATGGCACCTTCACGCTGGGAAAAACGCCTGCGTCTCTATATGGAAGATGCCTTGATTATGTTGCGTCCTGTTCAACATCAAGTTGTCATGAAAACTCTTCCTGGATTGGCACAATCATTCGGTTCTATCTTAGATGCTCTAGAATTTTCCGAAATTGTCGCAACGGTCTGCGGTGATGATGTCTGCTTGATTATCTGCGAGGACAATCAAAAAGCGCAAGATTGTTTTAACAAATTAAAACAATTTGCACCCCCGTTCTTCTTTAGTAAAGAATAACCTTTTTAAGTATGAAAAAGCTGAGAATGGACATTTTTGTCCACTCTCAGCTTTTTTCTTCTAACTATTTTCCAGCTAAGCGATAAATCGTTTCAGCATAGATGTCCATGGCTTTATACAAATCCTCAATCACAGTTCGTTCATTCGCTTGATGTTCTGTTTGCAAAGCACCAGGGAAAAGTGCGCCAAAGGCCACGCAATTTGGCATGGTGCGAGCAAATGTAGCACCACCAGAGGACACAGCAGGACTATTATCATTTGTTTTTTCTTTATAGACAGCCATTAACGTGCTGACCAATTCACTATCAAGCGGCACATATAATGGTGCAAGATAGTCAAATTCTTCATAACGCAATTGATATTCTTCAGCAAGTTGGCTTAATTCCTGTACTAATTTATCTTTGTCTGCAAGAACTGGAATCCGCATGTCAATCCGAATTTCAGACTTGTCCTGATCTAAGCTTAATCCAGAAACATTGAATGACAAAGTTCCTGAAGGCTCATCTGAAATTTCACCAAACAAGCGGCTGCCTGTAGCATCTTCCCTGACTGCTTCAGCGATAAATTGAATGGCAGAGTGTTGAATAAGCGGATTTAGTCCTGTTGCCAAACGTACAATAGCATTCACGCCCTCAGCTGCATCTTTTGAATGCTTAGGGACACCAATGACTGTTACTGTATCTGCAGTTCGTTCGTATTCAAAAGCCTGTTTTTTCAATTCAACTTCTAATGAATCTGCTAAATTTCCCGTATAGCTTGCTTTTGCAGGTACAACATTAAAGGCTTCTCCTGCTTCAATAGCAAGTTCTTGCGAGCCTGAACCATGTAACTTAATCTGCAGTAAACCTTTTTCAGCATAAGTCAGCGGGAAAGAAGAATCCGGTGCAAAACCAAGCGTCGCTGTTTCCTCCAGCTCATTGTAACGAGCCATACAGCGCCACAGAGTTTCTTCGTCTGTACCATAGATGAAACGAATCCGCTTGTTAAATGTCACACCTGCATCCATCAATGCTTTAACAGCATAAAGTGCAGCTAGGGACGGACCTTTATCATCTTGCACCCCACGTCCATGTATCCAACCATCTTTTATAGTTGCTTCAAATGGAGGAGTTTCCCAATCGGACAAATCTCCCGCTGGAACAACGTCTAAATGGCAGAGAACGGCCAGGAGTTCTTCTCCCTGACCGATTTCTGCATATCCATAATAGCCTTTAGGATCAATGTAAGTTTTAAAACCTAAACTCCTAGTGATCTCTAGCATTTTTTCTAAGACGTTTTGAATAGATTGTCCGAAAGGTGTTCCATTTTCCCCTTCATTAAGAACTGACGGGTAGGAAACGATCGTTTTCAGCGATTCTAAATAATCAGACTTAATTTTTTCGGTTAAAAATTGTTTCATAGAGAACACCTCATTAATTTCTTATTATAAGAAAGTTCCTAAAATAAGAAGTAGAATACTTACTACAAAGATTCCTGCAACCAATTTTGCAACGAATTTCCACCAAGTACCCAAATCAATACGTCCAAGAGCAAGTGCCCCCATAACGATACCAGATGTTGGAGTAACAAGGTTCAAAAGACCAGAAGCAGATTGGTAAGCGGTGATAATCAAGCTTGCTGGAACGTTGACGAATTTTCCAAGAGGTGCCATGATACCCATTGTTGCACTGGCAAGACCAGATGTTGATGGGATAAGGAATGACATTGGCAGATAGAAAATGTAAGTCAATACGATAAATACTTGAGATGATAGACCTTTCAGTCCTACTTCACCCCAGTGAAGGATTGTAGCTGTAATCATACCGTCGTTCATGATAACTTGAATACCACGAGCAACAGCTACGATAAGTGCAACACCAAGCAAATCAGCTGCACCATTGATAAATACAGTGATGAAGCGATCTTCTTTCATGCGGTAAACAAAACCAATGATGATACCCATTACCATAAAGAGCATTGCCCCTTCTGGGAAGTACCAAGTACCCAAAGCAGATGTTGAACTACCAACAATCTTACCAATGAACGGAAGTCCAACCAACCATTTATTGAAACTTTCAAAAATAGTTACCTTCAAGTCTGTCCATGGAATGAAACTCATAATCATGAGAACAAAGGTCAAGACAAAGAGTACCAACACTTGTTTTTGTTTCTTGCTAAGAGTGGATTCTACATTAGCAACTGCATCTACATTAAAGTGCTTCAAATCTTCTTCACGATGACTGTAAACCAAAGATTTTGTAGGATCTTTTTGAATCTTATCTGCATAACGATATACGAAATAAGTACCAAGTGCTGTCATTACAACAAAGAAGATTAAACGAAGAACGATACCGTCACCAGTACCCACACCTGCTGTCGCAGAAGCTATACCTGTAGCAAATGGGTTTAGAGTAGAAGCCAAACATCCAATTTGAGAACCAAGAAGGATAATAGCCACCGCAGTCAAACTATCAAATCCTACTGCCATCATAACTGGCACAAGAAGTGGATAGAAAGCCATGGTTTCTTCACCCATACCATAAGTTGATCCACCAAGGGCAAACAAAGGCATCAAGACTAAAATCAACATCTTTTCACGACCCTTGTACTTCTTGACGATAGAAGCAATCCCTACATCAAGGGCACCTGTTTCATTCACTACTCCAAGGAAACCACCAACCATCAAGATAAAGAAGGCGACATCAATCGCTGCTGAAGTTGGTTCTTTCCCAAGCATAGCACGAATCGGAGCCATTAAGACATCCCAAATCCCTTGCGGATTTTGAGCAACAGTCTTATAGGTTCCTGTAATTAGATTACCAGACTTATCAGCATCATATTGACCAGCTGGAATAATCCAGGTCAATACTGCCATAATGGCAATGATAATCATCAAAACGGTATAAGATGACGGCATCTTAAACCCTTTTTTTGCTTTTTCACTCATTTGTTTTCCTCCTAAATGTAACAAATTGTAAAAATTTAACCGAATCCCATTTTCAGAAAGCGCTTCCTTTTACTATATTTTAACATATTCAAATGAAAAATACTAGTCATTTTCAAAAAAATTATCATTTTACAACAGTAAAATAGACCTAAAGAAAGCAAATCTAAAAATAGGAAACACCGACATTGTTTTAAAAAGTTTTATTACAGTCTTAAACTTATAAATGATAACACTCTGTTATCCTTTTTCAATAATCGTTCCGCTTTCAGACTCAATTAAAGCACCTAAGTTTTCAAGAGAAGTAATGACAGCCTCGCCTTCTGGTCGATCATTTACAAAGGCAATAGCTGCTTGCACTTTAGGTAACATACTTCCTGGTGCAAACTGTTCTTGCTTGATGTATTCTTCAAGCTGAGCTACATTAACACGCTCTAACTTAGCTTGATCTGGTTTATTGTAGTTCACATAAACATAGTCAACACCTGTCAAGACAATGAAAAGATCTGCTTCGACCAATTCAGCCAGACATTGTGAAGCAAAGTCTTTGTCAATTACTGCTTCTACGCCGGCAAGATGACCATTGTCTTCCTTGATAACAGGAATGCCGCCACCACCAGCAGCCACAACGACATGTCCTGCATTGATGAGTGTACGAATAGTTTCAATTTCTTTGATTCCAACTGGTTTTGGTGAAGCAACCACTTTTCTCCAGCCACGTCCAGCATCTTCTTTGAAAGTAGCTCCGCTCTTTTCAGCTTCTGCTTTTGCTTCTTCTTCTGTGTAGAATGGTCCGATTGGTTTGCTCAAATTTGTGAAAGCTGGGTCGTTTTTGTCAACCACGACTTGTGTCACAACAGAAGCAACTTCTTTTTCAATTCCTTCTTCATGAAGTGCATTTTGTAGAGCATTTTGCAACCAATAGCCGATACTTCCTTCTGTCATTGCAACGAGCGAATCAAGCGGAAACGCTGGGTTTTTTTCAGAATCTGCTGCTAAATGTTGCAATAAAAGATTTCCAACTTGTGGACCATTACCGTGAGTGATAATCAAGTCATCACCATTTTTAATCAATTTTACAAGATGACTTGCTGTTTCTGCTAATGCTTCTTGTTGTGCCTTAGCTGATGGATCAGATGAAAGGATGGCATTTCCTCCCAAAGCCACAACGATTTTCCGATTTGCCATAAATAATTAGCCTCCTTAGAGTTTTCTCATTATAGTGTTTCAATTTCATTTTAGTAGTCCAAGATAGAATCCAGCTGCAACAAACGTAGGAATGAGGTTAGAATAGCATTGTCTCAGACTACATTTCTCTGAGAGTGACTGCATCAGTAATTATGGTTGTTTGTTCTATCGCCTTTTTCCTCTATTAACATCATACTAAAATGAACACGAGCACTATCAAAAATGAGGACTGGACTAAAGCTATTAGTCGCAGCCCTCATAGCTGTTGGTAAACGGTTTTGGTTTTAAATTATACTTTTGGAATATAAAGGTTACCAAGAGTTGCTGCCATAACTGCTTTAATAGTATGCATACGGTTTTCAGCTTGGTCAAATTGGCGAGCGTATTTGCTGCGGAATACTTCGTCAGTTACTTCCATTTCTTCAACGCCGAATTTTTCAGCAACATCTTTACCATAGACAGTATTTGTATCATGGAAAGCTGGTAAGCAGTGTAAGAAAATTAAATCTTCATTATCCGCTTTCTTGATCAAGTCCATATTTACTTGATAAGGTTTCAACAGTGCGACACGTTCTGCAAATTTATCTTCTTCACCCATAGATACCCAAACATCTGTATAAAGTACATCTGCACCTTTAACAGCTTCATCTGCATTGTCAGTGATTAAGACATGTGCACCACTTTCTTTTGCGTATCCTTCTGCTAATTTCACAATATCGTCAGCTGGGAAAAGTTCTTTTGGAGAGAAGATATGAACATTTACACCGAGGATAGCACCCGTTACAAGAAGGCTATTTGCAACGTTATTACGTCCGTCACCACAGTAGACAAGAGTTAATCCTTCTAGGCGACCAAAGTTTTCTTGAACCGTTAAATAGTCAGCTAGCATTTGAGTTGGATGCCATTCATCTGTCAAACCATTCCATACTGGTACACCTGAGAATTCTGCCAATTCTTCTACCATACGTTGACTAAATCCGCGGAATTCAATCCCGTCAAACATACGTCCCAATACTTTAGCAGTATCTTCAGTAGATTCTTTCTTACCAAGCTGAATGTCATTAGCTCCTAGGTATTCTGGATGAGCGCCAAGATCAATCGCTGCTGTTGTGAAAGCTGCACGAGTACGAGTTGACGTTTTTTCAAACAAGAGAGCAATATTTTTACCTGCTAGATAATGATGTTCAATATTGCGTTTCTTCAAATCTTTCAAGTGAGCTGCTAAACCAATAAGATATTCTAATTCTGCACGTGTAAAATCTTTTTCTGCCAAGAAGCTGCGTCCTTGGAACACTGAGTTTGTCATTCTATTATTTCCTCTTTCTAATCTTAAAGTTCTTCACGTTCAAATGGCATTGACATACAACGAGGTCCACCACGACCGCGAACCAATTCACTTCCGCGAATCTTAATCAAACGAAGTCCGTATTCTTCAAGAATCTTATTTGTAACAACGTTACGGTCATATACCACTACTACACCTGGTGCAATTGTAAGGGTGTTTGAACCGTCGTTCCATTGTTCACGAGCAGCTGCAACAGCATTTCCGCCACCGCAACGAATCAAATGAACTTTGTCAATGCCAAGATTCTTAGCTAACAATTCAGCCAAATCGCCTTTTTCTTCTGCAATATGAAGTTTTTCATTTTCATAAGTAACAGAGTAAACGCGAAGGTCGCCTTCAATTTCTGGGTGAATCGTGAATTTGTCATAGTCAACCATTGTGAAGACTGTATCTAAGTGCATGAATTTACGATTATTAGCAAATTCAAATGCAATCACTTTCTTAAAGCCAACATTCTTCTTGAAGATATTAACCAAAAGTTTTTCAATAGATGCTGCGTCTGTACGTTGTGAAATACCTACTGCAAGGACATCTTTAGAAAGAACGAGTTCATCTCCACCTTCAATACGAGTTGTTTCTTCACGGTTATAAACCAAGTCAACATTGCCACCATATACTGGGTGGTATTTGAAAATGTATTTACCATAAAGTGTTTCACGATTACGTGTATCTGAGTACATGTGGTTCAATGACACCGCATTACCAATTGTAGCAAATGGGTCACGTGTGAAATAAAGGTTTGGCATTGGGTCAATGGCAAATGGATAGTCTGATTCTACCAAGTCAGTCAGTCCTTTAGCTTCTTCAGGAATTTCTGGCAATTCTGCTTTTTGGAAGCCTGCCATTGTCTTTTCAACCAACTCAAGGTTGTCTTCTATACCATGAAGAATGTCGCGAATAGCAACTTTTGTTTGTGCTCCGCGGATATTTGCTTCGTCAAGATATTCTTCAATAAATTCGTTACGAATTTCTGGAGAAATCAATGATTCAGCAGTCAATTTTTCGAGGTAAAGAACTTCAATACCTTCTTTACGTAGAGCGTCTGCGAATGCATCGTGTTCTTTTTGAGCATCTTCCAAGAATGGAATATCGTCAAAAAGTAGACGTTCCAAATGGTCTGGCATCAAGTTTTCCAACTCTTTACCAGGACGATGTAGCATAACTTTTTTCAGTTTTCCTATTTCTGAGAAAACATGAATAGGATGTGTAGACATCTTATGTCCTCCTCTTTTTTCTTTGTGACTTAAGTTTCCTTAAGTTCTATTTACATGTTATATTGTAATATCTTTTGTTTGCGCTTTCACAATCAATTATACATTTGAAATGCCAAATCCTTTGCTTTTTTTAAAATAAATTCTAATATTATTTCAAAATAAAACGCTTTCTATAAATATTTTATGCATTTTATTGGTTTTATGAATAATTATTTTTTAGAAACAAATGAAGTTTTTGAGGATATTTTTAAATGTTTAGGTTTCAAAATTAAAAAAGGACCAAAAATTGCTTTTTGGACTGCAATTCTGTCCTTCTTTTCTACATATCTTCAAAATACTTTAAAAAGTATTCTTTATTCAAAAAGACGAGTTTCTTTCGATTATATTGAATAATGTTTTCTTCTGTTAATTTTTTCAACACTTGATTAACTGTTTCACGAGT
>ERZ773003.2218-NODE-2218-length-9872-cov-12.084547_pt1 | contig 9872 bp, 11 predicted proteins | sample MGYA00580668_ERZ773003 | MGnify/ENA primary metagenome ERZ773003 (study PRJEB29015, sample SAMEA2738002) | human oral metagenome | biome: human oral; feature: human-associated habitat; material: dental | place: China | collected 2126 ... | reverse complement strand
ATGCTCTAACTTACTAGACTTGTTATATTCTTTCATCTTGTTTCCTCAATTCATCAGGATAGTAACATTATACCACTAGAAAGGGAATGCGACAAGTTTGCTGAAATGTTTTACTAGATTAAGATAGAAGAAAAACCTCGCTAAAAGCGAGGTCAAGACAGGGGAGATAGCAGGTGTTTTGCCAAAAAACATCACATACCAAAAGATAAACCTAGAAAAAGCAAGCCTAAAAAGGAGTCATAAAGAAGATTGAACATGAGGAAAAGCCCCCATATCACCAAGTAACCCCAACGCCCACTTCGTTTTGCAACTAGGAATAAAATTAGATGGTAGAGTAAATGAAAGACTAAAAAACCAATAAAACCTGGATAAAGAAGCGGTACCAGACTCTCTAATTGCCAGATCATAATAACTTCTAGCAAGACTGAAACTAGGATGATTCCATAATAAAGGAAATTTGATTTTTTAAAAGCGTTTTTCATCATTCTCCCTCCCTTCACTTCTTTCCTGCTATCCTTTCTTTTATTTTATCATATATTTATATAGATTTTAAACGCTAACATTCTTTTGAAAAATACTTTTTTTGCTTTACTTCTATAGTGAAAAGGTTTACAATTATAGTAAGAAAATTTCAGGAGGTTTCATTATGGCACAACGTTACCAAAATATCATGGTCGCAATCGATGGTTCTAAAGAAGCAGACTTGGCTTTTGTCAAGGGAGTTCATTCTGCTCTACGAAACGACGCTAAACTCACCATCGCACATGTCATTGACACACGCGCACTCCAAAGCGTATCCACCTTTGATGCTGAAGTTTATGAAGAACTCCAAGTCGACGCTGAAAGTCTGATGAAAGAGTACGAAAAACGTGCTAAAGATGCTGGTGTGGCAAATGTTCATATCGTCATTGAAATGGGAAATCCAAAAACCCTCTTAGCACGTACTATTCCAGATGCTGAGGAAGTGGACCTCATCCTTGTTGGCGCAACTGGTCTCAACGCCTTTGAACGCCTCTTGGTCGGCTCTTCATCTGAATACATCCTCCGCCATGCTAAGGTCGATTTGCTGGTAGTGAGAGAACAAGAAAAAACCTTATAATTACAACTAAAAGGAGCCTAGAGCTCCTTTTTTACTGTTCATTTCTATCTTTATGGCGCTCATAAGCCTTGAGCTGGCGCTGCAGTTCCTTTTTAATAGCAGGTTCTGGAGCATATTTTTCTTCCCAATCGTCTGGTTTTAAGATTTTGTGGGTCACTGGATCAAAATGAGCCTTGCCATCAGGAAAAATTTTCCCCATATTGGCCTGATGAACAATATCAAAAATACGTTCTGGATCCACCCCCATCAAAACAAAACTACCGTAGGTAAAGTAAAGCGTATCAATCAAGGCATCTACCTGACCTATCAAATCTTGCTGAGCAGGCGTCTTCTTAGCTACTTTATCTGCTGCCTTATCAAGAGCTTGATGAAGTTGCGATAGAGCTTGACCAAAGTCCTCTTCAGAAGGGCTGGCAGCTCGAACAAACTCCACCAATTCTTCTATTTTAAAGCCAGCCCTGTGGGTTGCACCTTCCAAATCCCAAGCTCGAGGTTCTTCTTGGGTTCGTTCATCCATCATGTGGTGGAAGGTCTTAACCTTATTGAAATGATAGTCACGGCTGACAAAGACTTTTTCTGAAGCTAGAACACCAAAATGTTCCAGGGCCTTGTGGATTCCGTCTTGCTGATTGCTGGTAGTAATATGCTTGGCAACTTCCTTGACACTGCTACTACCATTTCCCATAGCGACCGACATACCGACACCTGCAAGCATTTCTAGATCGTTATCTGAGTCACCAAAGGCCATGACTTGGTTGAGGTCAAAGCCATATTCTTTCCCTACTCGACGAATACCTTCCAATTTAGAATTTCCTTGATTGATGACATCCGCTGCAAAAGGATTGCTACGTGTCAATTTCAAGTCTTCAAAATCAGCTGCCGCCTTCTCAGATTCTTCTGGCGTCATCAGCATCAAAACTTGGTAGATAGGCTGATTCATTAGATCAAGCAGGTCTTCTTCCTTTTGGGGAACAACCTTGCTGACCATACGATTAAAGGAATGACTCACCGTCCGAGTTAAAACTGAGGGAACGAAGCGACTGATTCGTTGGGAAAAAGAACCCAAACCAAAGGACATGATTTTGGAACCCAACATGGCATCCTTAGTCCCTAGGGCAATCTCCTTGCCCTCTTTTTTAGCATACGTAATGAGCTGGCGCAAATGTAACTTGGAAATTGGGCTCGTGAACAAGACTCTGTCTTTAGTAAAGATATACTGGCCATTGTAGGTTACCGCAAAGTCCAGATTCAAATCGTCCATCAATTCCTTAACAAAAAAAGGTCCTCGCCCTGTCGCTACGCCGACAAGTACCCCTTGTTCTTTGACAATCTTAATCGCGTCCTTAGTGGATTTCAAAACACTCTTGCGATCGTTAACCAAGGTTCCATCGATATCAAAAAAAACAGCTTTGACTTCCATCCTATCCCAATCTCCCCTTTTGTGATACAATGATTATACCACATTTCAGAAAGAGTGAGTAAATCATGCCTAAGAAAATCCTTGTTTTACATACGGGCGGAACTATTTCCATGCAGGCCGATGCTTCTGGCGCTGTTGTGACGAGTTCAGATAATCCCATGAACCATGTGTCCAATCCTCTTGAAGGAATCCAAGTCCACGCCCTAGACTTTTTTAACCTGCCAAGCCCCCATATCAAACCCAAGCATATGCTGGCCCTCTACCAAAAAATTAAAGAGGAAGCTGATAACTACGATGGAGTGGTGATCACACACGGGACCGATACTTTAGAGGAAACAGCCTATTTCCTTGATACCATGGAAGTTCCCCATATGCCTATCGTTCTAACAGGGGCCATGCGCAGCTCCAACGAACTCGGCAGTGATGGTGTTTATAACTATCTGAGTGCTTTGCGGGTAGCTAGCGATGACAGAGCTGCTGATAAAGGAGTTTTGGTTGTTATGAACGATGAAATCCACGCTGCCAAGTATGTCACCAAAACACATACGACCAACGTCGGCACCTTCCAGACCCCAACACATGGACCACTTGGTCTGATTATGAAACAGGAAATTCTCTACTTCAAAACAGCTGAACCTCGTGTTCGCTTTGACCTTGATCACATACAAGGCTTGGTACCTATCATCTCAGCTTATGCTGGTATGACAGATGAGCTGATTGATATGCTGGATTTGGAACAATTGGACGGTTTGATTATCCAAGCCTTCGGAGCTGGTAATATTCCCAAAGAAACGGCTCAAAAATTAGAAAACCTTCTGCAAAAAGGAATCCCAGTCGCCCTGGTTTCACGATGCTTTAACGGTATCGCTGAGCCTGTTTATGCCTACCAAGGTGGGGGCGTGCAGTTGCAAAAGGCAGGTGTCTTCTTTGTTAAAGAACTCAATGCCCAAAAAGCCCGCTTGAAACTCCTCATCGCCCTCAATGCTGGACTAAAAGAACAAGCTTTGAAAGACTATATGGAAGGCTAACCTCTTCTCTAGAAAGCAAAATCAGGAAATCTTCACGATTTCCTGATTTTTTCTATTTTCGTTTTCGTGTTGAACGACGTTCTGTCAAACCATGAGGTAAGAGAACTTCACGTTCTTCCAACTCTTCCTTGTGCATAATCTTAGTCAACATACGCATACTAATGGCACCAAGGTCATAAAGAGGTTGGGCAATAGTGGTCAAGTTTGGACGGGTAAAGCGAGAGACTTGTGAATCGTCACTAGTAATGATTTCAAACTCTTCTGGCACAGACACACCGTGATCAGCCAAACCATTCAAGACACCTGCCGCCAACTCATCACCTGTTACAACTGCTGCAGTTGCGTTTGATGAAATCAAGCGTTCTGCCAAGGCATAACCGTCTTCATAAGTGTATTTGGATTCAAATACCAATCCTTCGCTATAAGAAATACCTGCTTTTTTCAAGGCTTCCTTGTAGCCAAGCAAACGAACCTTACCATTGATGTCATCCACTAACGGACCGCTAACGAAAGCAATGCGCTCATTTTCTTTAGCAAGGTAGGTTACTGCATCAATCGTTGCTTGTTTGTAGTCAATATTGACACTTGGAAGCTGATGTTCTACATCCACAGTTCCTGCAAGAACAACTGGTGTCCGAGAACGAGAAAACTCTGAACGAATTTTTTCAGTCAAGTGGTAGCCCATAAAGATGATACCATCCACTTGCTTAGAAAACAGTGTATTGACCACTGAAACTTCCTTGTCATCATCCTCATCACTATTGGCAAGGACAATATTGTACTTGTACATTTCAGCGATATCATCAATCCCTTTAGCAAGCGTTGAGAAATAGCCATTGGTAATATTTGGTATCACCACACCGACAGTGGTTGTCTTTTTACTTGCAAGACCACGCGCCACTGCATTTGGACGGTAATCCAAACGGTCAATCACCTCAAGCACTTTTTTACGGGTGTTCTCTTTTACATTCTTATTGCCATTGACTACACGGCTAACTGTCGCCATTGAAACTCCTGCTTCACGGGCGACATCATAAATCGTTACTGTATCGTCTGTATTCATTCCATTTCCTTTCTATATCATACCTCACGAGACTCCAAAAAGAGACGGTATGAAAATTTCGTTTTCATGATTCTACTTATTCCATTTTATCACTATTTGTAAACACTTTCAAGCATTTTTTAAAGATTATTTGAAAAAATTTCATAGGAAGCTATGTTTATGAAGAAAAAATCACCTTTTCTTGATTTTTAATCCTATTTGCTGTATGATAAGGGAAAAGAAAGGGGGCAGAAATATGGCTTTTACCAATACCCACATGCGGTCTGCTAGTTTTGGCATTGTTACCAGCTTGCCTGATGATGTCATTGACTCTTTTTGGTATATTATTGACCACTTCTTAAAAAATGTCTTTGAATTGGAAGAAGAACTCGAGTTTCAATTGCTTAATAACCAAGGAAAAATTACCTTCCATTTTTCAAGTCAACACCTCCCCACAGCTATTGATTTTGACTTTAACCATCCTTTCGACCCTCTTTATCCGCCAAAAGTACTGGTTTTAGACATGGACGGTAGAGAAACAATCCTCCTCCCAGAAGAAAATGACCTATTTTAAAAACTCTAGCCTTCAGTTACAAGTGACTGAAAACTAGAGTTTTTTCTATTTTTTCAAAGCATCATACAAGTTGCGGATAGGTTGCTTTAAGGTAGGATGGATAAAATGAGGCGCAAGTTCTTGTAATGATTCAAGGACAAAAAGACGTTCTGCTATGTAAGGATGAGGCAAGATAAGGTCGTCTGTATAAATTACCTGGTCCTCCACAAAGAGCAAGTCCAAATCAATCAAACGAGGTCCCCAATGCACTTCTCTCACCCGTCTCATCTCTGACTCAATATCTAACAAGATCTCTAATAAAACTGAGGCAGGTAGCCATGTTTCTACCTCAACCACTTGATTAGCAAAGCTATCCTGCTCCACACCACCCCAAGGCTCCGTCGTCAAGACACTGGACTCTTTGAGAATATGGATACCACGAGATCGCAGTTTCTCAATGGCTTGTTTCAAGTTTGCTTGCTTATCCCCCATATTGCTTCCTAGGGCGACAAAGGCCCGTTGCTTACGGCGATGAATGGTTACTGAGCAAGTATCTAGTGGCAAATGCACTGGCGCCCAAGGTTTTTTGAGTTCCAACTTCATTTCTTGGACAAGAGGATAGGCCTCAAAGGTACGTTCTACCAGTTTGTAGGCTACCGTTTCAATCAAGTCCTCAGTTGTTTCCTGAAACCAAGCCGTCCACTGCTGGCACAATTCTCCGTAATGGACAGAGGCTGTTAAATCCAAATCTGTCGCCGCCTTGGTCATATCATAGGATAGGATTGCTGAAACGACAAACTTTTGCCCCAATTCCTTCTCACTAGAAAAAAGACCATGATAGGCAAAAATTTCTAAATCCTTAATCTGCAGTTGATCCATAATGATTCCTTTCTAGAAAAATCCGCTTCAAGCGGATTCTTTTTATAGTCCCATTAAACGATAAGCCTGGTCTCGGAGGTCCTTATCTGTTTCAAATAGACCACGAGCTACTGTCGTCAAGGTTGCAGTGCCTGGTTTTCTGACACCACGCATGCTCATACACATATGTTCCGCCTCAATGACAACAAAGGCTCCTTTAGCACCCAGATACTCCATCAAGGCATCGGCCACTTCGATATTCAAACGTTCTTGAATTTGTGGTTTTTTCGAATAAACTTCAACCGTACGGGCTAGCTTAGACAAACCTGCCACACGGCCATCTGGAATGTAGGCAATATGCGCTTTACCATAAAATGGCAAGAAGTGGTGTTCACACATGGTATGGAAAAAGATATCCTTTTCTACCACCATATTATCATCAATAATCTCAAAGGATTTTGACAAATGTTCCTCCGCTGTTTGACCAAGACCTGAAAAAATCTCTTGGTACATACGAGCCACACGAGCAGGTGTTTCCTGCAAGCCCTCGCGGTTAGCGTCCTCTCCGACAGCCTCGATAATCATTTTTACTGCTGCTTCAATCTTTTGTGTATCCATTCTCGTTCTTCCTCTCCATCAGATAGGCTCTCACTTGGCTCAAGAAATACAAGGAACCCGTGACAATCCTAACTGTTTGTTTCTCTTCATCTATTTTCAATTTTTGTTCTAAAAATTCTTGCCAACTTTGGTAGTTGAGTTTTCGAGAAGCTGCAACTTCTTGCATCACTTTCTCATCCGTCGCCCGACTATCGTCAAAACAAGTCAGAGTCAGTTGACTATTTGGCACCGTCTCTAGCAAATCCAACATATCCTCCAAGGCCTTGGTTTTGATGCAGGTAAAGAGGATTTCCTTATGATAATCCGCAAAGCGTTCTTGCAAGGTTGCTAATAAAGCCTTTACGGCATGGGGATTATGGGCCCCATCCAAAAGCAACAAGAGGTCACTAGACACGACCTCCAAACGTCCAGGCCAACTTGTTTCCTCCATGGCTTGAGCGACCAAGTCATTACTTGCTAATTCTCGCCCAATCTCCTGACAATAAGTATCTAGGAGAGTAAGCGCCATCCCTGCATTCTCGATCTGATGCAAACCCAGCAGACCTGTCTGGAAGCGACCTTGTCTGACAGCACTTGTATAGTCAAAGACCTCTCCTGTCACCACACTTTCTTGATGACTGACTTGATAATCACTCCCATAGGCAAGTCTCGGCGCATTTTTCCCTTCCGCAATGCGGTCGATAACAGTCAAGGCCGCTGGAGTAATGCGACCTGTCACCAAGGGAATGCCTTGCTTGATAATACCAGCCTTCTGCTCTGCTATGGCTTCCAAGGTGTCACCAAGTAGGGCTACATGATCCAGTCCAATAGTCGTAATTCCTGTTAAAATTGGCTGGCAAACATTGGTACTATCCAGAAGGCCACCCATACCGACTTCCATGATGGTCACATCTACTTGCTCAGAGGCAAAATAATCATAAGCTAGTGCTGTGATAATTTCAAACTCAGTTGTCCCCTGCAAATTATCAGAAGAATCCCCCTCAAGCAAAGAGCGATAAACTGCCATGAGGGCCTCCAGCCTCGCTTCTGTGATAGATTCCCCATTGATGCTAATCTGATCGGTGTAATGAATGAGATAGGGCGAGCTGAAAACACCAACTCTCAGACCTAGCTTTTCCAGCATATTTTTCAAAAAAGCAATGGTAGATCCCTTGCCATTGGTCCCTCCGATATGGATAACCTTGAGTTTGAGATGGGGATTACCTCGCAGGGCTAGGAGTTCTACCATTCGCTCCAAGCCAAAATGCGGTTGGTCCGTCCGATAGTGGGCAATCCACTGATTGTTTTGAATTTCGTTCATCTTATTTATATTGTTTTAAATCTAGATTTTCTGCATCATCAGCCATACGAATAGCTGACGCAATTTCAACCGCCATCTTATGACTGGCTACATCGTGCACGCGCACCACTTCCACACCCTGTCTCGCAGCGATACTGGTCACATGAGCCGAAGCCGTGTCCCGATTGCGGAAACCAAGTTCTGTCTCAGGATTAACTTCAAAACCATTTTCCTCCAGGATATTGATAACAAATCGCTTACGCGAAACTCCAAGAAAGATTGGATAGCCTTTCTGATGCAGTTTATCCAAATCCCGTAGAAGGAGTAGATTTTCTTTCTTAGTCAGACCAAAGCCGATTCCTGGATCCAGCAGAATGTTTTCTCTGGCAATCCCAGCTTCCTCCGCTCTTGCTATAGCTCGTTCAAAGAAAGCCTTCATCAAATCTTCTACTGGTAGTTGTTCAAGGTCAGCTAACTCTTTCTCTGTAAATGCTTGCCCAAAACCAAAACGAGGAAAAATCTGCGAACTAGGGTGTTGAGGTCGAGCCATAACTGGATTAAACATGATGACCACTTGTGCTCCCGCTTTGGCAACCACCTGAGCCATTTTTTCATCACCCATGAGACCAGTGATGTCATTGACAAGATTGGCACCAGCAGCCAAAGCAGCCTCTGCTACCTGACTCTTCCAAGTATCGATGGAAATGAGGACATCACTTTCCTTGCGGATGGCTTTGATGACTGGAAGGACACGCTGGATTTCCTCCTCTATCTCAACATAGCTGCTGCCCGGACGAGTCGATTCTCCTCCGATATCTAGCATACTAGCTCCTTCAGCTATCAATTTACGGGCTTGCTGGAGCGCCTGCTCAACAGCAAAAAACTGACCACCATCCGAAAAGGAATCTGGGGTTACATTGATAATTCCGCAAATGGCTGTTTTTGCCTGACTAGCTTTATTAGACATAGGGTCACTCCTCAAGGTTTTTCACCACATTATTTCTCTATTTTACCATAAAAAGAAAAAGATGGATACGCTAGTATTCATCTTTTCCAAGTAAGGAAATGGTCTAGAAAGGCAAGCCTACATTTCGACTAATCAAAACCAGTAAAGCCAGCAAACAAAAGGCAATACCATTGACAATCATATGAAGCAAGATTGACATCTCTAAGCGTTCTGTTCTGTAAGCTGTCCAAGTTAAAACTGTCGACATTCCTCCATAGATAAGGAGAGAAGGCAGATTGGTCGGTGTGTGGAGCAAGGCAAAGACGACTGCACCTACAAGATAACCCAACTTCTCCTTCCCGCGGAAGATCTTTTTAGGGATAATTCCACGACACAATATTTCCTCACAAATAGGAGCAATCAGAACCAGTAAGAAAAAACTGGAAATCAGCGAGCTATTCTGAACCAGATTATTAATAGTTGATTGATTGCTGGTCGTAGATTCATTCATCAGACGGAGCAGGGCAGATCCGAATAAGTTACTTGTGAAAATAACCAAATAACTCAAAACCAAGCGGGCCAAATCTTTTGCCTTGAAAAAAGAAAGATTGAAGGTCGCAATCTCCGTTTTTCGCGCACTAAAGATAAAAACAGTTAGAATAGCAACCGATAGCAAAGCCACCAAGAGTCCTGACTGGAGGAGTGGGAATTGTCTAGCGGATAAAAGGGCAGATAAAATTAAGGGAAGTTGAGATAACACCAGTCCTATTAAAAAAATCAATACCCATATTCCTCTATCCAGAATTTCTTGCCAGATACTTTTTTTCTTCATGATATGTCTCCTTATAATAAAAAGGGAAAGCCCCCTTTCTATATTATACCATTTATAGCGCCATGCTGATATAGTTCAGGATAAACAAGGCATCCAAAATCCAAATCATCACGTGCACATCCTCGGCTTGACCTTTGACAAGTTTTGTCAAGGTGTATGTCAAGAAACCAACAGCAATCCCTTGTGTGATAGAGTAG
>ERZ773003.2217-NODE-2217-length-9873-cov-3.878081_pt1 | contig 9873 bp, 10 predicted proteins | sample MGYA00580668_ERZ773003 | MGnify/ENA primary metagenome ERZ773003 (study PRJEB29015, sample SAMEA2738002) | human oral metagenome | biome: human oral; feature: human-associated habitat; material: dental | place: China | collected 2126 ... | reverse complement strand
AGTATACCGCGCGAGAACCGTTATTTTTAGGGGGTTATCCCGAAGGTTTTTATGCGGCGGCGCAAGATGGAGAGGTGAGCACTGCATAAGGCAAGAGGCGGCTCTGGGCGCGAAAGGAAGAGCCGCGTGAGGCGAATGCTGGTGCATATTCAGGCTCTTATTCCGGCGTTACAACCACAACATGACAAAACGGGAGCATTTTCTTCATTCGGGAGCAGTTAAAGTGCTCCCGAATTGAGCGTTACCGCAAGAGAGGAACTCTTCCATTACCTAAACAAATCCCACACGCTGAAGGTCGTGCGGCGGTAGATAGCTCCTTTTACGGCTCGCTTCGGGTTTTTCACAAACCCCATACCGCGCCTGCCATAACCAGGAATCACAGCTCTTTTTACGGCGCGTTTTGCCCGACCGGTGGTGCGGGCCTTAATCATTCGTTTCACACTGGGTTTACGCATACCAATTCTCATACTTTTAGCCTACTCCCAGCGTCACAAACATGCGTGCCGCATCGTCACGGTCACGCATAAAGGCGAGGCTTTGAGTGCATAGCCACAACATTGTGGCCACATGTCAAAACCTCGCCCGTATGAATAACCCAAGAGTTACATAACCACTACGAGTTTGCCGCGTGTATGTTTCTCAGCTACACGATCCTGCGCGGCGCCAAGTTCCTCAAGTGAGTATTTCTTCTCAATGATCGGGCGCAGCTGACCGCGCTCGACGGCATTGGTAATCCACCTCATGGCCTCGGACGATGCCTTGGTCGCCAGCAGGAAACCCACGCGACGGTTCGTGAACAGCGAGGTCAGCACCGCCGGAAGACCGTCAGGCGAGACCGTCATCATGCGCCCGCCCGGCTTCAAGTAGTTACGGTAAAACGCGGTCACAACGCCGCCGCAGTCCAGGATCGCATCGAATTTCTCAACCTTTTCGGGGTCTGGCAGAGCCTCGTGGTCGTATGCCTCAATCGAACCTAGCTCGCGGCACAGAGCTATATTTTCTTCGGCAGAAACAGTCGCCACCTGAGCCCCCAAAATCTGCCCAATCTGCAGCGCGGCATGCCCTACACCGCCGCTGGCACCCACCACCAGCAGACGCTGACCAGCCTGGAGTTTCAGGTTCTTGCGGAGCACCTGCAGCGCGGCAAGGCTCACGAGCGGCAGTGCCGCCGCATCAATCTGATTCTGGATGCGCGGCGCATGGTGAATCCGGTTCTCACGGAATAGCACGTATTCGGCCGCTGTGCCGGTGGGTGCCATAGAAATGGAGCCGTTGAACCCCCACACAATATCGCCAACTTTGTAGTCCATCACGCCGGTGCCCACGCTGACAACCTCGCCGAGCGCATCCACACCGGTACCTTTGGGGAAGCGTTTACCCGTAAAAAGCCGCATTTCGCCTTCGCGCACGATCACGTCAATGCGATTCACGCTGAAGGCCTGCACGCGTACCAACACCTGGCCGGGGCGGGGAGATGGCACGGGCACCTCTTTGATCGTGAGCAGATCAGACCCGCCAAATTTGTCATATTGTACGGCGCGCATTGTGGTCGGTAGCGACATATTTTTTCTCTTTCTTATCGGTCATTGCGGAAGCATCGGTGTAGGATGCACGGCATTCGACATGAGAACCGCAGCTGTGTAATGGGCGACGGCACCCAAAATAATGCCTCTGTGTTTAACTCTAACCTGTATACGTGCCAAACCGTGAGAAATGACGGTTTTACGACGGGCATACGGGCATATTTCCAGGCGTACAAACCTGCTGGGCGTATTCCTGAGTGCATAAAAAGACTCTTGACGTGAATAAATTGTTGAAGAATCGTGTTTGATTCACATAAAGACCCTTTTTAGCATGGGTGCTATGACGACTACATCTGTGTACTGTCTTTTCTTCGACGGCTATGAGACTCTCGACGCTATGGGACCTATCGAATTTTTGCACCGTGTGACTGATGTGCGTATGCGGTATATCTCGGTGGCGGGCGCATCCGAAAACGGTGGTTCATTGGTACGTTCCGCCCAGGGCTTTACCCTCAAGACGGAAATTGTTGAGAGTCTTCCTCCGGGGAGCATTCTGCTGATTCCAGGAGGTATAGGTACGCGCTCTCTCGTCATGAACGACCTATTCCTGCAAAACCTTGCGAAATTGGTACAGCAAAGCCAAACCTGCCTGACGGTCTGCACCGGAGCGGCACTTCTTGCTGCCACAGGTGTTCTTGACGGGAAGTCTGCTACTACTAACAAACGTGCCTTCGAGTGGGTGCGTGGGACGCGCCCACAGGTGGGGTGGCGGCAGAAGGCGCGTTGGGTGAGCACAGAGAAGTTTTATACATCCTCGGGAGTTTCGGCAGGTATGGACATGACTCTAGGTTTTATCGCCGACCAGTGGGGTTTGGAAGCGGCTCAAGAGATCGCGTCCCGCTGCGAATATCTGTGGCAAAATGACCCGGAGACTGACCCATTTGCACATTCTGCCGAGTTCGAATCAGCGTAGCTTCCTCCCAGCGCATAAAAAGACCCTTTATACGAATAAAGCGTTAGAAAATCCGCTTGATTCGTATAAAGAGCCTTTTTTACAACACTAGGGAGAGGGGAGGGGAGAACGGGTTGGCGAGCCTAGTGCGTCGTAACACCACCATCCACGCTCAATACCGCGCCGGTCACCCATGCGGCCGCATCCGATGCCAAAAACGCGGCGGCACGCCCAATATCATCAACATTCCCGATGCGCCCCAATGGAATCAACGCTGAGGCATTTTGCTTCATGTGCTCCTGCGCTTCAGGCGGCATCGCAGAAACATTGCGCAGCAATTGTGGAGTTTCGACCATTCCCGGCGCAATCGCATTCACGCGTACCCCGGCGGAACCCGCCTCAAACGCTAGCGACTGTGTGAAAAGATTCAATGCGCCCTTTGTCATGGAATAGACCGTCGAATGCCGCCCGGGAAGCATTCGTTTCGAAAAATATGACGAAATGTTAACAATATTGCCAGAATTTTTAGCGAGTTCAGGCAATAACTTTTGTGCCAAGAAATACGGGGCTTTAACGTTGAGATTAAAATGCTCGTCAAAAGCGTTCTCATCGGTTTGCTCAAAGGGAATAAACCGTGCAATACCGGCATTATTGACCAGCACATCAATACTTCCCAAAATATCAAGGGCGTGCTCGGCGGCACGGTGTACTTCAGAAATATCCGTTAAATCTGCTGCGAAGGTGTGCACGGTCACGGGGTATTCGCTCAAGCGCGCGCTGGCTTTTGCAAGTTTTGTGGGGGTGCGAGCAATGAGGAATAGGTTAGCACCTTGGCGGGCAAATTCTTCGGCAATACCGTAGCCGATACCGTCGCTTCCGCCGGTAATAACGGCATTCTTGCCGGAAAGCGCAGAATTGGTATTCATGATGATCTCCTTGGGGGAGGGAATGAGTGATAAAGAGTAATTCCCGCATAAAACCTGCTATCTCAGGCGAGAGCAGCGAATGTGCTGCGGGTATTAGAGAGCTGAAGTTGAATGAAAGCGACTAGAAAGCTTTACTCGCCTTTTATAAAGGCCATAAAGGCGGCGCCGTCAAGATAAATGCTGGAGGCAACAATTTTGCCGTCTCGCACTGTGAGAAATTCCGGAACCTCAAAAATCTGGGTGGCTCCTGCGGGGGACTTTGCAGTGTAGCGCGCAATAACCGCCGCTTTATCGCCTTCAACCACAAGATGTGCAAGCTCAACATTAGTGGTGGAATTAAAAAAATTTCCGGCACCCTGCAGATAATCTTGTTTGCCAAGATTTTGTTCTGCACTGTTGAATCCGTAGGATAATTTATCGGAAATGTAGTCTTGCCAATTTTCGGCGTGAATTGCCGAATAGTAATTCAGGACGGTCTGCTTAGTAGTCATTTGACCCTCTCGCGAATAGAATATATGACATGCGGGTATAACCCACGCATTTAACTGTAACAGACATGTTCTATTTATTAGGGTAATAACTACGTGATTGATTCATCTAAGCCATTGCGAGCTGATGCGCGGCGCACGGTCAATATCGTGCTTCACGCCGCCGAACAAGTATTGCGCCGAGACCCAACCGCCTCGCTAGAGCAGGTGGCTACGGTTGCAGGAGTCACTCGAACAACTATTCATCGCAGATTCGCCAGCCGCGAGGCTCTTCTCGCGGAGCTGAGTAATATTGCCGTTAGAGAATTTTATGAAGCATTTGAGTCAGCAAGTCCCGAGACCGCTCCTGTCATGGTGGCGCTGCATCGCCTGACCGTTAACGTGATGCGGGTGAAGGCGATCTGGTTGTATGCGATGGCGCATCTGAGCGATGACGATCCCGCCGTGATTACAAAACAACGCACTCTTTTAGGGCGTTTGGGTAAGGTTTTTGAGCGTGCACAGCGTGAGGGCTATATCGCTGCAGATGTAGACCTTATCTGGGCGCAGCGTATGTTCCGTGCCATGACTGACGAGGCGGTAGCTGGTATCACCGGCACCGGCATGGGGGCTAAAGCCCCGCCAATGCCGACCGGTCCGGATGATTTGGCCAGACTGGAGGCGGTTGTAGACGATGCCGAGCTAGACCGCCTGACCACTTTGATTATGCACACTTTGTTCACTGGAATTGGAACTCACGAACCCTCTATATGACATGCAATCAGCGAGATGGATACAAGACCTTATTCGGTAGAAAGTATCTAACCTAGCTCGTGAAATATTGCATTATTGCCCGCCTTGGGTCATAAGAGCGAAGGATAAAAATACGCAGAGTTTAGCCGCGTTTCGGTAGTCCACCAGGCAGATACCCACTGGGAAAAAAGTTGGTGAGAAACGACATATACTCCTCAACAAAAGGTATGGATCACCCCGCAATACCGTGGGGAGCCGGTAGACGCTATTGTGCACTAGAACGGTCTCATCTAGCCAACGTGAGAATTAGGGGGTCTGGAGCTCGCAGCACTCAACGCCCCACGACGTGGGCGGCGTACGGTATGTTTTTGTGGGCCTCCACCTTGTCACGCTCATGGTGTGCTTCGAGTAGAAACACTCGATGTAATCCAACATCAGGGGAGAACCGGGGAACCTGTTTGCCAGTGTGCGTACAAAATTCGGTGAGCTACGTCAAAATATCTAATGGATAAGGTGCGCTCATAATAATTCTGATACATCCCTACAATTCAATATATGCTTCGCCTGTATCAAAAACGAGAGGCGGAGCTATATTTTTCTGTAAAAACTTAATGGAGAAATTTTTTATAAAACCTTGGCTAAATAACTTCGAATATTTCTATATCAACGTAAAAAGTTCGTTCTCAGAATAATTATTGCTATGACTCCTCGATATCTCTTGTATCTCGGTCCTGAATTATGTTTAGGGTTAAATTGTCCGTATCACCGATGAATGGAGTTTATGATGGCTTTTCGCTATTCTCGTCCGGCTATGACCGGTGCTGCTATTTTCACCCTTGCGGGTGTGACGGTTCTTCCGCTTGCACAGGCAAACGCAGCGCCTGCAAGCCCTCAGGATGAGGCACGTTCTGGAGCCACACAGGGACAGCCAAATTCTGCAGCACAGAACGGTCAGGATCAGGGTCAGCAGCAGGGTGCTAACGCCAGCGGTCAGAACCAGGATGGTCCAACCCAGGATCAGCAGCAGGGTGCTAATGCTGGCGGTCAGGATAAGCAGGCTTCTCAGGGGCAGGGTGCAAGCTCTGCATCCCAGAATAGTCAGGGTCAGCAGGCTCAGGGTGCACCCGCATCCCAGAGCAGCTCAAACTCGAAGTCTGCGTCACAGAATAATCAGAGCCGTCAGAGCCAGCCCTCCGCACCCGCGAATCAGAACTCCGGTTTTATTGCGATTACCTCTGTCGATGGATTCATTGACCCGCAGAATACTGATAACGTTCTGTCTGTAGAGACTACGGGGATCGATAATACCCACCGTGTACAATACGAGCCGCGTGTTCAGGAACTTGATGAGTTCGGGAACATCGTTAATGATGACGTTAGCAACGGTGGAGGGTCTAGCCTTGGTTCGGACGGGAGCTTCGGGATGTACGTGAGTGTTGATGGCACTAAGATTAACCCGAACCACCAGTACCGGGTCTACATTGATGTATTCGATCAGGATACCTTAACGGCGAGTTACGCGTACTACCCCATCGTGGTTTGGAACCGTACCTACATTCCGGTTGTTCCTCTGTCGGCAGCACGGTAATTAATACGCCGTATTATCTTTTGCATTTTGTTTAGTGTATTAGATTTCTGAAAATAAAATATATTTTCGGCTCAAGGGTCTTCGGGAGCATGTTTTAGTGATATGCATGCTGTTGAAGACCCTTTGAGTCGTGTTGACACATTAGTTTATGTATATATTTTCCATCGAAACATTCATGTTGTCATAAAAATAAATATCAAGAAATAATGCTAAAAATGCTAGACCTAAACTCAACCATGTATTACATTTAACAGTATTCCACTAACCGATGAATGGAGTACAAAATGTCCAATACCCGTTTTATCCTGACCGGAGTGGGTGCGCTTGCCCTCCTAGGTGCATCCGTGGTGCCGTCCGTTCCTTCCTTTGCCGCTGAAGGGAACGCTGGTGCGCAGACTCAGCAGGCTATCTCTACGCTTCCGGGTGGCCAAAATACTGGCACTAATAACACCAATGGGAACAACACAAATATTAATACAGGAGCTAAAGTAACTTCCGTTGAGGGCGGTCCGCTGAACCCTCTGACAGGGCAGAACAACCTTACGATTACTGGTGAGGGGATTGACCTCAACAAGTCTTTTGACGGTTTAGGTGCAGAGGTCTACGAGGTTGATGCAGACGGCGACTTCACGGGCGAAAACTTAGTTCAAGACGGCGGAGGCCTTGTTGTGACGGAAGACGGTCATTTCCGTGGCACTGCCAAGGTTAAAGGCGATTTCGATCCCCAGAAACACTATGTTCTCTACATTATGAGCTACCCCGGGCACGGTAACCGCACAATAGAGGCTAAACAAGATCTGCCTGTACAGCAGGTTGACAGCAAGGACCTGCAGTCTTCCGTAACCCTGACCACCAACTCCTCGAAGACAAATAAGCTCAGCAGCCACCTGAACACCAATGTCTTGACCCTGACCGGAACCCATTTTGATGACGTGAAGCAGGTCAAGATAAAAGTTGAGGGGCTGGATGAGAACGGTCAGGTTAACGAAACTCTTGCCACCAAAGACGTCTCGGCAGAGGTGAAGAACGGTAACTTTACTACCCAGATTCAGATTCCTGGATCCAAGATTCAAGAAGGCAAGCACTATCGGGTGCTTATTGAATCCAGCAGCGACGACTGGGTAAGGGCTGTGACCAAGGATTTTTATGGCGATACGGATGATGAGGTTGTAGGCATCATTAACGGTGCACCCCTTAGCCGCAGTGCCGCCGAGAATCACCTGAAGGTTGCTGGCGGCGGGTTTAACCCTGCAGCAGCGGCTCAGAACGGCTCCAAGGTTCGGTTGATTTTCACCGAATACAATGTTGAGCTTGATGATCCCAGCAGCGATGAGATCGTGAATACGACTGTTACCCCGAAACCGAACGGCGACTTCGAGGGCGACCTGACTATTCCCGGTAATAAGCTGCAGGCAGGAAAGAAATACGTGGTACGCGCATACCTTGAATACGCGGATGGCGGAGTCGCAAGCGACATTACCCTCAAGACCCTGGTTCCGACCACGAACTAGGCTTTATTAAGAGAAAATCTCTGTGCTGACACCCCTAGAAGAAGATAAGGTGCTACATAAACCTAAAATTTCCTTCTAGGGGTGTTGCATGGGTAAATCGACCGGTACGATTTGATAAAACCACACTATATATGCCTTCGCCAGGAGATAGATGATGCGCGCCTTCCTCTGTTCTTACTTCGCCGGTGTAGAACCCGCCTTCAAAAATTTCTTGCGCGGCAACCCATCACAACAGCAGGTGGTGTTTATTCCTACCGCCAGCACGGTTGAAAACACAACTTTCTACGTTCAGGATGCCCTGAACGTTTTCAAAAATTTAGGGCTAACCCCCGATATTCTCGACATTGCAGAAGTTGATTCAGAAACCGCGAAGTTGCGCATCGAACAAGCTGAAGTTCTCTATATTTCGGGCGGCAATACGTTCTATTTGCTGCAGCAGCTCAAAGCCAAAGACCTCATCAATTTCATTGTCGAAAAGGTGCGCCACGGCATGATGTACGTGGGGGAGTCGGCTGGAGCTATGGTCGCTTCGCCTGATATTGAGTATGCACGAGTTATGGACGACTCTGACGTTGCTCTGGGAATGTTCAATTTTAAGGCGCTGGGAATTGTCGATTTCTACCCGGCGGTGCACGAGGAAGAAGAACCTTTTGTACAGGCGGTACGCCGTATGAAAAGCGAATATTCGGATAAGCTAGACCTTGTGCCTATCAACAATAGCCGTGCGATTCGGGTTGAGGGCGGCGTTCGCTTTATCGTCTAGGTTTTCTTCAGCGGTTAGAAACCCACCGCATAGCGTGTTCACCTTGAACACGGCAGACTTCGGGAGCAGTTTCTTCATTCGGGAGCATTTTAACCGCTCCCGAATGAAGAAACTGCTCCCGCTTCACCCGTTTACCAGGTTATGATCGTAATTCTGGTCTTTCTTAGTCTTGCGGAACCCTGAACGTGATGCAGTAGAACTGGTCATTCCAGAGCAAGCTGGTGCTTGCATCCTCCATGTCTTCGGGTATCAGCGCCTCAATCTCTGAGAGATCGAAGGTGGCGTTCTTGTAGGCTTTACGGGTGAGGACGTTCTTCTTGTACTGCGAATCGATGTAGTCGGAAGTTTCGTCTGCGATCATAATTTTCGTGCCGGGCTTGGCCACCCGAATCATTTCTTCGATCGCGCGTTTTTTATCACTAAAGAAGTTAATGCCGCCCACGTGCAGCACCACGTCAAAGCTCTGATCGATGAAGGGCAGATCCTCGGCGGCACAGTTCACTAGGTTCAGGTTCGCGCGCCCACCCCAGATTTTCTGGCATTTCTTGAGCATCCCGAGCGAAATATCGGCACCCGTCCAGTCGATTGCGCTCACCTCAATATCGTCGGGCAGGTACCGTAGGTCGGTACCGGTGCCGATTGAGACGTACAGTGCCGAGCAACCGGGAAACCACTCTAGTTCTTTCATGAACTGCTGGCGCATCTGTGCGACTTCATTGCCGTATGCGAGACGCCCAAACCACCGTTCGCCTAGGTCGTAGACGGAGGCTAAGCGGTTGTAGAATTTCATGTATTTGGCGTTATCGCCCTGAACCTGCGCATCATCCAGGCACATCAGGATGCCGTTCTCTTCAGCGGGCGGGTTAGTGCGGAATTCGGGCTTGAGCTTATCGAGTAGCGTGGTTGACATAATATAGCTTTCGGATTGGTGATAATCAAGGACGACGTCTGCTGTTAAAAAACATGACCTCGTAAGCACAATTGTAGATATATCGTCCTTGACGGTCTTCATCCAAAATATTGATTTTTGTTCTCTGGATGCACGCCCTTGCTACAGAGCAAGTGAACCCCACACCATGAAGGCGGCGCAGAGGAAGAACAGCATCCATTGTCCCAACATGTAGTAGGTGCGGCGTTCAACTTTCACAGCTGCCAGCTGCACCAGCCATACGAATCCCCACGCGCCTAAGTACGCTGCGATGAATAAACCGATTTCTCGTTTGGCTGGCAATAAGTCGGTGAATGCTAATAGGAACGTAACAATGGTGATCAACAGCAGATCGATACTCACCAGCTGAAACGCGCACATGGCCTGCGCCCAATGCCGGGAAAGCTCTGTGTGATTGGCAGGGGCACTTACCATGTTTTCTGTATTGGCGGGATGCGCAAC
>ERZ773003.2215-NODE-2215-length-9874-cov-15.130360_pt1 | contig 9874 bp, 10 predicted proteins | sample MGYA00580668_ERZ773003 | MGnify/ENA primary metagenome ERZ773003 (study PRJEB29015, sample SAMEA2738002) | human oral metagenome | biome: human oral; feature: human-associated habitat; material: dental | place: China | collected 2126 ... | reverse complement strand
TCCCACTTTTTTCCCTAAGATTCCTTTTGTCATGAGAAAATGTTTCCTTTTCTATATTTTTTCAAAAAGTTTTTAACGAGCGTTTTTTATGCTCAAGATTAAGATATTAAGGGCGTTAAGAGAGTCTGGTAAAAATAGGAAACTGACGCAGTGTTCGACGAACACTAGGAAGTTCATCTTTTTTGCAGAGCTCTTAGCCCGTATTCAGTTAAGCCCGAATACTTTTACCTTGCATCTGATTATAGTTTGATTTCTACGTTCACACCACTTGGAAGATCCAACTTCATCAAAGCATCAACTGTTTTTTGAGTTGGGTTGATGATATCAATCAAACGTTTGTGTGTACGCATTTCAAATTGTTCGCGAGAATCTTTGTATTTGTGAGTCGCGCGAATGATTGTGTAGAGGCTACGTTCAGTTGGGAGTGGGATTGGTCCTGCAACTTCTGCACCTGTACGAGTAGCAGTTTCTACGATTTTTGCAGCCGCTGTATCAAGTGTACGATGTTCGTATGCTTTCAAACGGATACGGATTTTTTTGTTTGCCATCTTTTTCTCCTTTTCGTCTATTTAAGATAATAGGCTAGCTCCACAAGAAAACCGACGCGCGTTGCGTGGCAATGCAACCGAGCGTGTCGCAACCTCTTGCATCAAAGCTAAGGCTGTAATTTACAGCACCATAATAGAATAACACAAAGCCCCTGCGATTGCAAGGGATTTGTGAGCTTTTTTTCGTTTTTTTACTAACCTAAGTTACTAGAGTATGTTCTGATCCTCTTTCGTAAATAAAACTTAGTTTGACAATTTACCCATTTTTAAGGGGTGGCGATAAAGATAGATACTGTCTGATCTGGATCATATTTTTCAAAATCAATACTATACTGACGTTGCAGTTCTCTTGCTTCTTCTGCCTGCCAAATTTGTTGCCAGGTATGGAGAAAACCTTTTGAATCACTTGTATCCACCTCAAATACTTGGTAGGTTTGTCCTGAAGTGTCAAAATCCCAGTCTTCTTTATCGGATAGACTACAGAGCGACAAGCTGTAATCCCCCTTGTAGTCGCTGACATAATCATGATAGACTGCATAAATCGGAAGCCCTTGGGCAAATGCCTCCTCTACTTCTTTCTGGTGCTCCTGCCATAGATGGCTAATTTTTTCCATCATGTTTGGATCTTGGAAATTATTTGTAGAGATACTACTGATTATTTTTAAAAACATTCCTTCGCTCCTTTTACTTTCACTTCTAAGGTGACTAACTAGCAATCAACCTCAGCTCTAAACTTTCTAGCTACCAAGAGGCTAATTCACGCAACAAAATGAAATAGCATTCTTTGCGTATAGGATATATCACACCATTCACTATCAACTCCCTTTTCCCAGAAAAACGGTGCCTATAACAAACAAAACGTTCAATTTACCGGTCTCAACCAGAGCTGAAAAACAATGCAGGCTTCAACCAAGACCATCCTTCCAATTCTTATTGATATAGTCTGGAAAGTTTTTAACGAACATTTTTTGTGCTCAAGTCTAAGACATAAAGGGATTCAAACTCAAAGCAAAATAGGAAATCGACGCGCGTTGTGTGGCAGTGTATCCAATCGTGGTCACAACCTCTTGCATCACAGCTAAAGATGTGATTTACAGCACCACGGTAGAATAACACAAAGCCCCTGCGATTGCAAGGGATTTGTTAGCTTTTTCGTTTTTTTAGGATGAAACTGTTTTCTCTTTTCATCTTCCTATGATTACTGATTTACATCTATAAGAATCAATCTTTTCTTCTATATGATATGCGTCATCTTGACATTGAATTTATCTTCTGATTGATCCACTAGAATGTCCGCCCTTGACTCGGTTTCTCTATAGTATTGCAGATACTGCTCTCGTCTCATCTGATGGCTAGCTAATACAAAGGAAGCATCGCGATTTCTCATAATCGTATCTCGAGCTAGGCGCCTCTTTAATTCGGTCTCCTCATCCGTGTAAAAACAGATGGTTTTGTCAAAGAGTTCCTTGGGTAGAAAACCCACAGACATCCCTTCAACAATCAGAATCGGTTTGGCTCCGGACAAGACCTCACTAGCCTTCCAAGATTCATCGATTGTTAAGACATCCATACCTGCCTGCAATGCGAGAATATCTCTCTGTAAACTTGCCAGTTCATGCGCCACTGGGAGACAAGCTGTCACCTTTTGATCTGGCGCTTGCTTTGGTACTACCAGCTGACGTTCTGAGGTGATATAGGGGTCTGTTTCTAGTAAATTTACTGTAGTAGAATCTAGGGTTTGATATAATTCCTGCGCGAAGGTTGACTTGCCTGAAGCCCCATGACCGTAGATCCCCAGCGTCCTAATTCTTCCCGTTTCGATCTCTGAAACCAGTTGTTCTATCAGGTCTTTTTTCTTCATTCTCTCTTCACCTGTTCATAGCTTTCTTTTCCGTCATTAAGCTTGTCCCAAATCACCACTTGCCCACTTTTGAGGGATTTTTGCACATCGATAATTCGTTGATTAGAGGAACCTCGAAACTGGAGCATGAGATTGCGCTTGCTTTTATCATACCGTCCATCGACAAGGATGTCAATCAATGATAAGAGTTCCAGTTTATCTGGAGTCTCCAGCATCATTTCTTCCCAAGTGTAGCCCGTCCAGGACCAGATGTCTTTGTCTGGCAATTCCTTTCGAATGCGTTTAACGAGAGGCAAGAGAATTCCTGTATTAAGAAAGGGTTCTCCTCCTAGCAGGGTCAATCCTTGAACATAGGGCTGGGCAAGGTCTTCCATGATCTGTTCTTCTAACTCTGCTGTATAAGGAATACCTGCATTGAAAGACCAAGTCGCAACATTATAGCACCCTTCGCAGTGAAACATGCAACCTGATACATAGAGAGAGTTTCGCACACCTTCTCCATCGACAAAGTTAAAGGCCTTGTAGTCAATGATTCGCCCTTTACTAAGCTCCTCACTTTTCCATTCACCTGGTTTTGGTGTATTCCATGTCATCCTTTTACTCCAAATCTATCCAGTAACGTTCTACGCCATTGCGAACATCCTCCAACTCCCCACCATTAGCTAAGATAACAGCTCGGCTTGCTGGATTTTCTGTGCTACAAGTCACTAAAGCTCGTTTAATATTCTTTCCCTTAGCAACTTGTAGACCTTGTCGGAGGGATTCTTTCGCATAACCCTTACCTCTTTCAGATGGACGAATGGAATAGCCAATGTGGCCCCCATTTTCTAGTAAGTAGTCATTTAATCGGAGACGAAGGTTGAGAAAGCCAAGAGCCTGGCCTGCTACGTCAAAACTAACCAGCTGGATAGCAGGAACCCAGTTTTCAGGAATATTGAGTCCCGCTTCCGCTTGAAGATTTTCTTCTAGCCACTCTTCATAAACAAAATTGTTGGCGCTCCAAAACCCACCATCGTGGGCTGATTGAGTCTGTTCAAACTCTGCCATCATCTCTAAAACTGTTTCTTTATCTGCCAATGTTGGTCTGCGTAGTTCCATATTCCCATCCCCGCTAAGAGAAAAGCGAGAGCGGACTCTCACTTTTTCTTGTTCTTGTTTAAATATTGTTCTCTGAGATTGAGCAAGCGTTCTTTTTTTCCTACTCCACCTTTCGAATGTTTTTCATGATAACGGGTCACTTGAGCGCGTCCCTTATCATCTAATTGGTATTTCCCCATTGCGTTTCCTTCTAATTTGTTACTTCATGTCCGGCTGTTTTAATGGTTGAACCGTTCATGTGTTTGACACGCGCAGCAATTTCCTTGTGGCGTCCATTGACCATCGGACGCGCTTGCGGATTTCCCAGATAACCACACGTACGTTTGACAACGTCTACTGTTTTAGGGTCGCTATTGCCACAGTTTGGACAAGCAAAGCCTCTTTCAGTTGGTTCAAAATCTCCTTCAAAGTCACACTTGTAGCAACGATCAATCGGAGTATTGGTTCCTAGATAGCCAACTCGGTCATAGGCATAGTCCCAAACAGCTTCCAGGGCTTTTGGATTTTGTTGAAGAACTGGATACTCACAATAGTGGATAAAGCCACCTGACGCACCTGCTTCTGGATAGACTTTCTCAAAGTCTAATTTTTCAAACGGTGTTGGATTTTTACGAACATCATAGTGGAAAGAGTTGGTGTAGTATTCCTTGTCTGTAATATCAGGAATAGAACCAAACTTCTCTGTATCCAGTCGGCAGAAACGGTCTGTCAAACTTTCAGATGGTGTTGAGTAGATAGAGAAATGATAGCCATATTGATCTGACCACTCTTCTACACGGCGTTTCATATCTCGAATAATGTCTAGCGTGAATTCCTTAGCATCTGGATTGCTTTCCCAGCTATTACCAAAGAAAACAGTCGCTACTTCATACAAACCGATATAGCCTAGTGAAACTGTCGCACGACGATTCTTAAAGAGCTGGTCAACACTTTCTTCTTTACCTAGACGATGCCCAAAAGCACCATATTGATAAAGGATAGGGGCATTGGCTGGTGTCGCTTCTTTAGTTCGTTCGACACGATAGACCAAAGCATCTTCTGCGATATTCATACGCTCGTTGAAGATTTCCCAGAACTTATTCATGTCGCCCTCAGACTCGAGGGCGATACGAGGAAGATTGACCGTCACAACGCCCAGATTCATACGGCCTGAATTGACTTCTACACCATTTTCATCCTTCCACCCTTGAAGAAACGAACGGCAACCCATAGGTACCTTAAAGGAACCTGTCAGTTCGATAATCTTATCGTAAGACAAAACATCTGGATACATCCGCTTGGTTGCACACTCAAGAGCTAATTGCTTGATGTCATAGTTTGGAGTCCCTTCTTCCAAGTTAAGGCCTCTTTTCAGAGTAAAAATAAGTTTAGGGAAGATGGCTGTGCGGTGTTCTGAACCAAGCCCCTTGATTCGGATGTTCAAGATAGCTTTTTGAATTTCACGCTCAAAACGACTGATTCCCAGACCAAAACCTAGTGAGGTAAAAGGTGTTTGTCCATTTGAAGTGAAGAGAGTATTGATTTCATACTCAAGAGATTGCATGGCATCATAGATGTCCTTTTGGGTTTTCTTCCAAGCATAATCTTCCCGTTTTTCAGGTAAGACCCACTCTTCCGCATCCTTAAGGTGTTTTTTGTAATTCTTCTCTGCGTAAGGAGCCAAAACTTCATCGATACGGTCAGCTGAACAGCCTCCATACTGACTAGAAGCAACATTGGCAATGATTTGGGAAATCTGAGCTGTTGCAGTCTGGATAGACTTGGGACTTTCTACCTCTGCATTTCCAATCTTAAAACCATTCTCCAACATCCCCTTGAAATCAATCAAACAGCAGTTGGTCATAGGGGTATAGGGGCTGTAGTCCAAATCATGATAGTGGATATCCCCTTTTTGGTGGGCATTGGCTACGTGCTTAGGAAGCATTTGCAGTCCGATTGATTTTCCAACGATGCCCGCTGTCAAATCACGCTGGGTGTTAAAGACATCGCTGTCTTTATTAGCATTTTCATTGACAACTGCTTGGTCTTTGTTGAGAAGTTTATGGATACTAAAGTTGATATCCGTCGCTTTTGAACGCTCAAAATCCCTCTGTGTCCGATAAGTGATATACTCCTCAGCTAGCGCATATTCTTTGGCTTCGAGGAGTTCATGTTCTACAATATTTTGAATTTCGTAAATCTTAACCCCCTGTGGAAAGCGACTATGAATTTCTGTGACAATTCGCTCGGTCAGAGCATTTAGGCGCTTTTCAACTAAGGGTGTCACGTCCATAACCTTGTCAGCAGCCTTGTGAAGAGCCTTGTCAATCTTGTCCACATCAAATACAACACGTCTCCCATCTCGTTTTTCAACGAAGAGGGTTGGTAGGGTTGTAATTTTTTCTTCTAGTGCAATCATATTCATGCTCTTTTCTAAAATGTGATATCTAAAAAGTATTATACCACTCTAAAAAGAAAAATCAATATCTTGTGTTAAAAATCCTAAAATTTTTAAAAATCCACAAGATATTGATTTGGCTATTTGATTTTATAGACTTTAAACTCTGAGTAATCAGTCTTTACTTGTTGGTAATTTTCTTTTAAGAGTGTCTCCGCCTCAGACCAGAGAGCCACCTTGTCGTTTACCACAATCATCTTTGGTTGGTTTTCTTTCAAGTCATGAATCAGAGTCGTTTTGTTTTCTTCCGTATTTGTGAAAAGAAGAGGTGATGGGAACATAGATCCAGCCAAACGCTGGCTTTCTTTATACATCTGAACATGTGAATCCCAGATATAGATTTGGTCTCCCTCACTTACCTCTTGTTTGACTCTATCTACCACTTGATGTTGTTCTCTATAAGAAGCTGGATGCAAGACAAAACGAGCTACAAAAGGAATGGCAATCAGATAAACCACCACTAAAATCGGTAGGTAGAGATTCCCCTTCATAAATTTTTTCCATAAAGTAGGAACTTCTTCTCTTCTCCGACGGCGAGCTCCTCTAGCTGAATGTTTCCCACGAATACTGGTCATCAAAAGAAGGAGTAAAAATGGAAGGATTAGAATCAAACGCGAACCGTGAAGAGGTTCTTGAGAAAAAAGCAACAAGGCTAATACAAATAAGAAAGCAAAACTAGCTGGTACTGAAATAACATATAATCTTGATGCCTTTGATTGGAACAATCCTAGAAAAACAAGGAAGAGAGCTCCTAAACCAAAGGTCAACAAACCATAGAATACAACATTATCTATTAGTTGAGGATTGATAAAGACCTGAAGGGAATCAATCGGATACAAAAGACTTCCTATAGCTTCTCCAAAACCACCTGAAGTAAGCACATAGTAGCCTACTGGGTAAAAGATGAGAGAAAAGCCAAGTGCCGCTGCAAAAAACTGATAAACTCCATGGACAAAACGACCATGCCCAACATTAAAGACAAATAAACCGATCGTTACTACTACAGCAAAGAGAAGACTTGTAAGAGGCTCTATGAAAAATGATAGGCCCAAAAAGATCCCCAGACGTAGAAATCCCTTGTCATGATTAGGATTTGATAGATAAGCTGCTATAAATGAAAACCCTGCAAACAGGAATGGCAGAGCTAAGATAGTAGCATAACCTCCTCCAAAACCAAGACCAGACACCAAGATATAAAATATGGTTAGGAGTTGTTTGGCTTGTTCCCTTTGTCCCGTCAAATACTCTGTCGAAGAAAAGAGGAAGTAACCTCCTCCTAAGAGGGCTAGCCATTCTACCATGGCAAAAAGAATGCCGCCTTGAGTAATATAAAGTAGCAAGTAATAAAGAATGCCTTGACTAGCATAATAGCTACTGTAAAGCTGTCCTCCCTGATTCAAAGCCCACCCTATGTATAAATCCTGCGCCTGAGAAGGACTTACCATATCTAAAAGTAAAGGTATCACCACAGAAAAAACCGTTGCAATCGTACTTCCAATGATGAGTCTGAAAAACGGGAAAGCTAGGCGCTCTTCTTTTTCCAGATCCGATTCAAGGTTCCTATTCAATCTATTTTCTATTTCATCACTCTGTATCGTTTCGGATACTTCTTTGATTCTGCCGTATACAGCCATGTCGTTTCTCCTATTCAATTTATCTGTCTTAGTATATCAAAAAGACCTAGAATTGTCAGCTTGCGATGGGTGTTTGAGTGATTTTTTGCATAGTTTCACAAAAGTTTCAATTTCCCGAAATCGGTGTAAATGCGTCTGTTTAAATGTCAGGATATAGTTTATTTCTTTCTGAGTCAGCATCGTTCCCCCTCTATCTTTCTATTCGTAAAAGGCAAGAAAAATAGGACTAGTTTGTGTCCTAAATTTCTTATAAGATTGGGGCAAATAACTGGGCAATTTCCTTAATCAATTTTTGATACCAGCTATTTTTTATCGTATCTTGGAAAATTTCTTGAGATACTGAAAAAATCTCCTGAAAATCTTTTTGAATCTCTGTGATTGATGCCGTTTTATATAGTAAAACTGCATTTTCATAGTGGTGAAGCAAACTTCTATAATCTAAATTAATAGTCCCAACTGCAGCAAAGTCCTTATCCACTAAGATTTGTTTACTATGGATGAATCCTGGACTATACTCAAAAATCCTTACTCCTGCTGATAAAAGATCTGGATAAGCCCCTCTTGTGATGAGCTGGATTAATTTTTTATCCGGAATAAAAGGAGTCACGATGCGGACATCAACACCCCTCATGGCCGCGTTTTTTATACTCTCTGTTAAATCATAGTCAATAATCAGATAGGGGGTTGTGATATAGACTGAATCAGTAGCCTGATTAATCAAACTTTGATAGACTTTTTTCCCTACCTGAGTATGGAAAATGGGCTTTGGTCCACTACCGTAAGGAATGCAGAGCCCTTGGCTAGAACAAGGCTGATTTTCCAAGTGATACTGATCAAAATCGCTGATTTCCCCACGATTGATATACCAAGTCATCAAAAAGAGGCGGGTTAGAGCCTTAACACCATGGCCATCTAAGCGTATTCCACTATCCTTCCAATAACCAAAGCGTTCTACATGGTTGATGTACTCATCAGCTAAGTTAATGCCTCCTGTATAAGCTACCTGACCATCTATGACAAGGATTTTACGATGGTCCCGATTATTATAAGCTACTGTCAAACGAGGAATCACCTTGTTAAACTTATGGGCTTCAATTCCTCGACTACGAAGCTGAATGGTATAATCTCCAGGTAAAGTCGCCATACAGCCGATATCATCGTAGAGCATCTTGACCTCTACACCCTGAGCTGCCTTTTGCTCTAGTATATCTAGTACGCTATTCCACATCAGACCTTCTTCGACAATATAGTACTCTAGAAAGATAAACTTTTCAGCTTTCTTGAGATCTTCCAGCATATGTTGCCACATGCTTTCACCCGAAGAAAAGAATTGTGAATCTGTTCGATCATAGACATCGGCATTGCTATCCATACTTAGCAAAGATTTGATAACTCCGTAAGCCGCCTTATCATCTTCCTTCAATTTCTGGCGAAGAGCTTTACTGTTATCCTCCCGAAAATGCATGGAACCAAGTTTGTCCAGCTGCTTGATTTCTTTTTTGGACAATCGCCTTTCACCAAACATTAGATAGAGCAAGGGGCCGATGACAGGAACAAAAGTCACCACTAACCACATCACTTTACTATCAGGCGCCATTGAGCGATTGACAATCGCTACTATAGTCGCCATACTCATAAAGATCAAGAGAATAACCCATAGAATAGGAGCCATACGCCCTAAGTAAAGAAAGAGACCAAAAACAAGAGAAAGTTCAAGCAGCATAATCGAAAGACTAAAGCCATACTTGGACATTAATAATTGAAATTTTCTATATTTCATACATCCCCTTTCTTTTAACCTTCCCCCTAACCACCTAATTAATAGATATTTCCACTAGTATACATCAGTTCATAGCTAGATGGCAACAATTTACTCTTGCTAAAGTTTCAACCATTATGATCTCATATGCGTATTACAGTTTGAGAGCCAACATATTGACCGTCATACCGGCTGCAGTTCCCATAAGATAGATGACATCTCCCTCCTTAACAAGCCCTTGTTCTAATGAATAAGCCAAGCCAAACGGTACAGATACTGACACCATATTTCCATAATCAGTGACAAGATTGAGATATTGTTCCTCCGCAACACCTAGTTTTTCCATAACTAAAGGAAGGGCACGACTTGCTTGATGGGGAATAATATAGTCCACATCTGACAATGCTAGCTGCGTTTTTTCTTGAAACTCTTCAAACATGACTGGAATTTTACGAGCAGATAAGAGGAGAATTTTCTTACCTTTCATATCAAACATATAGTTGGTCTTAGTCGCTTCAGAGTACTCTTTTGGTTGAA
>ERZ773003.2207-NODE-2207-length-9908-cov-4.017964_pt1 | contig 9908 bp, 8 predicted proteins | sample MGYA00580668_ERZ773003 | MGnify/ENA primary metagenome ERZ773003 (study PRJEB29015, sample SAMEA2738002) | human oral metagenome | biome: human oral; feature: human-associated habitat; material: dental | place: China | collected 2126 ... | reverse complement strand
AAAATTAAATATTTTCAGTTTTTTGACGAAGATTAATGACCTACCTGAACTGTAACGAGGTTTTACTTAAGAAAGTGTCCAAGGCAAGATAATTTTAATTTAATATTAGCCTTCTATAAACCCAAATCTTATAAGCTCAGCCGGAGCATCGGAATATCCTATATCGGCAGGAGCTATTGACTTTATCGCACTGTGACCGGGACGATAAAACTTCATAGCCTTCTTGTCAACGACTATGGTATAACCGTCAAAAGGCTCTCTAAGTATCGGAAGATTTGAAAAACTCATATTATAAGCCGGTCTTACCCAAGCGCCGTCAGCACCGACCCTATAGCCGTCAGGAGTAGTAGTGTTGGTAAGCATTGCACCTGAAGCGGATACATAATAATCACCTATCCAAGTATTGTATGCCATATACCCGTCAGCGTAAAAGTAATACCATTTGCCGTCTATTTCCTGCCACTTTGCAGCAGGCCACCAACCTTTATTATACTTATACCACCAACCTTTATTGTCCTTTATCCACTGCCCTGCAAGAGCTGTAAAACTGCTTGCTGCTGTAATGATAATTGTAAGTGCGAGTAATCTGAAGCGCCTCATAATCTACCTCCTTGATATAAAAAACTGCATGCTTTATATTAAATGTATATTATACTTATAAGACAAGTATAAGCCTATGTCAATATAATACAAAGGAAGTAATACAATCGTCAGTTAAAGTCAAAAAATATATAGTATACCGACAGATTTTGTTATCAATAAGTAAGTCGGATGTTATAAAAAGTTAGATTTTAAGTAACTGCTTGTTATACGAACTTTGTAATTATGGAGCTTTTTATGTAAATATCCTTGAAAGGTTTCAGTTTGGGTGGCTATTGTTTATGTTGCCAACTCCACTACAAAGTATCATTTAAATAAAAGTTCAGTATTTTCACTCGGCTCGGATGGAACTCTTCTGATTTCAAGCTCGATTCCCAGCTCCCTTAACTTCTTAAAAACTTCTACATCCTTATCGTCAACTGCAACAGAACCTGTAACCCGTCTTTTTCCTTCTATCATACGCATATTTCCTATATTTACTTTCTTTATGGGAACTCCGCCTTCTACAAGTTTAAGTACATCCTCAGGAGTCTCGCATACTATAAATATAAGCTGTCTGTCAGCCGCCTTATTAATATTATTTATAGTATTTTCCAAAGACCAATACCTCATAGAAGCATAGCTTGGAGCAGCCATATCCATAAGCCCCTGACGAAGAGTATCTTTTTCAACATCATCATTAGCTACTAAAATAAGGTTAGCTCCTATGCTTCCGCACCATTGTGCCGCTACCTGACCATGAACAAGTCTGTTATCAATTCTTGTTAAAAGGATATTCGGCATATCTTAACCTCCTTATAAAAATTTAATTATTTTCTTATTTATAAATCATACCATACAGGCTGTTTTATACTTGCAGCAACTTGACCTTGTAAAACTAATAATAAGCTTACCGCTAAGGGGCAAACTTATCTATATAAATCTATTTATTTAATGTATCAATATTTCATAACATATTAATTTAATAGTTATCCATAACTTTCATACTTTATAAATTGAATATATGAAGCAATTATAAACCCAACTATCCGCAACTCTATATCAGATATGGTAAAATCATTGTAATTATCATAGTTTTAACTTATGTATCACATTTCCTAAGCCAAGTGCCATAGAAAAAGGACAACTTACATCGGTAAAATAAAGGTACTTAAACAGATAAATCACCTTAAGAGTAGTCCTTTAGAACTATTTTAACCACCTTAGCTATGAATAGCAATAGAAAAATTAAAATTTGTTAACTTAAGTACCACAGTTTCAATCTACTTAGCAAATTTTTGTAATGGGAAGTTTTAGCAAGCAAAATAAGACTCTGTTATCTGAATTGGATAGAGAGTCTTATTTTTTGTGCACCTACAAAATATACAAGAAATACCCTGCAAACAAGAGTAAAATTATGCAAAATATATAATAAATCGTATATACGATTTGAAAGCGATAAAAAAATATCAATCGTATAGTCATTTTTCATAAACTTTATATTAAAATTATATGAAATAATACATATTTACAAATTAAACTTTATTATTTACAATTAACAACATACAAAGTTAATAGTAAGTTTATATAAAGTTACTATCAAGTTAAAAGGAGGTATATGTATGTTTGAGGATGTTAAACTTGGAATAGCACCTATTGCTTGGACCAATGATGATATGCCGGATCTTGGAAGTGAGAATACATTTGAACAATGTGTAAGTGAGATGGCTTTAGCGGGATTTACAGGCTGTGAAGTAGGAAATAAATATCCCAGAGATGAAGAGTTGCTGAAGAAAAAACTTGAAATAAGAGGTATGCAAATAGCAGGTGCGTGGTTTTCAGCATTTTTAACAACCAAGCCTTATGAAGAGACTAAAGAGGCTTTTATAAAACATAGAGACTTTCTTTATAACATGGGAGCAAGAATAATAGTTGTTTCAGAGCAGGGAGGCAGCGTACAGGGACAGATAGATACAGCTGTTTTTGATAAAAAACCTATATTTACCGAGGAAGAATGGACAAAATTGGTTGAAGGACTTAATAAGTTGGGAGCCTTGGCTAAAGAAAAGGGAATGAGGATAGCTTACCATCATCATATGGGTACCGGAGTACAGACCGAGGCTGAGGTTGATAAGCTTATGAGTCTTACCGATAAGGACTTGGTACATTTATTATACGATACAGGTCATTTGGCTTACTCAGGTGATAACTACATATCAGTTCTTAAAAAATATATTGACAGAATTGCACATGTGCATCTTAAGGACATAAGACAGGAAGTTGTAGACAAGGTTAAGAAAGAGCATTTGAGTTTCTTGCAGCATGTTCAAACTCAGGTTCAAGTTCAGACTCAAGTGCTGACGGCTCAGCAGCTTCTGCGGATGCAGGAAGCAGTCAGCAGGGAGCACAGCAGAATACAGGTAAGAAGGTGAAAATAGGTTATGTTATCAACAACCTTAATGATACTTTCCAAACATATATTCTTGAGGCTGCACAAAAATATGCAGACGAGAACAACATAGAGCTTGAAGTGCAGGACAGCCAGGAAGATACTATTAAGCAGGTAGATCATGTAAATGCCTTAATAGAAAAAGGTGTTGACGGACTTATAGTTGTACCTACAGACACTTCAAGTATGGCTCCTGTAACAGAGGCGGCACAAAAAGCGGGAATTCCTTTAGCATATGTTAACAGAAATCCTTATGCAGGTAAGGAAGATACTATACCTAATAATGTATTTTATGTAGGCTCTAATGAGAAGACCGGCGGTCAAATGCAAATGGAATACATAGGTGAGAAGATAGGCGGCAAAGGCGGAGTGGTAATCCTTATGGGTATACTTGGAAATGAGGGAACAACCAAGCGTACAGAAGGTGTAGAAGAAGTGATTAAGGACAAGTATCCGGATGTTAAGGTGCTTGCAAAGGAGTCAGGAAACTGGCAAAGAGATCAGGGTGTTTCTCTTACAGAAAACTTCATAACAGCTTATGGAAACGATCTTACAGCAGTTATAGCTAATAACGATGAGATGGCACTCGGTGCAGTACAGGCACTTAAGAACAATAACTTACTTGATAAGGTGGCAGTAACCGGTATAGATGCAACTCCTGATGCATTGGCAGCACTTAAGGCAGGCGAGCTTACCTGTACTATATTCCAGGATGCTGAGGGTCAGGGCGGTACAGCTATAAAGTCAGTACATGATGCTATTAATGGAAATCCTTCTTCAGAAAAAGTTATGTACATTCCATTTAAGCTTGTAACAGAAGAAAATGTAGATGAATTTATAAAGTAGGAATGGTATAGAATATTTCTATATAACAGGAGGCTGCTGCTTTTGCAGCAGCCTTTCTTATAAAGATAGGAGAGTTGCAGATGGAAGATAATTGCTTACTGAAACTGGAAAATATCACTAAAACTTTCCCGGGAGTACAGGCACTTAAAGGAGTTAATCTTACCGTTAATAAGGGCGAGGTACATGCATTGATAGGAGAAAACGGAGCGGGCAAATCTACACTTATGAAGTGTCTTATAGGTATGCAGCCGCCTACTACCGGTGAAATATGGTATGACGGAAAGATTATTAAAGACTATGATACAAGAGCCGCTCTGAATATGGGTATTTCTATGATACATCAGGAGCTTAGCCCTATAGAGCATAGAACTATAAGTGAAAATATTTGGCTGGGAAGAGAGCCGAAGAATAAGTTCGGATTTATCAGCTATAAGCAGATGAATGAACAAACAAGAGAAGTACTTAAGCTTGTTGATCTACAAGAAGAACCTACACAGCTTATGAAGAACCTTACAGTAGCTAAGGTACAGATGATAGAAATAGCAAAAGCAATATCCTATAATGCAAAGGTTATAATTATGGATGAGCCTACTTCCGCACTTACAGATAAGGAAGTGGAGCAGCTTTTTAAAATTATAAGAAAACTTAAAAGTGAAGGCAGAGCGATTATATATATATCTCATAAACTGGATGAAATATATACCATCTGCGACAGAATAACCGTTTTTAGAGACGGAGAGCTTATAGGCAGCAGGGATATAGATAAAATAGAGCTTGATGAGATGATTAAGATGATGGTCGGAAGAGAGGTAAATGATTTATATCCCAAGGAACATTGTAAAATAGGCGAAGTTGTGCTTGAAGTGGAAAACCTCTCACATACAACAGATTTTAAGAACATCAGTTTTAATGCTCATGCAGGTGAGATCTTAGGCTTTGCAGGTCTGGTAGGCTCCGGAAGAACTCAAATAATGGAGGCTATATTCGGAGCAAGATGCATAGAGTCGGGAAAGATAAAGATAAAAGGAAAAGAAGTGGAGATAAAAACTCCTTTGGATGCAATTAAAAACGGTATGGCACTTCTTACCGAAGATAGAAGAACTACGGGAATCTTCCCTATGCTTTCTGTAAGCTATAACATATTGTGCAGCCATATGGAGACCTATAAAGGTAAAACCGGTTTATTGGATCTTAGGGGTATGGACAAAGATGTAAATAAGTATATCTCTTCTGTAAATATAAAAACACCTTCAAAAAATACACCTATACAAAACTTAAGTGGTGGAAATCAACAAAAAGTTCTTATAGCAAGATGGCTTCTTACAGAGCCGGATATACTTATACTTGATGAACCTACAAGAGGTATAGATGTAGGAGCAAAGGCGGAGATCTATAATCTTATATCAAAGCTTGCAGCCGCAGGTAAATGTGTAATTATGATATCTTCAGAGTTACCAGAGATCATGGGTATGAGTGATAGAGTAATAGTAATGCATGAGGGAAGAATAAGCGGTGAGCTAACAAAAGAAGAATTCAGTCAGGAAATACTTATGACATATGCAGCCGGTAAAAGGCCGGAAAGTGTAGGAGGGAAGAGATGAGTAATATAATAAAGGACAATAATAAAGAAAAATCGGCAAAGGGCTTTGATTTTTCAAAATTTATGAACACTTACGGTATAGTTGTGATACTGGTATTAATGATAGTGGGAATAAGTGCGAAAAATCCGCAATTTTTAAGTATAAACAATATTATGAACCTTCTTACACAAAGTTCAATGTATGGAATACTGGCTTTGGGTATGTTGTTGGTAATAGTATCAAAGGGTATAGATCTTTCTGTAGGTTCCGTATTGGCACTTTCAGCAGTTGTAACCGCAAGTGTGAGTCAGGTTGCGGATGCAACTTCCAAGATGTATCCCGGTATGCCTATGGTGCCGATAGCGGCAAGTATAGTTATAGCACTTGGAATAGGTGCACTTTGTGGATATATTAACGGTGCTTTAATAGCTCATACCAGGATACCGGCATTTATTGCCACACTCGGTATGTATACGGCAGCAAGAGGTGCAGCTTTAATGTATGCGGAAGGAAAGCCTATAAGTAACCTTAACCCTGCATTGGAATTTTTGGGAAGCAGAATTTTTACAATAATTCCTATACCGGTAGTTATTTATATAGTAGTTATAGTAATAACCTATGTAATACTTAAGTTTACCTGTTTCGGTGCAAGTGTATATGCAATAGGCGGTAATATTAATGCTGCTGAGATCTCAGGAATCAAGGTCAAGAAAAATATTTCCTTAATATATTTATACTCAGGTCTTCTTGCCGGACTTTGTGCTTTGATATCTATGGGAAGAACCGGAAGTACACAGCCTTCTGTAGGTACAGGTTGGGAGCTTATAGCGATAGCGGCAACCACAATAGGAGGTACCAGCCATTCGGGAGGTATAGGAACTGTATGGGGTACAGTTGTAGGAACATTGATTTTAGGAGTTATGACCAACGGTTTTACACTGCTTTCGGTAAATGCTTACATACAGCAGATTATACAAGGTTTGATCATAGTAGTAGCAGTTATATTTGACATGAGAAAGAATGCAAAGAAAGCGTAAGGAGTCAAAATGAGAAAGATTAATATAGGTCATGTAGGACTTGGAAGACTTGGAAAGCAGCATGCATGTAATATAGCTAACAGATTGCAATATGCTACATTAAAGGCGCTATGCGATGTCAATGAAGAACAATTAAAAAAGCTTGCCAAAGAATGGTCGGTAGAAAAAGTATATACTGATTTTGATGAGATGATAAAGGACGAGGAGATAGAGGCGGTATCCATAGCCTCTCCCTCGGGATTTCATTGCAAACAGATAGAAGCGGCACTTAAGGCAGGTAAGCATGTGTTCTGCGAAAAGCCTCTGGGTGTAACTATAGAAGAGTGTGAACATATAGAGAAACTCTCAAAAGAGTATCCTAATCTTATTATTATGCCGGGATTTATGAGAAGATTTGATCCCTCATACAAGCAGGCTAAGGAAATGATAGATGCCGGCAAGATAGGTAAACCCTTTATGGTTAGAAGCTACAGCCAAGACCCTATAAAAGACATAGCCGGTGCTATAGCCTATGCACCACACAGCGGAGGAGAATTCCTTGATATGTGTGTACATGATATAGACCTTTGCAGGTGGTTTTTATCAGCTGAACCTGTAGAAGTATATTCTATAGGCGGTTGTTATGCTTTTGATGAATTTGCAAAATATAATGACGGTGACAATGTATCCTGTCTTATGAAGTTTGAAGAGGATAAAATGGCGTTTCTTTTTGCCGGAAGAACCGCTCCTCATGGCTATAATGTAGAGACTGAGATTATAGGAACTGAGGGCATACTCAGAGTGGCTAATGTACCGCAAAAAAATCTGCTTGAAATACTTGACAATAACGGTGTGAGAAAAGAATGCAGTCAAAATTTCCTTGAAAGATTTGAAGAGGCATACTTAAGAGAACTTGAAGAGTTTATATTATGCATAAATGAAGGAAGACAACCTAAGCTCGGAGCAAAAGACGGTGCCAAAGCAGCAAAGATAGCCTACTCTTGTAAGGAAAGCTTTGAGACCAAGACTTTAGTAAAAATAAATAAGGCTTAATCTTAAGCGGAAACGGAGAATGCTGTGAAATATATAGAATTTGATAAGGAAAGAGAATTTGATTTAATACTTATGGGAAGAGTGACTATAGACTTAAACCCTATAGATTATTATAAAACACTTGCTGAAAGTGAAACTTATAAGAAATACTTAGGGGGTTCTCCGGCGAATATAGCGGTAGGTCTTGCAAGACTCGGGAAAAAAGTAGGTTTTATTTCAAGAGTATCTGATGACAGATTTGGAGACTTTGTAGTTGATTACTTCAAGAAAGAAGGAGTGGATACACAGTATATCAGCAGAGCAAAGAACGGTGAAAAGCTTGGGCTTACATTTACTGAAATTTTAAGTAAAGAGGAAAGCAGCATACTTATGTATAGGAATATGGCAGCGGATCTTTCCTTGGATGTGAGTGATGTGAGTGAAGATTATATAAAAAGAGCAAAAGCGCTTTTGATATCAGGAACAGCGCTTGCGAGTTCTCCTTCAAGAGAAGCCTGCCTAAAGGCTTTGCAATTTGCTAAGAATACTAATACCCCTGTTATATTTGATATAGATTATAGAGAGTACAATTGGAAAAACTTAGATGAGACGGCTATATACTACTCTATAGTTGCAAGAGACAGCGATATTATACTCGGTTCAAGAGAAGAGTACGATCTTACCGAGTCTTTGATCAAAAAAGGTTTAAGCGATAGTGAAAGTGCCGCTTTATGGGAAAAAGCCAAGATCGTAATTATTAAGCACGGTAAAAAAGGATCTACCGCTTATACTAAGGACGGATTATCATTTTCAATCAAACCGTTTCCGGTTGAAGCTCTTAAATCTTTTGGAGGCGGAGACGGATATGCATCAGCTTTTATATATGCATTGATGGAAGGCTATGATATACAGGATGCTTTGGAGCTTGGAAGTGCAAGTGCTTCAATGCTTGTATCAAGCCATGGCTGTTCTGCCGATATGCCTAAAATAGAAGCTATAAAAGAATTTATAAAGATGGAAAAAGAAAAGTACGGAGAAAGTGTTTCCAAGGCATAGGAGGAAGACATGAGCAGTATTAAGATGACGGTTGCACAGGCAATAGTAAAGTTTTTAGATAATCAATATGTTTCTTTTGAAGGAAAAGAGAGTAAATTTGTAGAAGGTATTTTTACTATCTTCGGTCATGGTAATGTAGTAGGACTTGGTCAGGCTTTGGATGAGAATCCTTATGGACTTAAGGTTTTTCAAGGTAGGAATGAGCAGGGTATGGCACATGCCGCAACAGCATTTGCAAAACAACATAACAGAAGAAAAATTATAGCCGTAACATCATCTGTAGGACCGGGAGCAGCCAATATGCTTACGGCAGCAGCTACGGCTACAGTTAATAAAATACCTCTTTTGCTTTTCCCGGGAGATGTCTTTTCTACCAGACAGCCTAATCCGGTATTGCAGCAGCTTGAAGTTGAAAGCAGCCTTAATATAAGTACCAATGATGCTTTCAGGCCGCTTTGCAGATACTTTGACAGAATAGACAGACCGGAGCAGTTAATGAGTGCATTATTGAGTGCATTCAGAGTACTTACATCCGTAGAAGAGACCGGTGCGGTATGCGTGGCACTCCCACAAGATGTGCAGGGTGAAAGTTATGAGTATCCTGAGGAGTTCTTTGCAAAAAGAGTACACCTTATAAGAAGGCAGCCTGTGGTTGCAGAAGAGCTTAATGAAGCTACAGAACTGATCAAAAATGCCAAGAAGCCGCTTATGATTTGCGGTGGTGGAGTAAGATACTCCGAAGCGGGCAAGGAGCTTGAGGAATTTGCTGCTAAGTATAATATTCCGTTTGCAGAGACGCAAGCCGGAAAAAGTGCCTGCAAGTCCTCACATCCGCTAAACCTTGGCGGTATAGGTGTAACCGGCAATCTATGTGCGAACAAAGCTGCAAACGAGGCGGATCTTGTTATAGCTTTAGGTTCAAGACTTACGGACTTTTCGACAAGTTCAAAGTCCGGATTTATAAAGGCAAAGGTGCTTGGAGTAAATATTTCCGAGTTCCATGCCGCAAAGCTTGAAGCCAAGATGCTTATTGCGGATATAAAAGAAGCACTGAAAAGTCTTGATACTAAACTTAGTACATTAAACTATAAATCTACCTGGGAAAGTAAGCCCAAGAGTTTAAAAGAAGAGTGGGAGAAGGAGTATGCAAGTCTTGCCGGCTATAAGTATGATGAAAAGTTTGAGCCTAAGGTTAAGGCTTACAGAGAAGGTTCTATAGAGGAATTTGCAAAACTTGCAGACACCGAGCTTACACAAACCTCAGCTATAGCCTTAATAAGGGATACTATAGATAAGGATGCCATAATTACCGGAGCTTCGGGAAGCCTGCCGGGATGTCTGCAAAGAATG
>ERZ773003.2197-NODE-2197-length-9961-cov-18.416616_pt1 | contig 9961 bp, 5 predicted proteins | sample MGYA00580668_ERZ773003 | MGnify/ENA primary metagenome ERZ773003 (study PRJEB29015, sample SAMEA2738002) | human oral metagenome | biome: human oral; feature: human-associated habitat; material: dental | place: China | collected 2126 ... | reverse complement strand
CATGACGACTACTCCGGCGTCATCAGCACCACAACCGCCGCGCCTCACCGTACGGAAGCCAATCCCGTGGAGACCGCGCAGGGCTTGGGGGCCGTTCTGATTCCCTATTTGGCTCACAAACGGATCGTTGAGGCCGAGGACGTCTTCGCTTCCTTGAGCCGGCTCCACCTGCCTGCAGTAGCCGCATTCCAGTCCCTTGGTGACAGGCTCGAGTACCTTGGTCTTTCCTGCCAGTGGCAGCGGGCCATCGCACTCATGCGTCACACCAACGTGGAGGGTGTGTCGGAAGCCTCGGCCTGGAGGCTGATGAACACCGCAATCGGGCTGGCCCTCGTCATGCGGGCGGCCAATCGAGCCGACTACGGCAAACGTGCTCTGGGTACCTCGTTGAGCTGGAAGACTCCCTGGGGGGATCTGGACCTCACGGCCTGGGACACTGTTGCTCACGCCTACGACCGCATCACCGGTTTCGTGCGCGGTATTGCCGTCCGCTTTGATACTCGTAACGGCAACAACGGTGTCTCGTACCGGATTGAGATGAGGATGGCTGCTGAAGCCGCGGGCCTGGCCAGTCGGTCGTACGGAACAGTGACGAGCGCAGTTCCGGCCGACCGCTCCCGACTCCGCAATCAGAGCGCCCTGCTCAAGGAGACGCGTGAACTGCTCACGCTGGCTCGCGGCTACGGCATGGAGTCGGTGCGTGATCGTGCCATGTCGACGGCGGAGATAGTCAGCGCCTCGCTCTCCGAAGTAGTTGATGACTCGGCCCTAGAACTGGTCGTCGACCTCCGCCTGGCTTTTGGCCGGCTTCTGGCGGCCTTGGGTGCCAATGAACGTGCGGAGAAGGAACACCTCGACACCGCGGAGTTGAGCCTGAGCCAGGGGTGGACGGAGACCGCATGCGCCGCGTTGGCTCTGGCATCGCACGCTGCCCGGGCGCGTGGTGACAATGCCGCTGGTCAGCAGGCATGGCAGCAGTGCTGTGATGCGATGGCTACTTGGCCGATGAACCGTCCCGGGGAACGCTGTGGCGTGCTCGTCGACGCGGTCGGCGACCCTCTTATCGCGGTGCAGGTCCTCTCCGCACTCGCGGAGGTTCTGGTTGAGGGGGTCGAGGAAGACAACTCGCGAGCACCGATTGTCCGAGAGGTCATCTCGCGGGCATCGACCCAAGCCTCCCGCTGTGCACGTCCTCCGAGCAGGGCGGCTGAGGTCCTGGCCCGGGTCGAGGAGCGTATCGCGCCCTATGGGCGGGGCCGGGGAGGAAGAAGGCGACCCGGTTCGACCACAACGATCAGGACTGAGTGTCGGGCGGCCTCAGAGGGCGAGTGACCAGGCACTGACAAGACGGGGCCGCTGCCCGTACCGTTTGGTGTCGTCAGCATCGACGGCACGCTGGCCCGGCTCGGGCAGGTCACGGCATGATGGGACCATGCGCCACACACCTGTACCCCGTTCCACTCGTCGTCCGAAGGACCGAGCCCTGCGCGTGGGGCTCACCGGTGGTATCGGCTCAGGCAAGTCGACAGTGGCCTGTCTGCTCAAGGAGCGCGGCGCGGTCGTGACCAGTGCCGACGAGGTCGCTCGCGATGTTGTCAGCCCGGGCAGTGACGGTCTTGCGGCAGTGGTGGCCGAGTTCGGGGAAGGGATCCTGGCTGCGGACGGCTCCCTGGACCGCGGTGCCCTGGGGCGGCTGGTCTTCTCCGACGACCTGCGTCGTGCGCGCCTGGAAGAGCTCCTCCTGCCCCTCATCGCAGCAGAGGCCTGGGCTCGGATGGACACGGTTCCGGCTGGGCAGGTGGCGGTCTACGACGTTCCTCTCCTCGTTGAGGGACAGATGCAGGACCTGTTCGATCTTGTCATCGTCGTCGAGGCCGAGCTCGAACTGCGTCTGAAGCGGCTCGCTGCACGAGGGATGACCCGTGACGAGGCGCTGGCCCGTATCGCCGTGCAGGCCACTGACAAGGAGCGTCGGGCCGTTGCCGATGTCATCGTGTCCAACTCCGGGGCGCTGGAGGACCTGAGCGCCGAGGTCGACAGACTATGGAGAACCCGGATCCTGGAGCCGAGAGCCACTGCCTGACAGCAGGGGATGCCTTCCCGTCGGGGATACCGCGCCCACTCATACAGTGGGGCGGAACCGAGAGGTAGCACCCGTGGGCGCGCTCAGCCGTTTCAGCTGCTGCGCCGGGAGGCTGCACGGGCGGGGCCGAGGGCTCCGACGATGGTGGCGGAGACGGCGACGATGAAAGCCATGAGGGATCCTTGGATTCAGGGGATGAAGACAGGGCGCAGGGGCGGGCCTCATGAGCATCCACATGAACGTGGAACGGGACGACCCGGCGTCCTGCGAGAACCACCGTAATAGGTGAACTCGATTGAAAGGTTCCTTCCTGGATACAAAGACGTATCTGTGCGGTGACGGCCGGATCGCAGGATGATGAAGGAGGTGACTGCGCGGTCTGAGGTGTCCATGGTGTCGGTCGGACCGCGTAGCCTGAGGGTATGCGTCCCGTTACCGAGCTCCAGCGCGCAGCCAAGCCCTTTGAGGTCATCAGCCCTTACTCGCCCAGCGGGGACCAGCCCACGGCGATCGCCGAGCTGACTGAGCGTCTGCGGGCGGGGGAGAAGGACATCGTCCTGCTTGGCGCCACGGGAACCGGCAAGTCCGCGACGACCGCCTGGCTCGTCGAGCAGGTCCAGCGCCCCACCCTCATCCTGGAGCCGAACAAGACCCTGGCCGCCCAGATGGCCGCCGAGTTCCGTGAGCTGCTGCCGAACAACGCGGTGGAGTACTTCGTCTCCTACTACGACTACTACCAGCCCGAGGCCTACGTCCCGCAGACGGACACCTTCATCGAGAAGGACTCCTCCATCAATGACGAGGTCGAGCGCCTGCGCCACAGCGCCACCAACTCGCTGCTCACCCGCCGGGACGTCGTCGTGGTCTCCTCGGTCTCCTGCATCTACGGCCTGGGCACCCCTCAGGAGTACGTGGACCGGATGACGCCCCTGGAAGTGGGCCAGCAGATCGACCGGGACGATCTTCTGCGGCGCTTCGTGACGATGCAGTACACCCGCAACGACATCGACTTCACTCGGGGCACCTTCCGCGTGCGTGGTGACACGGTGGAGATCATCCCGATGTACGAGGAGCTCGCCATCCGCATCGAGTTCTTCGGGGACGAGATCGAGGCCCTGGCCACGCTGCACCCCGTGACCGGGGATGTCATCGACACTGTCGAGCAGGTCTTCGTCTTCCCCGCCTCCCACTACGTGGCCGGCCCCGAACGCATGCAGAAGGCCATCGAGGGCATTGAGGCCGAGCTCGCCGAGCGTCTGGCCCAGCTCGAGCACGACGGCCGTCTTCTGGAGGCCCAGCGCCTGCGCATGCGCACCACCTACGACCTGGAGATGCTTCAGCAGATCGGCATGTGCTCGGGGATCGAGAACTACTCGCTGCACATCGACGGGCGCGAGACCGGCACCCCGCCCAACACCCTCCTGGACTACTTCCCCGAGGACTTCCTCCTCGTCATCGATGAGTCCCACGTGACCGTTCCCCAGATCGGCGCCATGCACGAGGGGGACGCCTCCCGCAAGCGCACCCTGGTCGAGCACGGATTCCGTCTGCCCTCCGCACTGGACAACCGCCCCCTGACCTTCGCCGAGTTCGAGGACCGCGTCGGTCAGACCGTCTACCTGTCGGCCACCCCGGGTGACTACGAGACCCAGCGCTCCGACGGCGTCGTCGAGCAGATCATCCGGCCCACGGGACTGGTGGACCCCAAGGTCGTCGTCAAGCCCACGCAGGGACAGATCGACGACCTGCTCGAGGAGGTGCGCGCCCGTGTGGAGCGCCAGGAGCGGATCCTGGTGACCACCCTGACCAAGCGCATGGCCGAGGACCTGACCACCTACCTCGCCGAGAGGGGCGTGCGCGTGGAGTACCTCCACTCCGACGTCGACACGCTGCGGCGCGTCGAGCTCCTGCGCGAGCTGCGGCTGGGGCGCTTCGACGTCCTGGTGGGCATCAACCTGCTGCGTGAGGGCCTGGACCTGCCGGAGGTCTCGCTCGTGTCCATCCTGGACGCGGACAAGGAGGGCTTCCTGCGCTCGACCCGCTCCCTGGTGCAGACCATCGGACGTGCCGCCCGCAACGTCTCCGGCGAGGTCCACATGTACGCCGACACCATCACCCCGGCCATGGCCGAGGCCATCGAGGAGACTGAGCGCCGCCGCACCAAGCAGCTGGCCTACAACGCCGAGCACGGCATCGACCCGCAACCGTTGCGCAAGAAGATCGCCGACGTCACCGACATGCTCGCCCGCGAGGACGTCGACACAGCCGATCTGCTGGCCGGCGGTTACCGGGGGCACGAGGAATCCTCAGTGCGCAACCGGCGCAAGCACGCCGCTGAGGCCACGGTGCGCGAGAAGCTCGCCGGGGCGGCGCAGGGTGACCTCGTCGAGCTCATCAACGAGCTCACCCAGCAGATGCACGTCGCCGCCGAGGACCTCCACTTCGAGCTCGCGGCCCGGCTGCGCGATGAGATCCAGGACCTCAAGAAGGAGCTGCGCGCCATGCGAGCCGCCCAGTGAAGGAGTGCGGCAGGCGTGATTCGCGTTGTCGTTTCAGGACTTTAGTCCCAAAAGTAAAGAAGATGACCTCGCGATTCTCTCGGGGGAACATTCAGTATTCACTCCATATTCACTCCATCGTCTTACGTGCTGACGCCAAGCCTGTGCGAGTATGCAGCGCGTTATACGTGTTGCAGAATTTCTATTGACGTGTAGTCAGCCTTGTTGTCCCCATTAAGTTACCGTACGGTAAGTGCGTGTCCTGCCAATGCCGTTGCGAGGGGGCGTGAGTTGGTATGGCTGAACGTGACACCGAGGTTGCTGACGTGGAGGACCGGCGGGCTGCCTCTGGCAAGGTCTCGGTGGCCGCGCTGACCGCACTCGGCATCGGATCGATGATCGGAGGCGGGATCTTCGGCCTGCCGCAACAGATGGCAGGAGCTGCAGCGCCTGGACCACTCATCATAGGGTGGCTCATTACAGGCGCCGGCATGCTCATGCTCGCCTTCGTCTATCAGCGTCTGGCTATCAACCGTCCCGATATCGATGCCGGTGTCTACGGTTACGCCCGAGCCGGCTTCGGTAACCTCGTCGGATTCTCCTCCGCCTGGGGGTACTGGTTGTCGGCCTGGATCGGCAATGTCGGCTATCTCGTGCTGCTCATGGCCTCGCTGGGGGTTTTCCTTCCCGGATTCGGCAACGGCAATACCGCACTTGCCATCGGGATCGCCTCAGTCGTCATGTGGATGTACCACGTCCTGATCCTGCGCGGCATCCGCGAGGCTGCCATCATCAACGCCATCGTGACCGTCGGCAAGGTTCTACCGCTGGTCGTCTTCGTTCTCATCGGCCTGTTCGCTTTCAAGCTCGATATCTTCACCCACGATTTCTGGGGAGCCGGTGTCGGTACGGGGCCTGGTGCCGTGATTGCCCAGGTCAAGAACATGATGCTGGTGACGGTGTGGGTGTTCATCGGTGTTGAAGGGGCGTCGGTGTTCTCCGAGCGGGCCAGAACGCGTGCCGATGTCGGCAAGGCGACGATCCTGGGCTTCCTTTCCGTTCTGGCCCTTCTGCTCGCCGTCAATATTCTGTCCTACGGCATCGTTCCCCGCTCCGAGCTCGCCGGGCTGGGCGACCCCTCCCTGGCGGGAGTGCTTGAGGCGGCGGTCGGTCCATGGGGAGCGAAGTTCATCGCCCTGGGACTCATCATCTCCCTGGTGGGGGCTCTGCTGTCCTGGTTCCTCATGCTGGCCGAGATCGTGCGCGTTCCCGCCCAGGAGGGGCTCATGCCCTCGTTCCTGGGCCGCGAGAACGCTAAAGCCGTGCCTGTCAACGCCCTGTGGCTGACCATGGGGCTGGTCCAGCTCTTCCTCGTCTGGACCTACTTCAACGCCTCGACCTACACGCGCCTCATCCACCTGGCCTCCGCCCTCATCCTGCTGCCCTATCTCCTGTCCGCTCTATTCCAGGTTCTCGTCGCCGTCAGAGACAGGTCTCGGGGCAGGCGCTTCGATCTCGCCGTCGGCGTTCTGGGGTCGGCGTACGGTCTATGGCTGCTCTATGCCGCCGGCCTGGTGTACCTCCTGTACACGACCATCTTCTACCTGGTGGGACTGCCTTTCTACATCTGGGCGCGGCGTGAGCAGAAGGCCAAGGTCTTCAATACCGCCGAGTGGGGGCTCGTTGCGCTCTTCGCCGCTATGTCCGTCTATGCCGTCTACGGACTGGCAACTGGTGCACTCAGCCTCTGACCGCCGTTCTCAACCATCTCCCTGCGAGCCATGGCCGCACCGTTCTCGGCAGCAATTCATCATGCTGCAACGACTCAGAGTGAGGAACCAATGACTGACCAGAGGCACGGAGTCTATTCCGAGGTCGGCACCCTGCGACGCGTTATGGTGTGCCGCCCCGACCGCGCACATGATCGTCTCACGCCGTCCAACTGCCACGATCTACTCTTCGACGACGTCTTGGACGTCCCCAAGGCTCAGCGCGACCACGACTTCTTCGTCGAGCTGATGCGCGAGCGTGGCGTTGATGTGCTCGAACTGCGTGATCTGCTCGCCGATGTCTTGGACATCCCCGAGGCGCGCTCGTTCATCCTGGACCGACGCATCAACCACACCACCATGGGCGTGGGCGTTGCCGAGGACCTGCTGGCTTGGTTGGAGGAGATGCCCTCGGCCGAGCTCGGCGAGCTCCTCATCGGCGGCCTCGTGTCCGACGAGGTGCCCACGGACGTGTTCGGCAGCTGCATCTCTCCCTACCACGTCAACAGCGACGATCCGGAGATGCTCATCGCCCCTCTGCCAAACACCCTGTTCACCCGCGACAACTCTGCCTGGATCTACGACGGTGTTGAGCTGTCCCGGATGTTCTGGGGCGCCCGTCGGAGCGAGGTCCTCCTGCTGACCGCCATCTACCGCTATCACCCGATGTTCAAGTACGAGTACAACGTCTGGCTGGACACGGTCGACAAGGACATGGGGCACACCTTCATCGAGGGCGGAGACATCATGCCGATCGGCAAGGGCATCGTCCTGGTCGGCATGGGTGAGCGCTCGACCTTCCAGGCAGTCAGCCAGATCGCCAAGTCGCTGTTCGACGCAGGTTCGGCCGAGCGGGTCATCGCCGCCCGTATGCCCAAGGAGCGCGCCGCGATGCATCTGGACACCGTGTTCACGGTGTGCTCCGAGGACGTCGTCAACGTCTACGAGCCGGTCGTCCGGGCCATGGACACCTTCTCCCTGCGCCCCGACGAGACCGAGCTCGGCGGCATCAAGGTCACCTACGACGAGGGCTACTTCGTCGACGTCGTCTCCGAGGCCCTGGACGTCAAGCTCACCCCGGTCATGTCCACCGCAGGACGTTACGGGGCCGAGTGCGAGCAGTGGAACGACGGCAACAATGTCGTGGCCCTGTCACCGGGAGTGGTCGTCGCCTACGACCGCAACTACTCGATCAACGCCAATCTGCGCGCCGCCGGCATCGAGGTTCTGGAGATCCCCTCCAGCGAGCTCGGCCGCGGCCGTGGCGGTGGTCATTGCATGACCTGCCCGATCGATCGGGACCCGGTCTACTGACTGAGCCGGCTTCGGAGTACGGACGTTACAGTCATGATGACGATGTTGTTGCCACCTCCGGGGAGTCCCGGTCAGGCGTGACGTCATGCACCCCACATCTGCACAGAGGTCCACACCATGTGGCCGCACCACCGACCACGTTAGACTCTCACGCGTTACATACGGAGGGGAGTACTCCCAACCAACGGCGACGTCGTCATCACGGCGGTGCAGGTACACACGGTCCTGCGTTCCCGGCGTCGCGGCCAGAGCGGTACGTGCCTTGAGCGCCGGCACCCGTGGCGGGAGGAGACCTCCGGTACCAGTTCCGTACCGGAGGAGAACACGTGGACGTCCACATCCTGGGGTGGATCGGCCTGGCGGCCATCATCCTGACCCTCATCGTGATCGACATCGTCGGTCACGTGCGCACCCCCCACGAGCCCACCATGAAGGAGGCCGCCGTCTGGTCGGTGGCCTATATCAGCATGGCCCTGGTCTTCGGCGGCATCGTCTGGTTCGTGTGGGGCGGGCGCTTCGCCCAGGAGTACCTGGCCGGCTACATCACCGAGAAGGCGCTGAGCATCGACAACCTCTTCGTCTTCGTCATCATGATGTCCTCCTTCAAGGTGCCCCGGAAGTACCAGCAGGAGGTGCTGCTCGCCGGCATCGTCATCGCCCTTATTCTCCGGCTCATCTTCATCCTCGCCGGCGCTGCGCTCATCGAGAACTTCTCCTGGGTGTTCTACTTCTTCGGGGCCTGGCTCCTGTGGACCGCCTTCTCCCAGGCCCGGGAGGGCGTCCAGGAGCCCGACGACGATGACGAGGAGTACAGGCCCAGCGGCTTCGTCAAGCTCGTCGCCCGCGTGATCCCCATGACCGACGGCTTCGTGGGCGGCAAGGTCATTCACCGCCACGCCGGGCGCACCATGATCACCCCCATGATGCTGTGCATCATCGCCATCGGTACTGCCGACGTCATGTTCGCCGTCGACTCCATCCCCGCGATCTACTCCCTGACCAACGAGCCCTTCCTGGTCTTCTCCGCCAACGCCTTCTCCCTGCTGGGGCTGCGTCAGCTCTACTTCCTCATCGACGGACTGCTCGACCGGCTCATTTACCTCCACTACGGCCTGGCGGTCATCCTCGGCTTCATCGGATTCAAGCTCATCGTCCACGCCCTGCACACCAACGAGGTCTTCTTCATCAACGGAGGACAGGAGTGGCACGGTATTCCCGAGGCCTCGATCGAGGTCTCCCTGGCCGTCATCATCACTACGGTCCTCATCACTGTCATCGCCTCGGTCCTCAAGTCGCGAGCCGATGCCCGGCGGGCCGAGGTCGCGTCCTGATGCCTCGGCCCTCGGGAGGAGGACCGGCCTTCCGTCACTCACTACCCTCTGAGCCGTGAGTACCACGAATCTCCCTGAGGCTCCGGTCGCCGGACTCAGCGCTGCCCAGGTCGCCGAGCGTGTCAGCGCCGGACACACCAACGAGTACCGCGAGCGGACCTCACGCAGCGCCGCCCAGATCCTACGGGCCAACGTCTTCACGATCTTCAACGGGATCCTCGGCGTTGCGCTGGTCCTCGTCCTGGCACTGGGGCACTGGGCGGACGCGCTGTTCGGATTCGTCCTGCTGCTCAACACCGCCACCGGCACCCTGGCGGAGATCCGCGCCAAGCGCGCCCTGGACCGTCTGGCCGTCCTGGAGACTCCCCGAGCGGTAGTCCTGCGGGATGGGGCCGAGAAGGAGGTGGCCGTCGGCGAGGTCGTCCTCGACGACGTCGTACGTCTCAGCTCCGGCCAGCAGGTGCCCGCTGACGGAGAGGTCATCACCAGTGAGGGTCTCGAGATCGACGAGTCGATCCTCACCGGCGAGTCCCGACCGGTGCGCCCGGAGCGCGGCGAGCAGGTCATGTCGGGGACCACGGTAACGGCCGGGACCGGGCTGTTCCGTACCACCGCCGTCGGCGGGGACGCCTATGCCCATCGGCTGGCTCGGGAGGCCCGCAGGTACTCACTCGTCGTCAGTGAGCTGCAGGCCGGGACCAACCGGGTGCTGCACTGGATCAGCTGGGTGATCGTGCCCGTGGCCCTGGTCCTGGTGTGGTCCCAGCTGCGCCTGAGCGGAAGCATCGCCGAGGCCTGGAGCAGTGGTGCCTGGCGGCACGCGGTTGTCGCCGGAATCGCGGGCGTGGTCAGCATGGTGCCTCAGGGTCTGGTGCTCCTGACCTCCGTCAACTTCGCCACCGCCTCCCTGGCCCTGGCCAGGCGCAACGTCCTGGTTCAGGAGCTGCCCGCCGTCGAGGTCCTGGC
>ERZ773003.2195-NODE-2195-length-9972-cov-7.604114_pt1 | contig 9972 bp, 10 predicted proteins | sample MGYA00580668_ERZ773003 | MGnify/ENA primary metagenome ERZ773003 (study PRJEB29015, sample SAMEA2738002) | human oral metagenome | biome: human oral; feature: human-associated habitat; material: dental | place: China | collected 2126 ... | reverse complement strand
TGGTCGAGCTGCTCTTTCGTCAAAAGCTGCTTTTCCAAGATGACCTCGCGAATCGGCCTGCCCGTCGTATAGGCCTCCTTCGCGAGAATCGCCGACTGCTCATAGCCGATGTGCGGCAGAAGGGCCGTGACGACACCTACGCTTCGGTCGACCCACTGCTGACACTGCTCGCGATTCGGCTCAAGACCGATGAGCAGCTTATCGACGAAGGTGCGCACGGCATTTGTCAGGTAGTTCATCGAGTTGAAAAGGTTGTACGCCATGATCGGCTCCATGACATTCAGCTCGAACTGCCCGTTCTCTACGCCGAACGATACGGCGAGATCGTTGCCGATGACCTGATAGCACGCCTGGTCGAGTACCTCGGCGATGACGGGATTTACTTTGCCCGGCATGATGGAAGAGCCGGGCTGGCGCTTCGGCAAGTTCAGCTCGTTGAGCCCGCAGCGCGGTCCCGACGCCATGAGACGGAAATCGTTCGCCATCTTGATGAGCACGAGCGACGTGTTCTTGAGCGCGGATGACACGTCAACGAAACCGTCCGTATTGTTCGTCGCGTCGATGATGTTCGTCGACGTCTCGAAATTCTCGCCCGTAATCTCACGCAGCTTGCGTGCAACCGCCTTGATGTAGGCCGGCTCGGCATTCAGTCCCGTGCCGACCGCCGTGCCGCCCATATTGATGAGGCGGATGCTGTCCATCGACCAGCCGACGCGCTTGATGCTGCGACGCACGGCGGACGCATAAGAGCCCATTTCCTGCCCCAGAGTGATCGGCACGGCATCCTGCAGGTGCGTGCGCGCCATCTTCAGGATGTCCTTGTACTCCTCCGCCTTCTTTTCCAGTTCTGTCGCCAGATAGTCGAGCGCCGCCGTCAGTTTGTGTCCCTTGTGCGTCAGACAGACCTTGATCGCCGTCGGAAAAGCGTCGTTCGTCGACTGCGCCATATTGGCATGATTGTTCGGCGAGATGATGTCATAGCTGCCCTTCGGCTCACCGAGGATCTCAAGTGCGCGGTTCGACAAGACCTCGTTCATGTTCATGTTGATCGATGTGCCCGCGCCGCCCTGAATCGGGTCGACGGGGAACTGGTCGATGAACTTTCCATCGATGATCTCCTCCGCCGCCTCGACGAGCGCGTTGCCGATGCGCTTTTCTAGCCTTCCCGTCTCCATGTTCGCCTGCGCCGCCGCCTTCTTCACCTTGGCGAGCGCCTGAATGAAGTCGACGTCGAGCCGATTGCCTGTGATGCTGAAATTCTCTATGGCACGCAGCGTCTGCACGCCGTAATACGCCTCATCCGGCACCTCAAGTTCGCCGAGAAAATCATGTTCCTTGCGCATTGCAATCCCATCCTTTCCTTTTGTGCGAATCGTCTATCTCTTGTATACATTATACAACTTTTCTGTCACTTTGTCTCGGAAAAGAAACATCGCATGGAAAGTCTTGGAAAAGTCTTGTTTCCATAAGCGAACACCGTCATCTTTATGGAAGCGCTGATAAAATGAGGTCGCCCAGATTTGCACAGATGCGCCAAGCGTTGTGACACAACACATGGAGCCGGAGCAGCGATTCCTATAAGCTATACCCTAATTATATCCTTTTCAAAGCATACAATCAATTGCACGCAAAGAGCGCAGCATCAAGATGTACTGCGCTTTTTCTCTATTGGAATATATCACTCCTGCGCTACAGAAATCGTTCTGCGCTGCATTTTTTTCGCCTTGAATGCCATGATGGCTGCGAGGAAGGCGAAGACGGCGATGATCGCGCACATGGCGTCGGGCGAACCATCGGAGAAAACGGCGAGAAGAATCGAGGAGATCATGCCGCTGCCATACTGCAAAGCACCGATGAGCGCCGCCGCCGAGCCGGTGAGGTCATCCGGCACGCTCGAAAGCGCTGCGGCATTGGAGCAGGCAGCGATGATGCCGTTCGTGCTGAAGAAAAAGAACATCGGCACAACGATGCCCCATTTGCCGCCGAAACCGCTGAGACCGTCTGAAAGAACCACGAGAGAAAAGATGAAGGCGATGCTCGTCGCCGTCTTGAGAAGCGTCAAAAGCGAGAAGCGGTTGACAAAGCTGCGGTTGAAGAAGCTCACGAGGGAAACGCCGACGATGTTCACGCCGAAGAACAGCCCGTAAAGCTGCGGATCCACATCGAAATGACGGATATAGACTTCGGGGGAAGCCGTGATGAACGCATAAACGGCGACATAAAAGAAGGTGACGCTCAGCGTATTGCGCATGAATGCCGGATTCTTCAACAAGTGCGCGTAGCTTTTAAGTGCATCCCCCATGGACTCCTTCGCGCGCTTCTCCTGCGGCAGCGTCTCGGGCAAGAGGCGCAGGGAGACGAGAAGCACGGCGGCAATCGCCATCATCAGCCAGAAGATGGTGCGCCATGAGCCGACGCCCAAAGCATAACCACCGACGAGTGGTCCGACAATCGGTGCGACCGCCATGATGACCATGAGGGTCGAGAGCATCTCGGCCGCCTCCGTGCTCGTATAGAGGTCGCGAATCATGGCGCGGCTCAGCATCGGCCCCGTGCAGGCGCCAACGGCTTGCAGGATGCGCCAGAAGATGACCGCCTCCATCGAAGAAGCGAGCGCGCAGCCGACCGAACCGATGAGGAAGAGCGCCATGCCGATGGCGAGCGGCTTCAAGCGCCCGATGCGGTCGCTGATCGGTCCCCAGACAAGCTGCGCGACGGAAAAACCGATGAGGAAACTCGTGATCGTCAGGGCGACCCTGCCGCCGAGCTCCATCTGCATCTCAGGCATCGCCGGCAGGTAGATGTCCGTCGATAGGGAAGAGCACGCCATGAGCGCGCTCAGAATCATCATGAAAGACAGTTGTTTCTTCATTTCCATTTGCCATACACATCCCTTATAATCTTGAAAACGCTGTATGTCGTTTGACAAGTTTTAGTTTACAGCCTTTATGGAATTATGTACAATGCCAATAACGACATCTGTTATCCGCTGTACACATAGTGAAACGTGTACGTCAAGATCAGGAGATGCAACATGATCGAAATGTCTGTGCTCGCCCAGCTCGTCGCTTTCGCCGACTGCGGCACACTGTCGGCGGCGGCGGAGAAGCTGCATACGTCGCAGCCCGCCGTAACACGCGCCATGAAGAAACTCGAAGAAGAGCTTGGTCTTTCGCTGTTTGCACGCAGCAAGAACCATTTGGTGCTGAACGAAGTCGGCGAACTCGCCGTACGCCATGCACGCCGCATCCTGCAGGAGACCGCCGACATGACAGAGCGTCTGCGCGCCTACGAGCGCAGTCTGCGCACCATTTCCATCGCCTTCTGCTCGCCCCTGCCGCAGATCGTTCTGACGCCGCTTCTGAACAACGTATTCGAAGGCATGACGCTTTCCGCCGATATGAAGGACGACGCCGACTTCTTTACAAAGCTCAAGGATCGCACATATCAGCTCGCCGTCACGCATACGCCGCCCGAGGATGCGGACGTCTTCCATGCAAAAAAATGCGGGCACGAGGATCTCTTTCTCTCGCTGCCCACGACGAGCCCGCTCACCTTTCATCCTCGCCTTCAGCTCGAGCATCTCAAAGGCGAAACGCTGCTGCTCCTCAACCGCGTCGGCTTCTGGATGAAAACCGTGCACGAAAAGACGCCGCAAACGCGCTATCTCATGCAGGAAGAGCGCACGACGCTCACCGAACTCGCCGCAAACTCCCCCTATCCGATCTTCCAGTCCGGCTACTTCATCGCGCGAGGCGAAGCGATCGAAGGCCGCATCTGTGTACCGCTCGCCGACCCCGAATGCCACACGGACTACTGGCTCGTATGCCTGAAGAAAGACCTTCCGAAGTATCGCAGGCTATTCGACAAAGTGACGGAAAAGACGATCGCATGAAAAAGCCGCCATGCAAATATCTTTTCCACCTTCTTTGCATTCGTGTACCTAACGTGATACAATTTGGTAAAGGAGCTGATTTGCATGGCAAAAACAGAAACATTGCATATACGCCTTGAACCCGAAGTCAAGACTTCTGTCGAAAACACCTTGCGCATGCTTGGCCTTTCCGCTTCCGAAGCAGTGAATATATTTTTTCATCAAATCCTTCTTCATGAAGGTCTGCCGTTCGCTGTACAAAAACCTCGCTTTACTCCTGAAACCTTAGCTGCACTGCAGGAGTCTGACGACATCGCTGCTGGTAAGATCTCTGCGAAAACATATCTCTGTGCTGCCGACTTGATTCGTGAAGCTAAGGACGAAGTAGATGCTGAAGATTAAGCAGACCGCACAATTCAAAAAGGATCTCAAAGCTGCCATTCGTCAACATCGCGACCTCACCTTGCTTGAAAACGTCATCGACACTTTGGCACGACGGGAACCGCTGCCCGCGCAGCATCGCGATCATGCTCTTACAGGGAGTTTCCGCAACCATCGCGAATGCCACATCATGCCTGACTGGCTGCTCATCTATCAAGTCAAGGAAGACGCGCTGATCCTTTCACTTGCCCGCCTTGGAAGTCACGCCAAGTTGTTTCAAACCTAACCATCCCTTCCGCCCCAGCTGATGCAGGGGCGCTTTCTATACTCTTTCGCTCCTCCCTGAACCGCGAACCATCGCAAGCCATGCCTGCTTTATTCGAGCTTCCCGTACGCCTCGTCCGTCACAGGTTCGCACCATTCGTTCGACGTCTCTTCGCCCGGCACTTCGACGGCGAGGTGGCTGAACCAGCTGTCTTTCTTCGCGCCGTGCCAATGCTTGACGTTCGCCGGAATCTCCACGACATCGCCGACCGCAAGGCTCCGCGCCGCCTTGCTTTCCTCTTGATACCATCCCTCGCCCGCGACGCAGATGAGAATCTGCCCGCCGCCCTTCTTCGCGCGATGGATGTGCCAGTTGTTGCGGCAGGCTGGCTCGAAAGTCACGTTGTAAATGCCGAGCGCAGCGCCCTTCTTCGTCAGGACGTTCAGATACGACTGCCCGCTGAAATACTTCGCATAGGCATCATTCGGCACGCCGAGACCAAAAGCGCCGCCGTGCTCTTCTTCATGCACCATATTTTTCGCTTTCATGATATCATTCCTTTCTGTGCGACAAGCCGCAGCAAACCGCTGCGGCTTGCCCTGTTTCTGTTCGCCAAAGATTCCCCTCAGTCGTGAATCGTATGCCGCCCAATGGCAAGCGCCATCTCCAGATCCATCTCGTCGTAGATCGTACTCTTTTTGTTATCAAGCGTCCTGATCTTTTCCATATCGTCCGCATCGAGTGCGAAGTCAAAGACCTTGATATTCTCCTCCATGCGCTCTTTGTGCGCGCTCTTCGGGATGACGACGACGCCGCGCTCAATGAGCCAGCGCAGCATGACCTGCCCCACCGTCCTGCCGTGCTTATCCGCAATCGACTGCAGAACTTCATTATGGAAAACATCATTGTTGCCCTCGGCGAACGGCGCCCATGCCTCATGCGTGATGCCGTGCTTCTTCATGAAGTCTCCTGCCGCCCACTGCTGATGCCAGATATTCGTCTCGATCTGATTGACGGCGGGCTTCACCTCGTTGCAGTTGAAGAGGTCAGCGAGACGCTCGTTCCAGAAGCTCGTGACGCCGATCGCCTTGATGCGACCTTCCTTATAAAGCCGCTCCATGGCGCGCCAGGCGCCATAGTAGTCACCGTACGGCTTGTGAATCAAGTAGAGATCAAGATAGTCAAGCCCGAGCTTCTTCATCGAAGTCTCAATCGCCTTCAAGGTGTTGTCGTAGCCGTGATCCTGCACCCAGAGCTTCGTCGTGACAAAAAGTTCCTCGCGCGCGATGCCACTCTTCTTGATTGCGGCACCAACGCCTTCTTCATTCATATAGGCGGCGGCCGTATCAATGAGGCGATAGCCCGCCGAGAGTGCATCATTGACCGCGCGCTCCGTCTCCACCGGCGGCATCTGGTAAACACCATAGCCGATCTGCGGCATCTTGACGCCATTGTTCAAAGTGACAAATTCCATCATCGTTTCCTCCCATCAAATTCCTTCGTTCATTATATCCCAGAAATCAAGCATCAAACGCGAGCTGCATCGAGGCGTACTTTTCTTCCGTTGCCTCGTCGGGCGTTCACCGTGTCGATGAGGCGATAGCCGTTCTTCAATGCCTAGGAGACGGAAACCTCCGCATCCGCCGAGCTGATCATAAAAGTGCCAATGCCTAGGAGCGGCATTTTCAAATCGTTGGCAAGCGTCGTATATTCCATGGTAAAAGCCCTTTCAAAATACATCATTTCTCTCTACAAGGCTATTCTACGCAAAACATCGTGCTTTGTACAATGCCAATCATGCAATCTGCTATATCAATATCGCATAGCAAATCCTCCCCGACGCAACTTTTCCACGCAGCACTGCAGAAAATCCGCCTTTCGAAAATTTCCTGCAAATAAAGGGCTTTTCCCTTCTCATATCGAATACATATTTTAATGAACACCGCACTTCGAGGAGGTCTTACCCATGGCAATTCTAGCTGCTTATGCTGTGCCGCATCCGCCGATTATCCTGCCGGAAATCGGCAAGGGCGAGGAGCGCAAGATTCAGCTCACGATAAACGCTTATGAACGGGCGATGAAGGAGGCGGCTTCCTTCGAGCCGGATACGGTCGTCGTCGCGAGTCCGCACGCCGTCATGTATGCCGACTATTTCCATATCTCGCCGGGCGACGAAGGCGCAGGAAGCTTCGCGCAGTTCGGCGCACCCGAGGTCGAAGTTCGCGCTGAGTACGACACGGCGTTCGCCAAGACGCTCGCGACCGTCGCAAGCGAAGCCGGACTCGATGCGGGGCCTTTGGGCGGACGCAATGCGGCGCTCGATCACGGCACGATGATCCCGCTGCGCTTCCTGCAGCCGCACACGGAGAACTTCCGTCTCGTGCGCGTCGGCCTTTCGGGGCTGACGCCGCTCGATCACTACCGCTTCGGCATGTGCATCGCACGCACCGCCGAGGAGCTTGACCGAAAGACCGTCTTCATCGCGAGCGGCGACCTCTCGCACAAGCTCACGCCCGACGGGCCTTACGGCTTCGCCGCCGAGGGACCACGTTTCGACAAGGCGTGCATGAAGTACCTCGAAGAGGGCACATTCCTGAAGCTTCTGCAGATGGATCCCGCACTCGCCAAGAAGGCGGCGGAGTGCGGCCTGCGCTCCTTCTGGATCATGGCGGGAGCGCTCGACTGCCAGGCGCTGAAGATCAAGAAGCTTTCTTACCAAGGGCCTTTCGGCGTCGGCTACGGGCTTCTTTCCTTCGTCGTCAAGCGCGAGGACCTGAAGCGCAACTTCGGTATGCGCTATGAGATTGCCCAAAGGCGCGCCCTCGACGACATCAAGGCGGCGGAAGACGCCTATGTAAAACTCGCGCGAGAGAGCGTGGAGAAATTCGTCGTGACGGGACAGTACGCCGCAATTCCCGACGATCTGCCCGAGGAAATGCAGGCGCGTGCGGGCGTCTTCGTATCGCTCAAGAAGGACGGCGAGCTCAGGGGCTGCATCGGCACCTTCCAGCCTGCGCAGAAGGACGTCGCCGAAGAAATCCTCTACAACGCCGTCTCCGCCGCCCTTCACGATCCGCGCTTCTCGCCGCTCAAAGAAGACGAACTGCCCGACATCGTCTACAGCGTCGATGTGCTCACAGAGCCTGAGCTGATCCACGACGCCGCGAAGGACCTCGACCCGAAGCGCTACGGCGTCATTGTCGAGGCGCGAGGCCGCAAGGGGCTTCTGCTACCCGACCTCGAAGGCGTCGACACGGTCGAAGACCAGCTCAAGATCGCGCGCAAGAAGGGCGGCATCGCCGTCGACGACGATGTGCGCATCTGGCGCTTCGAAGTGGAGCGCCACCATTGAGCGCGGATAGCCGCACCGCAAAGACAGAGGGAGCAGACGAACGCATCGTCTGCTCCCTCTGTCCGCATCACTGCCGCCTCGCCGACGGCGAGACGGGCTTCTGCCGCGCCCGCATGAATGAAGGCGGCACGATCCGCTGCCGGAACTACGGCAGGCTGACCTCCGTCGCCCTCGATCCCATCGAGAAGAAGCCGCTCTACCACTTCCACCCGGGAAGCTTCATCCTCTCCGTCGGCAGCTTCGGCTGCAACCTCCGCTGTCCCTTCTGCCAGAATTACGCCATCTCCATGGCGGACGGGCAAAGCGAGACGCAGGACGTCACGCCCGCAGAGCTTGCCGCACTCGCCCATGACCTCAGCCGCCGCCCGCACGGCAATATCGGCGTCGCTTTCACCTACAACGAGCCGCTTCTAAGCTATGAGTTCATCATGGACGCCGCGCCGCTGCTGCACGAGGTCGGCCTCTTCGTCGTCCTCGTGACAAACGGCACGATCGCGCCTGCGCCCTTGGAAGCGCTTCTCCCGCATGTCGACGCCATGAACATCGACCTCAAGGGTTGGCAGCCGGACTTCTACCGCCGTCTCGGCGGCGACCTCGCTGCGGTCAAGCATACGATCGCCCGCGCTGTAAAGAGCTGCCACGTCGAAGTCACGACGCTCATCATCCCCGGTCAGAACGACAGCGCAGGCGATATGGAAGAAGAGGCCCTCTGGCTCGCCTCGCTGCGTCCCGACCTGCCGCTTCACATCAGCCGCTACTTCCCGCGCTGGCATGAGAATACTCCCGCGACGCCCATCGAGACGATCGAGCGACTCGCTGCAATCGCGAGAAAGCATCTACGATTCGTGCACAAGGGAAACTGCTGACAGAAACCACGGCGTATGCTCCCCGTCGTAATAACTGCTGCGCAGGGCTTCCAAGATACGGCGCAAAGCGATAACAGAATGAACCTCGCACAGCCGCTTGCCGACACGATCTTGGCCACCACCTTTGTATATTATTTCCCGAGCATAGAGAATCCCTCCTGTTGTAGTTCTTCTACAACAGGAGGGATTTTTGTCCGTATTTTGGGGTGCAGTCCGCTTTCCCTCGCTGCCTTCCTGCCCTCAAACACATGACGAGGTTCGCCGATGCAAAGAGCAGATAGTAACGGAGCAGGTTCTTCTTGATGCCACGATACCTTGTCCTGCCCGCTTGGAACAGCCGCTTCACAATGAGGAACGGATGCTCCACCTTGCAGCGGATGGAAGTTTTCTCGTGTTCGATCTTCTTGTCCCAGTTGACTCCTGCATACGCCTTTATTGTGCGGTTCTGTGAAGGTCTTTTCGCAATACGGTAATCCACGCTCGATAGATGAGGATCTTCAAGGATTTCTGCGCGCTTTTCCACGCCAAGATACCCAGAGTCCCCATAGACGCTGTGGTCATCCGCTCGGATCAATGCGTGCGCCTGCACGATGTCATGCACGTTGGCTGCTGTCCCTGTGATTGTATGGACGTAGCCTGTTGCCGCATCCGTACCGGAATGAATCTTCATGCCGAAGAACCATTGATTCCCTTTCCTGACGGAGTGCATTTCAGGGTCGCGGGTCTTCGTGGCGTTCTTGGTCGAGCTTGGTGCATGGATGATGGTGGCGTCAACGATTGTACCGCCGTGCATGATGAGTCCTGCGGCGTCCAGCCGCTCTTTCACGTCATCGAACATCTTGCGGGTGATGTCATGCTTTTCCAGCAGGTGTCGAAAGTGCAGGAGTGTCGTAGCATCCGGTGTCCGTTCGATGGAGAAGTCGATCTTCAGGAAGCGCTTCATGGCATAGCTGTCATAGATTGCATCCTCGATTCCATCGTCCGAGAGACCGAACCAGTTCTGCATGAGATACATGCGCAGCATCGTTTCGAGCGGGATTAACTTCCTGCCACGCTCTTTCTGGACGTAGAACGGCGCAATGAGTTCCATCCATTCTTTCCAAGGGATGATGGATTCCATGGCATCCAGGAAGGCTTCACGCTTTGTTGTTCTGTTACGGTTTGCGTATTCCATGTCTGTAAATGTTTGCTGCACCATTTTTGTCTCTCCCTCATCGTTTATTGTCTTTCTCTA
>ERZ773003.2193-NODE-2193-length-9986-cov-28.728527_pt1 | contig 9986 bp, 15 predicted proteins | sample MGYA00580668_ERZ773003 | MGnify/ENA primary metagenome ERZ773003 (study PRJEB29015, sample SAMEA2738002) | human oral metagenome | biome: human oral; feature: human-associated habitat; material: dental | place: China | collected 2126 ... | reverse complement strand
TTTCCTTGTTACGAAAGGGATAATATGCTTTTATCTTCGGCAAAAGCTGTCTTTTGCCACCCGCCCATTTTAAAAATGGCTTTAAGGTTTTTCTCTTTACTAGTGTTCTTAAACGGGTCTCCTTCATGATGCTGTCTCCTCTCATCAGCGCCCTCGATGAAAACTAAAGTACATTCACAGCTTGATCATGTGAACCCGTCTAAAAAATGCGGGTTAAATAACCTTATGCGTATACTTGATGTGTCAAGAACTGATTCACAAAATACACTTGCCCTTTTCCTGTCACCATCGTTGTACGCGTTACCCGATTCACTCCATCCCCGCAAACAATCGAGCGCTCCTTCACCTCAAAGAGTCCGCGTTCCATCCCCTTTTGTGTCGGGATATTCTTGTCCGTACCACCCTTAATCAGCCATCCGTGCTCCCTTAGCCAACCAAAAAGCCGTTTTTGCCCGATGTCAATACCATTCTGCTTGAGCAGCTTTGCCAGCGACCCGATCAAGATGGACGTCTCCGAGGCGCTCACTGCATCCGCGAATAACTCCTTTGGCGCCAGTTCCGCAACCTGCTTTCCTCGTTCATCCGCCAGCTTTGAAAGCGCCTGTCGCTTTTGACGCTCCGCCTTTAGGTCTGTCAACAGCCGAATCATCACATCAGGATTTATCAGCGCCTCTTCCACCTTCTCCGACGTCATATACCCGCCATACTTGCGGATAGCTGGTAAGACTTCACTCGTTACCCAGCGTTTGAAGGCTTTCGCTGTTGGGAGTTTCGAACTGAAGACAAGGCTATAAACACCAGATTCATTGATGACCGTCATCCCGCGTGGAGACTCAAAACTGTCATTTTGGCAGTTTTGCCTATCTTCCTCATCTACATGTTTTTTCACTGCTCCGAAAGCGTCTGCATACCCGAGAGCCGTCGCAACATCCTTCCCAACAAACCACGGCTCATTGTCAATAACGATTGTCCGCACCTTCCCGAACTCTGCATTTTCAAAGATCTTTACCTCTTCCATGATGTTTCTCCTTTCCTATCAGGGCTGAATTTTCAGCTTTGACCCCTCTCTCCCTGCAGGCGCAGCCACGCGCTGTAATGCCCGTAGCTCATCCCCATTTTCCGCGCCGCCACCGTCTTAGCCGCCAGCTCCTTATTGATATCCTTTGACCGCCGCATGCGCGCCAGCTCCTCCGGCGTAAATAGATCCTCCTCGGCCGATGGCGGTTTCTTCTTCCTTCTCTTTCGTTCGCGGTACGCCGGATCGTTTTTGTGCGCCTCGTACTCCCTTGCCGCCCGCTCGCGTTTCTTCGCCATGCGGCAGGCCTGGCAATAGCGCCGGTGCGGGGCCACCCGGTGTATCACCTGCCCGCACCGTTCGCAGATTTTATCAACCCTCATGCTCTCCCTGTTAGCCCTCCATGCCGTAGCGTTCGTAAAAATAACGTAGCGTTTGTAAAAATAACGTAGCGTTCGTAAAAATAACGGCTTATCACGCGCGCCTTAAACGTCAGGAACCCGCGCGCCTCCAATTCGTCGTTCAGTTTCTGAATCACGCGGTACGCCGTCGACTCGCTCACCCGATGGGGTGTCGTTTTGGCACCCTATGCCTTTCGTCCTATCTTCCTTGTCTACATGATCCGCTAACGCTTTCCGTGGATTCATGTATCCGAGCGCCGTCGCAATATCTTTCCCAACAAACCATGGCTCACCCTCTAACACGATCGTCCGTACCTTGCCGAACGTAGCGCTTTCAAACACCTTTATCTCTTTCATTTCGTTCTCCTTTCCGAGAATCGAATTCCGATTTTTATATCAAAGTTTAATTTTCAGCTTTGACTCTTTCGGTAGATATTTGGCTGCTGATTTTTCAACTACCATCGGGCGGCTCATGCAGTCGCGGCCGTTCCACCGCAATCTTCACCGTATAGCCCGATCTCCTTCAGCATCGCAAGCCCTTCACTTGCTCCGGCAGCCACTCCCGATACAGCCGGAAAAAGTCCTCTGCCGCCATCGTGACCAGCCACCCACAATGATTCTTCGTATGCGCCACAATCGGTATCTTGCCCGCCGCCTCTGCCGCTGCATCCCGCCGAGACTGCGCCATCGCGTCCCAAACATTCAGCCGCTCCACATTCTTGATCTCCACATGCACCCCCGGGAGCCCTTCCACATCTCCCGCCGCGCCCGTATTTCCCCGATACTGTGCACTGCGGTGTACGTCATAACCTTCCGCCCGGCATAAAGAGGCAAAAGCTCGTTCTCCACGCTTGCCTTTCTCTCGGCTCATCTTTCCCATGTCACTTTTCTTTTTCATTCGGTTGAATGCCTCCCACGCGGTTGTGTCGCGATAGTGTTCTTCATTGTAGCCATACATGGCGTCATCCCTCTTTTCCTTATGTGATGCTCTGCCGTTTGCTCCTTCCTGTGAAGGCAAGCAGTTTATTCGTTGACCGCAGCCGGTCGATAATGCGTTGTGAGTACGTCCCCTTTAGCTCGATTTGCGTGAGGTTCGTTGTGACGATAGTTGTGAGCATGCGGTTATATCGCTCCGTGATAATGCTGTCGACCATCGTTAGAATCCATCCTTGGTCGGTGTTTTCGCCGCCGAGATCGTCGAGAATCAGAAGTGGTGTCGTTTGAATGCGCTGCTCGTACCGAGCTTCTTCCTCGACATTTAATCGCCGCTTGAGTGATAGGCTACTGATGAGGGACGGCATCGATACGATGAGACCGCTATGACTTGCATCCAGCCACTTACGCAGTACGGCAATCGCCATTGTAGTTTTCATCGTTCCATAACCGCCAGAGAAGATAAGTCCTTCTCCTTTCTCGATATGCTGGTCGATACTGTTGGCATATCGCTTAACCTCTGCGTAGTTTCGACGAAGGTTAATGTCTGCCGGCAAGGCTCTCTTTTCGATGCTCTCAAAGGTTACATCGTAATATCTCTTGTGAATCCCGGCACTCTCTAGCCGCCGGATGAGCTTATCCCTATCGACAGCTTCGTCAATCCGTCCATCCGCTGGTTTGAGTAGCAAACTTTGTTCTTTCTGCTTCCGGATCGTATCGAGGTATGCGCGTCGTTCTGTTTCGGACATGCCAAGTACTGCTTGTAAACTGATCACTGTTACTCTCCTTTTCATCGTAGCCGATCTCTTTCCAGCTACGTAGAATTCCGTCTATGTATCCGATGCTGCGCTTGCCTCTTATCGATGCTCTCTTGATTGCTCGGATGGTGATCTCTTTGCCATAGGTTTCTACGTCATCGGCAAGTTTCTCAATTTCAAGAGGCGAAGCTACCATGTGAATTTCTTTTTGAAAGACATCGAGTGTCTCCTTGAAATCTTTTGTTGCTAATTTAGAATTTATATTCGTAGTAGGGGTTTCTCTCTCTACTCTATTCTTTATATCTTTTATATCTTTATTCTTTTCTTTTAGATGGGTGCATTTTTTGCAGGGGTTTTGTGCATTTTTTGCACTAAGTAGTGCATTTTTTACAGGGGTACTAGTGCAAATTTTGCAGGGGTCTAGTGCATTTTTTACACTAGTTAGTGTATTTTTTGCAGGGGTACTAGCATAATTTTCTAAGGGATCTACCTCAAAATTTGAGAGGATATCTTCGTATAAAATTGGCAGACGATATTCTGTCATTTTCCCTGCATCTGCTCTCCTTGATTCAATAAATCCTTTTTGCATTAATGAATCTCTGAGCTTAACTACCGTGTGAATACTCTTTACCTTCAACTCTCTCATAAGTTGTGAATTTGACACGCTAAACCAATCGGGACGTCTCAGGCGGTTACAGATAAGCAGCAACCGCAGATACATAGCTTGTTCCTTTGCATCAAGCACACCGATGCTCTTTTCCCCGAATGCATTAATCTGTCTGACGTAGTTTATATTCTCACCTCCATAGCAGCATCGCAGGGACGTGTAGCCCCTGCGGACGTTGCTGTGTATTGCGTTACGCCTGTGGTGCTATGACTTCCCCTGTCTCTTTATCTACCTGCATGTTTTGCTGTTCTATGGGTTCTACAGGGGCTTCCTTCGCTGCGACGTTTTCTGCATCGATGGTTGTCTCATCTGTGATATCTGTCATATGCTCTCCGATATCCGTCTTGATAGTTTCATCCTGTGCTACCTGTCGGACAAATTCTGTCTTGATGGGGGCGTATTTAAGAACCTTCTTGACGACGGTCTTCTTTGCCATCTCATCAAAGTTGACCGTCCAAGGTGAAAACTTTGATGCTGCTGTCCGACTGAATTTTTTTGCGTGTTCCTGTATGTCTTCGGTGCTCATGACCTCAAAGCCGTAGCCACCGCTCTTTGTATGAAAGACCGCGTAGTACGAGATGACCTTGCCACGGTTCGTAAGCGCTGGGATATGGCGCAGCTTCGGGGTAAGTCCGAGTTCATATTCGAAGATGTCATTTTCGTGTACCTCATGAGCGGCGATGTCGGTGATCTCCCCGCTGCGATAGGCCAGATCGATAAGCCCCTTGTACCCAATCTGGAATTGTGCTTCAAGCCTACCCTTGTTGCGGTATGGGACAAGGTATGCTTGCCCAAGCGGCGTGTTAGGCTCTAGCCCTAACTGAGCGGCCTGCATCATTGCACCGAGGAAACTCACCGGCGTGCATTCTTGCAGTTCCGGATTCGTGTTCATCGCTGTAAGTACCATACGCGTGAACCGTTCCCCCGTCAGGACAGCCGGGAGTGCTTTCTCAATCTGAGGCTTCATCGACGCTACAAGTGCCCGCATCCCCTGTGCAGCGCTCTGTACGGTCGCTTGTTTCTTTACCACGGCTTGAATTCTGCCGCTTTTTACTGTTGTTGCCATAATCTTTTTTCTCCTTATGAATTCAAGTCAAATGCTGAAGCGTCTGGTCGGTTTCCCGATTTTGATATAGGCTTCGTAGATGTCTGGGCGTTCCGCCTTTAAGCGCTTACTGTCAAGCGTCTTACGTCCTGCCACGGTTGCCCACTTAACCTCGCGGGTGTCATCCCCCTCACATACAATGCCGACCTCATAATCTCCCAGCATCGCACAGAGTTTATTTTGAATTTCCCGTTTTTGTGCCTTGATACTCTTTTCAAAATCTTTAAGCTTATCAAGGTCTTTGATGAACACGCTCGCACTATCCGGTAGCAGAATTCTTTCCGTCTTGCCACCCGAGAAACGCTCTCTGAGTGCCTCTGTGGCGCTTTCGCTGCCGTCTGGCTCAGGTGCTACCTTATCCTTTACCTGATGCCAGAAGTCGCTCTCAACCTGTTTGAGCGCGTGGATATCGTCTTCATCGCGCTCGATGGTTTTCCAGACAAAGTCTGTATTGCCGATGAGGCAAGCGATGTACCAGCGCGGTAGACCACTCACCATCATGTAGTGCTGGCATTGGACGTAGTAGGCTATTGGGATATTCTCTCCTTCCCACGCTTTTCGGTTAAAGGCGCTGGTTGTTTTGATTTCTAGTCCTGCATCCTCCCCGACTATTAAGCGGTCAAAGCTCCCTGTTGCCCATGGATATTCGATGCTCCGATACAAACCGCAGCGCCGAACTTTCTTTCCTGTTTCCTCTGTGAAGCGGTTTGCTACCAGCGGCTCGATCTTCGTTCCCCAATACACTGGCTCGATCCGGCTAATATCCTTAGCTTCTTTCTGTCCGGTCTTTTCCATCCAAAGTTCAAGTCTTGACTTCCATGGGTTAGCTCCGATAATGACTGACGCGTCTGAGCCACCGATGGATTCGTTGCGAAGTTTCAGCCAATCAGCACGCCCTTGTTTCATCTGACTTGCCGTCATGATGAGCTCGCAGTTCATTTTCATTGACATTCGACCCTTTCTGGTTTACACTATAGGTGTTTGTTGGTAGCGGAAAATTCCGCTCCCCTTAGTTTTCCCCCGCATCATCACTCGACGCGGGGGCTTTCTATTACCACGCTGCTAAGATGCCGATGATTAGCCCCAGGATAAAAACTGCAGCGTAGCCTTCTACCGTCAAGAGACGGCCAGTTAAGAGTTGAAAAACTGTTCTTTCCATATCCTTGCCTCCCTTTACAGAATGACGTGCAGCATATACAGCATGACGCCGAATTCTATAAGAATCGCGATATCCGCAATCACGCCGAGAGCTTTAGTTATCTTGGGGTTTAGGTGGCGACGGGCGCCGAATAAATGGAAACTCATTTCCCTTTTTCCTTTCTTAGTACTGCCAATTTGCTTAATACAGGAGCAAGTGCACCTGTATGTGTTGGAAGCTCCCTGATGTAGTCGACTAGATCGCTGTATGCTACTTTGCGTATCGAGCTTCCACGTTCTAGTCTCCATACGATATCCCCTCGATTCATGCGCAGGGATACGGTTGCAGAGGAACATCCAAGGACTTTAGCGACGTCTCTCACATTGAGGAGTCTTTCTTCGATGCGCTCTGCTTCCTTTTCCCTGACTTCCTTTAGCAAGCCTGCGACTTCTTTCAGCAGCTTGGTAAGGTCTGCTTGTGTCGCTTCCTGCTCTTGCTCTACTTCCAAGAAGGCGGCAAGGAGCCTTTCTTTCGTCACGATCTATTTTCCTTTCTGATTGGTCTCGCATGCCCGCTTACGCGGGCTTTTTACTTGATTATCGTCTCCATATTCCCATCGTCTGAAATCCGAGTTAAGAATGTGACGATTTTCAAGCACCGCCGCTATGTTGCAGCGAATCGCCGTGGTTTGATGGTTCACTGTTTTAAATAAACTTCTTTTCACCCCTTCCTTTTTGTTTAAACTGTGTAATTTCTTCACGTTCTGATGTAAAAAAATTATCAATATTACATCTTAAGACTTTTGCAAGAAGAGGAAGTATTCCAGCACGAGGTAAGGCTTGTCCCGATTCCCATTTTGCAATGGTCGAGCGATCTACATTCATTGCTTTTCCTAATTCTTTTTGCGTCATCTTTCGAAGTATTCGATATGTTTTTATTTTCATATATTCACCTCCTTTAATAACATATAGTGAATTAACTTCACTATATGCGCCTATTATACAGTGTAGTTAATTCACTGTCAATACTCTTTAAGGAAAAAACTTCACTATTGAAACGTGAAAGTATTTCACATATAATAAGTAAAAGAAAAGGGGTGATCATAATGAGAGATGTTTCTGCTCGTTTAATAGAATTAAGAAAAGCACGTACTATGTCTCAAGAAGAAGTTGCCAAGGCGCTTAATATTGACCGTACGACTTATGTTAAGTACGAACGAGGTGGCAGTGTTAAGAGAAATGTTGAAAAACTATCAAATTTTTTCAACGTATCTACGGATTATCTCTTGGGACGCTCTGACAGCCCTACGGGCTCTTGCTTCGTCGATATAGCTCATCCCCCTAAGAAAAAAACTACCCGGATTCCAGTTCTTGGTCGTGTTGCCGCAGGTATACCAATAGAAGCCATTGAAGATATCATTGACTATGAAGAACTAGACACATCCCTTCCGCAATTCCGTACGGGTACCTTCTTCGGTCTTGTTGTTCGTGGACACTCCATGACGCCAACCCTGAGAGATAAGGATGTTATCATCGTTCGTCAACAAGAAGATATAGACAGTGGAGATCTTGCTGTCGTTCTTGTTGGCAACGAAGACGCAACAGTAAAGGAAGTAAAAAAGGGGGTGCAGGGGATTACGCTCATCGGTCATAATCCCAGCGTTTATACTCCTACCTTTTATTCTAACAAAGAAATTCAAACGCTCCCCGTTAGAATCCTTGGGAAAGTCGTAGAGCTCCGACGGAGATTCTAGCAAGTGTCATAGTGAGCTACAATTCATAAGATATAATAAGAAAAAAAAGGGGGTGTTTGATTTGACAGGCGATATAAAAAGCGTAGGTACACTTATACGTGATAGGCGTTCAGAATTAGGGATTACTCAAAAAGAAGTAGCTGATTTTGTAGGAGTATCAGAAGCTGCTGTATCTAGGTGGGAATCTGGAGAGATAAATAATATGAGAAGGGATAGAATTGCTGCCCTATCAAAAATATTGCGTCTCTCTCCATTAGATATTATGGGAATTAGCGATAACGATCTATCTTTTTCTCCTACACTAGATTCCCCCTTTAAAGAAAAAACTACCCGCATTCCTATCTTAGGGCGTGTTGCTGCAGGTACTCCTATTGGAGCAGTAGAAGAAGTCATCGGTTGGGAAGAAATTTCGAAAAAGCTTGCCGCCGGTGGTGCATGTTTCGCCTTGCGTGTCTGTGGACATTCCATGGAGCCAAGAATTTTAGAAGGGGACACCGTCATTGTCCGCCAGCAACCAAATGTAGATAGTGGAGATATCGCTGTCGTTCTTATCGGCAACGAAGAGGCCACGCTTAAACGTGTGAAAAAGCAAAAAGACGGGATTATCCTTGTTGCAAATAACCCCGCCATATACGAACCGCACTTTTATTCTAATCGAGAGATTAAAAATTCCCCCGTTCGGATCCTTGGTAAAGTCGTAGAGATTCGCTGTAGGCCTTAACGAGCTACAAAAGAAAGGTGGTGGATCATTTTGTGAATGAATGGTTCGACCGTTCAACTGGCGTCGAGGAACTTGACCGCTGTAGTATCACCTTAGGTCATCTATATTTTGGTGGCATGAAGGAAAAGGATTTTCTGGAAATCCTAGCACAAGCCCGGAAGGAAGGACGCGACGAAGACGCTAATACTTTATTGCAAGTACGCGAGCAGGCAGTAAAAGCCTTGACGCAGGCAAATATTCCCCAACAGGCGGCAACGCAACTCTTGCTAAACATTGGGGAAACACGTTATCAAGCAGGCGGGCGCGAACCATATGCCATTTATGCACATGAGCGGCTCATAGGGCGCATTATAGGATGTTTGAAATTTGTGTTAGGTCCCATAATTTCTGCGCTTGTTGTCTACTTAATCTTGAAATAGTTAGAGTTATTAATGCCGATATTAACGGAGCGGCAAACATTCTCCGCAAAAGTAAGCAGAACTTTGACTTTAAAGAACTGTGTAAAGGGCTTTTGGCAAGCCCTTTAAGAATAAGGCTTGACTGAGTTTTTCTCAGGAAACAGACTTCTTAAGAATCCCCCGGCTTTAGCCGTGGGGAGTATGTCAATGGAAAAGAGGTAATTTGAAATGACTTCTATGAAAAAGAAACTCTGTGGATTGGGACTTGCCTTGCTATTCGGCGGCGTTGTCATTTCTGCGGCGACAAGCACGCCGTCATCAAGCCAAAATGCGGAAGACAGCGCGAAAATGGCGGCAGTGACTGAAGAAAAAGACACCACATATTCCAGTCAAGACGTCCTAGATACTGCTAGCCAAGATACAACTGAGCCCGCCAAACAAGACAACGTCAAACCCACCAACCAGACAACTAGCCAGACTTCGCCCGAAACACATAACATCACTGCAACGAATCAACCGGTGGCAAGCTATAACAACTATGTTGCAAATACAAAATCAGGTATCTATCATCGTGCTTCCTGTCGCTATGTCAAACGTATGAACCCGGGGCATGAACGGTTCTTCAGTACGAGTGAAGAGGCAAGAAATGCCGGCTTCACCCCTTGTAAAGTGTGCAGACCTTGACAAGAATACATGTGTTCGATAATAATAAGATATGTACTGTAGCCTCTATGGAGAGGGCAGTACAAATACCCTCTCCACCTTTTGGGCTATGGAGAGGGTATTTGTATAAAAAAAGACCGCCCGGCGTTACCAGCACCGAGCGGCAGTTTTCAGCACGAGACCAATCATGCCAGAAACATATCTATCATACCATGATTGGCCTCCGACTGCAAGAAGGAGTGTCATCATGTCCAAAATTAGAATCCGCAAACGTGGAAAAACCTATTCCTATAGTTTTGACATCCAAAAGTCCCCACGCCGCATGAAAGAGAAAGGGGGTTATGCTACCGAGGCAGAGGCCTATGACGCGGGCGTTGCTGCCTATAACGACTGGAAGACAGGAAACATCGGCATCACGTCAGAGCGCATCAAAG
>ERZ773003.2191-NODE-2191-length-10004-cov-3.310282_pt1 | contig 10004 bp, 6 predicted proteins | sample MGYA00580668_ERZ773003 | MGnify/ENA primary metagenome ERZ773003 (study PRJEB29015, sample SAMEA2738002) | human oral metagenome | biome: human oral; feature: human-associated habitat; material: dental | place: China | collected 2126 ... | reverse complement strand
TCAAGGTCGGGAACGCGCAACCGGGTGACGGTAGAATGCACCTCCGCGAGGGCTTGGCGGGAGAGCTGGGCGACCCGCCGCATCTGCTCCTGCGCGGCGGGGGTGTTGGTTTCTACGAGTTTTGCGGCCAGCTCGGCTTTGAGGTTCACGATCGTGAGGGAATGCCCCAAAACATCGTGCACATCGCGGGCGATGCGTTCACGTTTGCTGAGGATATCGAGTTCTTTCTCAATAGCCTTGTGTTCCCGGCTCTTGTGCATGCTGCGGCCCACGAAGTAGGCAATAATGTGGAACGTGGTGACAATATCGAAAATGAAGAACCCGTTGAGGGTTTTATCGCCGGAAACGACTGGGAACGGGGCAGTGAGTGAGTCATCGAAATACCCCTGCCCCACCACGCCAACAAAGTAGTTAGCGGTGAAGACTACCACAATACCAACAGCTGTTTTTACCCCCAGTTTGAAGGGTATGTGCAGGTTCATCAGCCACAGCGCCACCCACAGGGGAGATATGGTGTAGAGCATCCCGGCGATACCCTGCGGGTATAAGGCAATAATGTAACCGATAGGTACCGTCACCAGAACACACCATAAGGCTGTACGCAGTACTGTGTTTTTCACGGGTATAAGCGAAGGCATCGTATGCGCCATGAAGAACAGCGCTGCACATGTCTGATACAACAGTGTGCACAGGCCCATGTTGTTCTTGACGAGTTCAGCTTCAGCTGATCCGCTAAGACCAATAATCATAAAACTGCTGGAGGAAATGTTGAGGCAGCTTCCCCAGACGAGGCTCCGCACAATACCCGATTTATCGAAGAATGGGACATCTGCGGTACCTGGCTGAAGACGGCGGTTCTCCGGCGTACCCGCATCGTACTGAGAGACATGCGGTGTGCGCGTCGTTGTCATGCTCGCTCCGTTGGTACTCGCTGCCGGACACTGTATCCCTCATAAATGAGGCTCTTTGAGCATACACCGGCGAACGGAAGGCGCCTATGTTAAATGTCATGGATTGCCGAACCGGTTTCAAGGTCGAATTTTTTGACGCGAGGATGCCCTAGCCTGCACCCCCTGACGAATGTCACGGGTACGCCGAAAAAACGGGAATACGCTATTGCATATTCGGTGTTCACGACAAGAGCATAAGGCAGGTTGAAGCACCTATGGCAGGTATCTCTGGTTCCGCCTTACCCAAGGGTGTATCCGCCGCGAAAACGCAAGGCGGTCTTATCGTCACGGGGTTATGCAAGTCATTCGGCAAAACCCGTGCGAATGACGATATTAGTGTGCGGCTTATACCCGGGGAGGTAACGGCGCTGATCGGTCACAACGGTGCCGGGAAAACAACGTTTCTTAACCAAATTGTGGGGCTGACCAAGCCAGATGCGGGCAGCATCATGCACGACGGCACCGACCTCATTGCCCACCCGGCACAAGCCCGGCAGGTATGCGCGATCATGCCGCAGGTCGCATCGTCCCTAGAGGGAGTAACCCCGCGCCAGGCGATTCCGACGGCGGTTCGCATTCGCGGGTTGAAGTCGAAGCAAGCACAACGGGCGGTTCAGGAAACTCTCGATACTCTCGATTTAGGGGATTGGGCGGACAGGCCGGGGCATAAGCTCTCGGGTGGGATTAAGCGCCTGACCTCATTCGGTATGGCGGTCACCGCGCCCGCCCCCATCTATCTCTTCGACGAGCCCACGAACGATGTCGATCCGGTGCGCCGCGAGCTGCTGTGGAGGATGCTGCGAAGGCGTGCCGAACAGGGTGCCACAGTGCTGATCGTGACCCACAACCTCCTGGAGGTAGAGCGCCATGCCGATAGGTACCTGCTGTTTAATAAGGGGCTGCTAGTTCGTGATGAACCGACAAGCGCGCTGGGTTTGGAGGAAGCAAAAAGTACGCTCTCCATCACGGCTACCCCAGAGTTCCTTCAAGAACTTAGCAGCGTGCTAGATGTAAAAATATCCCCTTCACCATGGAATATATCAGATACGGAATATATTGAGAAGCGTGCAGAGGGCGATTTCGCTATCCCTCGGGAGTTTACCGTAACCCTGAGTACCGATGCGCTTGAGCTGGCCTTGCCCCATGTGCTTTCAGGAATTCGTGCGGGATGCGTCGAAAGCTACCGCATAGGCTCGGCATCTTTGGCCGATAACTATGAGGAGATGATTAACCATGACTAGCACCCTCGTGCCCTCACGAATTTCGACGGTACGCGCCACGGTCGAGCTGATCCGCTGGTCGCTGATTCGTAACGCCATCAACGCGCCGCTTTTTGCGGTGGTGCAGGTCCTTTTAGCCTTTGCACTTCTTTACGGTATCTCGGTCTTCATGCCGCATCTTGACCGGAATTCTGCAGAATATCTGGCATCCGGCGCGGTAACGGTGAACTTTATTTCTATGGGGTGTGTAATAGCTCCGCAGTTTATTGCTACCGCTAAGACGAACGGTATGTTCGACTATCAGCGGTCCCTTCCGGTGCCGCGCCTGGCGATTCTGGCGGCAGATGTACTCGTTTGGGCGGTTCTCGCTCTTCCCGGCATTATTGCGGGCGGTGTAGCCGCGAAGCTCAAATTTGGTTTTGATGTGAACCTGAATATCGGCGCTATTGCCGTTGTGTTCGCGCTTCAAGTTGTTATGGCGGTGTTAGGGTTTATGCTTGCGTACTGGGTTCCAGCGTCACTTCTGACTATCGTGACGCAGTCGATTACCTTCATGGTTTTGCTGTTTGCGCCGATTAACTACCCGCCCGAGCGGCTGCCCGACTGGTACGTGCACATTCAGCAGTTCCTGCCGTTCGTACCTGCAGCAAACCTTGTGCGAGCCGCCCTCTTCGACATCGGCCAGATACAGATCCTGGACGTAATAGTCGTCGGTTTTTGGGGGCTTCTGGGATGCGCATCCGCACTGTGGGCCCTTGCCCGCAGGGACTAGTATGATGTGATTATTCTTCACGCTCAGGGTCTGCTCGGAGGCACAGGCACTATTTCTGCGATAAAAGCAATTAATCCATATACGAAATATTCGAAATTTGTTTTCTTTTGTTTCACTTATCCCTGTAGACTGTAGAGCACATACCCCAGCGTTGCAGATGCACTGAACCGAATGTAAGCGCATGCGGGGTACCTGTACGTGATATCTAACAGCGAGGTACATCATGACCACTTCAACGCTGACCCGTGCGGATTTAAACGACCCGCAGCTACGCGAAGAAGTACAGAAGCTCATCCCCGGTACTCGTAATGAGCATGGAGACACCACTGAAGTCTCGTTCTTTCTGCAAGTACAGGGGAAGGACTCGGAGGAACTTGGCCCTAAACTATCGGGACTGATTCGCGAACTGATTACGGCAGTTAGCTCCGGTGAGGAACTGGCTGTTGTCTCCCAAGCACGGGTATTCACCACGACCGCCGCCGCGAAAGAACTGGGTATATCCCGACCGACTCTCGTAAAAATGATCCGTAACGGAGAAATTCCTGCACATAAGGTAGGCTCGCATTTCCGCATTATGCGCGAAGATCTGGAATCATACCAGCGCGCCCAATTGGAGCGTCAGAAACAGGCACTCATGAAAATCTGGGATATAGAGGCAGAACTCGGAATTCGTGAGTAATTCAGATGTATCGCCCCGTTACTTTGCTAGACTAAATAGCATGAGCAACGGGGCGACTTCTATTCTTCTAGATACCAATATTCTGCTGAGTAAAACACTCAGGGACTGGATACTTCTTCCTAACCAGATACTAAATAAAAAGTACTTCGATATACACACAACACAGAATATTCTCGACGAGTGGGGGTACCACTGGCTTAGAGAAAATCCAACTGGAAATGACGCTGCACGGGTGAAGGTTAGAGAGCAGATAGGTAAATCTGTGTTCGTGTTAGAAGGTTACCCTATCTCCTCAATACATGGATACCCCGATAAGAACGACCTTCATATACATGCGGCAATGGTGGAGCATAATATTGACTACTTGGTCACCAACGACAAAGCCCTCCTGGATTACTGGGAAACGAACGAAAATACCGACGAGCCCTTACCCTATGAAACCATCAGCGCTGATGATCTTCTCATGACCTATACAGAAAAATCTTTTGGCAGAGCAGATAGAAATTCTCTTGTTATGCGAAAGGCGGATCTCGCAGAAATATATTTATTCCAAGAAAGATATTTCATTAATAAATATGGCGAATCAGATCTATGTGGAGCGCTTGAAAGAGCTGATGCTCCTCGTTTTGCTCACTATTTACGGCATCATATAATCCCACATCTGCCTGAGTGACCGATTCTTTGCCCCCCTCCTAAAAAGCCTTGATCATGAATAAAGCATTGGAAAAATCCTCTGTATTCACGATCAAGGCTCTTTTTATTATCACCCACGGACGGGGCGGAAAGGATGAAACAACTACAACCGATAGAAGCCTTCCACCGCGCGGGTCAGGTATGCCATATCGTGAACGTGGCACATTTCGCGCATCGAGTGCATCGACAGTAGTCCGATCCCCACGTCGATGGTGCGCATCCCCAACCGGGTGGCGGTGATAGGCCCGATCGTGGAACCGCAGGGCATATTGTTATTTGACACGAACTCCTGGTAGGGAACGCCCGCCGCCTTGCACGCCGCCGCGAAAATACCGGCACCCACCGCATCGGTTGCATACCGCTGATTCGCGTTGATCTTCAGCAACGGGCCAGCACCGGGAAGCGGGCGCACCGTCGGATCGTGATGCCCCTGGTAGTTCGGGTTCACCAGATGCCCGGCATCCGCCGAAAGGCACACAGAATCGGCGAGCGAGCGGCGGTATTCATCCTGGCTCTCCCCGCGAGCCTGCGAGAGCCGCACCAGCACATCCTCCAGGAACGGACCGGCGGCGCCGCTGCGGGTTTCAGAACCAATCTCTTCGTGATCGAATCCCGCAAGCATCACGGTATGCGCCGAGTCTTCGTCAGCATTCTCGGCCACATAGCGTTCCAAGGCGCACAATCCGGCATGAACCGACGAGAGATTATCCAACCTGCCCGAGGCGAAAAACTCTCCGTCTCGCCCGAAACGGCGGGGTTCCTGCGCATCCGCGAAGAGCACATCGTAACCAACGATCTGTTCCGGATCGACCGGACCGCCCTCGTCGATGGTCTGCTGCGCCAAATAGGCGAGCACATCGTTCTCGGTATCATCCACGCCCCAAATGGGGTACATATTGAACTGTTTATCGAGGGTCAGCTCATTACGTTTATGGTCCAGATGAGGGGCCAGCTGCGGCACACGCGCCAACGGCCCAGTCACCACATAGCGATCCTGAAGGGTGCCGTCTTCCCGAAGTACCGTCAGGCGCCCGGCAGCGCGCAGCTCACGATCCAAAAAGGAATTAAGCAGTGCGCCACCGTAATTTTCGACGCCCATCTGATGCCATCCTGCCGCCGTCACCGACGAACTCGGCTTGAGCTTAAGCGACGGCGAATCCGTATGCGCGCCCAGCACCCGGTAACCGCTCGCCTTCTGCGCCCGCCGACCGCCAGCCCAAGCGATGATCGCGCCGTCACGCATCACAAAATGCCTGCCGACGGCAGCCTCATTCTGCCACGGCTCGGTTTCGTTCAGCTCGGTAAACCCCGCCGCCTGCAGGCGCCGCGCCACGGTTCGCGCCGCCAGATATGAGACGGGCGAATCGCAGACGAACTGGGCGAGGTCTTCGATATTTTTGACGGCATCAACGGTCATACTATGCGCCTACTTCTTGGGTTTGGGAATGACGGGGAACGCTGAGGTCCACGGTGAAGCGTCGGTTGATCCCTGCTTATGCGATTGTGCGGCTTCCGGCGAGATTTTCGGAATCGGAGCGGTAGCCCAGGGAACCTCTGAGGTATTCTGGGATTCCTCCTGCTGAGCCCGCGAGGTTTGCGAGGCTACAGCCGAGCCGTCCGCAGCCGCCTTCTTCGCGGCAGATGTGCCCTGCCCGCTTTCCTTCTGCTGGGCAGCTTCTTTCTGCTGAGCAAGGGCCTGAGCTTTGGCACGCTCATAGGCTGACAAGGCATTTTGCACGGGAATGCTCATTGTGGAGGTATCCGGCGCGTAGTTCTTCGAGGAAGGGTTCTTCGTATCGTCTGCCTGCGCTGTGGATGCGCTAGCGGTTCCCTTCTGCGGCGCGGCTGCATTCGACGCAAACCCCTGTGCCCCGGAGGCGTGCACAGAAGAATCGGCCTGATTCGAGCCCTGCTGAGCCTTTTGCGCGGAGGCGCGTGCAGCTTTCTGCGCCGCATCCAGATCTATGCCTGACGGAGCCTTTTCCGCTGCTGCAGGGGCAACCACTGCAGGCTTGAGTTCATCGGCGATAGTCCTCGCCTGTGCAGATTGCACGGGTTTATCGGCGGTCTGCGCTTCTTTCCCGGTCGCGCGGGCGGCGGTATTCGCGCTCTTCGGACGCTCAGCCTGGGCTGATTCGTTAGTGTGTATCGGCTTTTGGGGCTGAGACGATTCATGAGTCTGTGCCGATTGAGTAGTTTGCGCCGGTTTCTGGGACTGGGCTGACTCATGAGTCGGCGCAGATTTCTTGGCTGGCGCAGGCTTACCGATCGGTGCAGGCTTATTAGCCGACGCCGATCCGTGAGCCGGTGCCGAACGCTCGGGCTGTACGGGGGCAGAAGCCTTGGCCGACGTATCATTCTGCTCGCTCTTACGAGCGCCTTCCACAGGCTTCGCGGCCGGTGCTTGTGCAGCCGGTTTCTCCGCGATATTCCGCTCGGGTGCACGATGCTCTTCAACCGTTTGCGGGCTGGCGGGGGCAGCCGAAGACGCCGATTTTACCGAAGCATTATCCTGTGCGGGCTTGGCGTTCACCACCGCAGAGGCAGCAGGTTGTACAGGTTGTGATTGTACCGCCGCCTGCGACCCTTGCGGTGCAGAAGCAGAGGTATCAGCAGCAGGTGAAGCAGTAGCATTTTTCACGGACATACCGGGCTGTGTGGCCGCGTGCGCAGCACCCGAAGCCGGTGCTGCGGCTGGCGCATCCTGCCCCTGGTTCAGAGCGGCTTTCCTCTTTTGCCGGTAGGTGTACATGTACACGAGCCCGGCGAAGGCAAGCTGCAGAATAAGGGCCTGCACAAAGTCAAGCGGCTGTTCCTCACGAACCGCACCAAAGGGATCCTCCAAACCCAGCAGCCCAAAGATAAAAATCGAAACATTATTCGCAATATGCAGACCGATACCGGCTTCAAGGCCGCCGGTGTACCAGCACAAGAACCCGGCGATCAGAGCCATCGTCAGCACAGAAAGCAGACCCCACAGTCCGTAACCATGCAGCACCATAAAGATAGGCGCTGGAATAATAATTGCCCAAGCGGGGTTCTTCAGCCATCGGCCCACGGTCTGCATGAGATAACCGCGGAAGAGCAGTTCCTCGGCGTAGCACTGGAACGGAACTATTAGCAGAATAAGCACAATGTACAGCCAGAACATGCCGGAATTCAGCGGATGCACGCTGTTCTGCGTGGTCAAAGAACCATCCAGAGTCGCGAACCCTACATAGTAAAGACCGAAAATGAGGAACCCAAAGCCTAGGAAAACACCTAAATAGGACCACCGCATGCGGCCCGCAATGGAGTGAATCAGCCCTAAGGGTTTGAAGTTGGTAATCAGGCGCGCAATGAAAATCGCCGGAATCACCGGAATGATGGTAATAAGGAGCGCAATAAAAACAAGCGGGGTCTTAAAAACGTTCGCGTAAATACGCTGCAGATCGGTCAGGTAATCGTAAGGGACGCGCAGCATCACGGCGAATGCCAGCAGCGCAAAGCTCACAATCAGCAGGAGCACAAAATAGATGCCGGCAATCAGCAAGCCCTCAAGAACCGGGGTGAACCAACGCGCACGCGGGTTCACATGCGATAACCGGTGGTAGGGCAGCTCGCTGGCGCGTTCCAGAAGTTCCTTACGGGTAAGGCGGTTACTCCTGTAATACTCAGCGGAGGCGAAGGTAGACTCAGCGCCGTACCCGTAACTTTCTGCCTGATGCGGGCTCAGCATCGTGGGCATATTTTGGGTATTAGTGACTGCGCCAGGTGGTTGGTTTGTTGGAATGAACTCAGAACCGTGATGTCCGGGTTCCTGCTGGTGATTAGTGCTCATAGTATCCATAATAGAGGGGACCCTCCCCCGAATGTCACACCGGGGGCATCTGTGCGGGTTGCCTTACGGTGTAATAATTTACCTGCCTATGAACTTTTCGGGCTTATATTTTATGGGAAATATGCCATAATTTGAGGGTTACCGTAGTTTAAAATTTGAGGCTACTCGTGCCTACGCTTCCGGGTGTTTTTGGCGCCAGTAGTGAAGGAAGGTTCAGATGGCTCTCGTCTTCAATCCGCCCCCAAATTGGCCCAAACCGCCTGCCGGGTGGTCTCCTACCCCGACGTGGCGGCCCGATCCCGCATGGGGTCCTGTTCCCGAAGGTTGGCAGCTGTGGATTGAGGAGTCCGAGCCTGAGAATGAGCAGGCACCCTCGACGGCGGAGTCTTCATCTGCCGCATCGGGCTCTTCTGAGGGTTCTTCCAGCGCGAAGCCCTCGCCTTCGTCAAGCTCTGAGCAGAGCGGTGAGTCTGCGCAGGCTTCCGCCCCGAAGCAGCGTACCGCGCCGACCATTTCCGAACAGTTTGCCGAGCAGAAAACTTCCCATCAGCAGACCCCTGAGCAGAAGACTCAGGCGGAGTCTGCCCACGCTCAGGATGCGGCGTCCAGGAGTTCCGAGCCACGCGAAGCCGCAGGTGAGCGTGCGGGCGCATCCGGTTCGGGTGCAGCGGCAGGCTCTTCGGCCGAGTCGCAGGTGCGTTCCGAGCAGAGCGTTTCTGAGACTCCCGTGAACCGTCAGAGCGGCACCGCCGAGGCTTCAAAGCCTCAGGTTTCGGAGCCCACTCGCGAGCCCGCTCGCGATACCCACAACGCCCCGTCCGCACCGGAGGCAAGCGCACAGCAGCCGGGAGTCGCGCAGGGTTCGGGTGTTTCTTACGATGCGCGAGAGCCCCTCAGCGACGCACAGGATTCTCAGGGGTCCGCAGGTTCTGCCACTGCAGCAGGTGCCGAACGACCCGAGGCTGCACGACAGGAGCCTGTATCTTCAGAATCCGCACAGCAGCAGGTTCCTTCACGCGAGTCACGCCCCGAGCAGTCTTCGGATCAGTCTCAGGGTGAGCCTACGGACGCACGCACCCTGTCTGATGCGCGCGATTCGGCTGATTCGCGTGGTACCGAGGCTCAGGCATCTTCCCGACCGGCTACTCCCCCGCGCGGCACTTCCCAGGTTCCTCCCACGCAGCAGCGTTTTGAGGGGCAGCCTCAGGCTCCCGTGAATCAGCAGCAGTCGGACTTTGCCGCGCAGAGTTCTCAGGAGCAGAACGCCCAGAACCGAGATCAGCAGGCTCAGCCTCAGCAGCCCGCACAGCCTCAACACGTTACTCAGGCCCAACAGCCCGGGCAATCTCAGCAGCCGCAGTCTTTTGAGGCTCAGCGCCAGCAAGAATTTGCCCAGCGCCAGCAGCAGGATTCTACACAGCGCCAGCAGAGCTTCAACCAGCAACAGCAGGGCTCTGAGCAGCGTCAGCAGGATTTTGCGCAGCGTCAGTCGAGTTCAACCATTTCACAGTCTCAGACGCCGGGAAGCGGCTCTCAGCAGCAGGGATTTGCATCGCAGAATTCCCAGCAGAATTTTGGTGCTCAGTCTCAGCAGGGCTTTGGTGGTCAGGCTCAGCAGAATCGGGCGCCTCAAGCGCAGGGTTCGCAGAACCAGCAGCAGCCTCGCGGGTTTGAGGGTCAGGCCCCTCAGCCTTGGCAGAATCAGCCCGGGCAGCAGCAGTTCAGCCAGTCCCGTGAGCAGAATCAGGCTCAGCCGCAGCAGCCCGCACAGTCTCAGCAGGGTCAGCAGCCGCAGTTTTACGAGGCCCAGCGTCGGCAAGAATTTGCCCAGCGCCAGCAGCAGGATTCTACACAGCGCCAGCAGAGCTTC
>ERZ773003.2189-NODE-2189-length-10013-cov-14.514360_pt1 | contig 10013 bp, 9 predicted proteins | sample MGYA00580668_ERZ773003 | MGnify/ENA primary metagenome ERZ773003 (study PRJEB29015, sample SAMEA2738002) | human oral metagenome | biome: human oral; feature: human-associated habitat; material: dental | place: China | collected 2126 ... | reverse complement strand
ATTCAGCCTCATGCCCGTTACGAGCTTTTACAGTTTCAAACACGCTTTGGATATATTCTTTAGCAGATGTCATATCGTTCTCCTTAAATTCTAATTTAATTATGTGTGTCATTATAGCAGAATTTTTTTTAACTGTAAAGAGAAAAACAAAAATTTTCTAAAAATTCTTTCAATTTGATTTTTGGGGTTGTTTGAAATTGGAATTTTTTGAAAGTGGATAAAAAACGAACGTTTTTCTTATAAATGCCTTTCTTAAAGAGAAAAGCTGAAAATATGGTATAATATTAGAAATAAATGGAATCCGGAGGATCAGAATCATGGTATCAACAAAAACACAAATTGCTGGTTTTGAGTTTGACAATTGCTTGATGAATGCAGCAGGTGTGGCTTGTATGACGATAGAGGAGTTAGAAGGGGTTAAAAACTCAGCGGCAGGAACCTTTGTCACTAAGACAGCGACCTTGGACTTTCGTCAGGGGAATCCTGAGCCACGCTATCAAGATGTTCCACTTGGTTCCATCAACTCTATGGGCTTGCCAAATAATGGCTTAGACTATTATTTGGACTACCTTTTGGACTTGCAGGAAAAAGAGACGAACCGAACTTTCTTCCTATCTCTAGTCGGCATGTCTCCAGAGGAAACCCATACTATCTTGAAAAAAGTCCAAGAGAGTGAGTTTCGTGGTCTGACTGAACTAAACCTTTCCTGTCCAAATGTTCCAGGTAAACCTCAGATTGCCTATGATTTTGAGACAACTGACCGGATTTTGGCAGAGGTATTTGCCTATTTTACCAAACCTCTGGGAATTAAATTGCCACCATATTTTGATATTGTTCACTTTGACCAAGCGGCAGCTATTTTCAATAAGTATCCTCTTAAGTTTGTCAACTGTGTTAACTCTATTGGAAACGGCCTTTATATAGAAGACGAGTCGGTCGTAATTCGTCCTAAAAATGGTTTTGGGGGGATTGGTGGAGAATACATCAAACCGACTGCTCTAGCCAATGTTCACGCCTTTTATCAACGCTTAAATCCTCAAATCCAAATCATCGGAACAGGTGGCGTGTTGACTGGTCGTGATGCCTTTGAACATATCCTCTGTGGAGCAAGTATGGTGCAGGTGGGAACCACTCTTCACAAAGAAGGCGTCAGTGCTTTTGACCGCATTACCAATGAACTGAAAGCAATCATGGCGGAAAAAGGGTACGAAAGCCTAGAAGATTTCCGTGGGAAATTGCGCTATATTGATTAAACTCATTAAAAAATCAGAAGAAAGGAGAGATGATGCTAGCCATTGAAGAAAGTCAGAAGTTGACTTTATTAAATTTACCTAGTCTGAGCCTATTTACAGGGACAGATCAGGGTCAGTTTGAAGTGATGAAGAGTCAAGTATTGAAACAGATTGGTTATGATTCTGCCGACCTCAACTTTGCCTACTTTGATATGAAAGAAGTAGTTTACAAGGATGTGGAACTGGAGTTGGTCAGTCTTCCTTTCTTTGCGGATGAGAAAATCGTGATATTGGATCATTTTGTCGATATCACGACTGCTAAAAAGCGCTTTTTGACAGATGATGAGCTCAAGTCATTTGAGGAATACCTTGATAATCCTTCACCAACAACCAAGCTGTTAATCTTTGCAGAAGGAAAGCTGGATAGCAAAAGACGGCTGGTAAAATTACTTAAGCGTGATGCTTATGTCTTTGATGCAGTAGAAGCAAAAGAACAAGAATTGCGCCAGTATTTCCAAAAGTGGAGCCAGAAAGAAGGTCTGCAGTTTGCCAATCATTCTTTTGAAAATCTCCTCATCAAGTCGGGTTTTCAATTTAGCGCAATTCAGAAAAATCTCCTCTTTTTACAGTCCTATAAGGAAGACTCTGTTATCGAGGAAGAGGATATTGTTAACGCAATTCCCAAGACCTTGCAGGACAATATTTTTGATTTAACTCAGTTTATTCTGACTAAAAAGATGGATCAGGCGCGCGATTTGGTTAGAGACTTGACCTTGCAAGGTGAAGATGAAATTAAGTTGATTGCCGTCATGCTAGGACAATTTCGGACTTTTACTCAGGTGAAGATTTTGGCGGAGTCTGGGCAAGCAGAATCTCAGATTGCAAGTAGTCTAGGAAGTTTTCTCGGACGCAATCCAAATCCCTATCAAATCAAGTTTGCGTTGAGGGATTCGCGAGGACTTTCCTTGAGCTTTTTGAAGCAAGCTATTTCCTATTTGATTGAGACAGACTATCAGATTAAAACAGGTCTTTATGAAAAAGGTTTCCTTTTTGAAAAGGCACTCCTACAGATTGCTAGTCAGGTAAATTGATATTTTTTTGAAACTACAACCCGCGTCAGGATTATCTTGTCGTGGGTTTCTTGCTGATTTGCTTGTTTTATACTCAATGAAAATCAAAGAGCAAACTAGGAAACTAGCCGCAGGTTGCTCAAAGCACTGCTTTGAGGTTGTAGATAGAACTGACGAAGTCAGCTCAAAGCACTGCTTTGAGGTTGTGGATAGAACTGACGAAGTCAGTAACCATACCTACGGTAAGGCAACGTTGACGTGGTTTGAAGAGATTTTCGAAGAGTATAAAAGAAAGAAGCTGACAAAGGAGACAGGTATGGAACAAACATTTTTTATCATTAAACCAGACGGTGTAAAAAGAGGATTAGTGGGCGAAGTATTGAAACGCATCGAACAACGTGGATTGACAATTGAAAAATTGGAGATGCGTTCGCAGATTTCAGAAGAGTTAATTGACCAGCACTATCAGGACTTGGTTGGTCAGAGTTTTTACCCGCCGATTCGTGAATTCATGACTTCAGGACCGGTTCTTGTGGGCATCATTTCTGGTCCTAAAGTAATCGAAACTTGGCGGACTATGATGGGGGCGACTCGTCCAGAAGAAGCTTTACCAGGCACTATTCGAGGTGATTTTGCAAAAGCTGCTAGTGAAAATCAAGCTATTCAAAATGTTGTACATGGTTCAGATTCAAAAGAGTCAGCTAAGCGAGAAATTGCTCTTTGGTTTGAGAAAAATAGCAAAAGTTTGATGTAAGGGTTACCTGCATCAAATTTTTTTGCATTTTAGAGTAGAAAACTGACAGTTGAGAAATATTCTAGCAATGGTGAGGATTTCTAGCCTATAATAAGAGCAAGTAGGGAGGAAGAATGATGGAAAAAATGAAAAAGCAAATTCGTATTTTGTTATTGTTTACGATTTTTGGTATCAGTAGCTGTTCTTGTTTAAGTTTATCGACTTGGTCCTTGGTGTTAGATCAAAACAGCTTCTATTATTTAGTAGGTATGTTGCTTCTTGCCAGTATTGGTGCAGGGCTAAACTATTATAGGGGGCAGGGGAATCAACATTATTCAGTTTTTAAAGAAGATAAGCAACAATTCTTGTATAGCCTATTGCTCTTAGTAAATATTTTGGGTTTAGCCTTAATTGTCATAGAACATATCCTTACAGGAGATACATCCGTAGAAGGGTTTGTGGAATCCTTTCTACCGAGTTTCTTTTTCTTATTTGGTATTGATTTGCTAGTTTTTCTGCCGATTCAGAAGTATGTAAATGGATTGAAAAAGATTTTGGGTAAGAAGGAAATGTGTTTTATTAGTGGACTAGCTATTCTAATCTTTCTCAGAAATCCTTGGATGTTATTATCCATGACCTTTTATATTGCCTTGGGAATGCTATTTCTAGGACTGTTGGTGCCAAAAGTCATTCGCTGGGAAGTTTCATTTTACAGTCATTTGATGAGAGATATCTTGTTAGTTGTCTTTTTACTGTTCCTATTTTAAGATTATAACAAGGACTGGTTCAAGTGTTTAATTCATAATATAGAATTCATAGATAATATCTAGACAAAGAACAAGTTTTTGGTATAATAGAAACATGTACTCTAAAAGTGAAGAAGAATTACAGTCCTTAGGTGAGCGTTTGGGCTGTTTATTAGAAAAGAATGATGTTTTAATTCTGAGTGGAGAACTTGGAGCCGGCAAAACGACCTTTACAAAAGGCCTTGCTAAAGGATTACATATTTCTCAGATGATTAAGAGTCCAACCTATACTATTGTGAGGGAGTATGAAGGTCGTCTTCCTCTTTATCATTTAGATGTTTATCGTATAGAGGGGGATGCTGATTCTATTGATTTGGATGAGTTTCTCTTTGGTGGCGGGGTGACTGTCATCGAGTGGGGAAATCTCTTAGGTGATGCCCTGCCAGATACTTATTTAGAATTGGAAATTCTAAAAGAAGGAGACGGTCGCAGATTACATTTCCAAGCAAAGGGTTTGCGTGCAGAAAAGCTTTTAGAGGAGCTTCAGCATGGAGTATGAATTGCTCATTAGAGAAGCAGAACCTGATGATGCTGCTGAGTTAGTGACATTTTTAAATCATGTCAGTGTAGAAACAGATTTTACGAGTCTGGACAGGAATGGCATTTTGATGACAGATACTGAGATGGAGTTGTTTTTGGATAAACAGGCTCATTCAGAAAATCAAATCACTTTACTAGCCTTGCTGAATGATGAAATTGCTGGTCTTGTAAATATCACAGCTGATCAACGTAAGAGAGTTCGTCATATTGGAGATCTTTTTATTGTGATTGGTAAGAAATATTGGAATAATGGACTGGGAAGTTTGTTACTTGAAGAAGTCGTAGAATGGGCACAGGCTAGTGGTATTCTTCGTAGACTTCAACTTACTGTCCAAACTCGTAATCAGGCTGCAGTTCATTTATATCAAAAGAACGGTTTTGTAATTGAAGGCAGACAAGAGCGCGGTGCGTACATAGAAGAAGGGGAATTTATCGATGTTTACTTGATGGGTAGACTGATAGATTGATAGAAATATGGTTAAAAAAATTATTGGAATGGTGCTAGCTTTTCTAGCTGTGACAGTTTTGGGTGTGGGTGTTTTTGCTTATACCATTTATCAACAAGGTACAGAAACCTTATCAAGAACCTATAAAAAAATTGGGGAAGAGACCAATGTTATCGAGGCTACTGAGCCCTTAACAATCCTTTTAATGGGGGTTGATACTGGAAACGTGGAACGAACTGACCCTTGGGAGGGAAATAGTGACTCCATGATTCTCTTGACGGTGAATCCTCATACGAAAAAGACCATGATGTTGAGTTTGGAACGTGATATCTTGACTAAAATTCAGCATAAAGATGGTCAGATTGAGGAAGCGAAGCTAAACGCTGCCTATGCTAGTGGTGGTGCGGAATTGGCAATCTCAACTATCCAGAAAATGATGAATATTCATATCGATCGTTACGTTATGGTGAATATGCAGGGTTTGCAACAATTGGTTGATGCAGTTGGCGGGGTGACTGTAAATAATACACTCGGTTTTCCAATTTCGATTACTGACCAGGAAGAATTTAATAAAATTTCCATTGGTGTTGGAAAGCAAACTCTAAATGGTGAAGAAGCTCTTGTTTATTCTCGCATGCGCTACCAAGATCCAGAAGGGGACTACGGACGTCAGAAGCGTCAGCGTGAAGTCATTCAAAAGGTTGTTGAAAAAGTTCTTAGCTTGAATAGTGTTAGTCACTATCAGTCTATCTTAAAAGCCCTAAGTACCAATATGCAGACCAACATTGATTTATCAGCGAAAAGTATTCCACAATTACTTGGTTATCAGGATTCCTTCAAGAATATTGAAACACATCAATTGCGAGGAGAAGATGCAGAACTGCAGGGTATTTCTTACCAGATTGTTACAACTGAGCATATGTTGGAAATGCAGAATCTCTTACGTCGTTCACTAGGTAAAGAGGAAGTAACTGAAGTAGAGACCAATGCTGTGTTATACGAAGCAGCCCTTGGAAGAACCGCTACATCAACGAATGCTTCAAGTGTAGAAATAGAACAAAATTAATAATGAAATCGTGGGAAATTTCCTGCGATTTTTTCAAAAAAATACGAATAGATAGGTAGGAGGAAACATGAAAGCAGAAATCATTGCTGTTGGAACAGAGATTTTGACTGGACAGATTGTCAATACTAATGCTCAGTTTTTGTCGGAAAAACTAGCAGAGATTGGGGTTGATGTTTATTTTCAGACGGCTGTAGGGGACAATGAAGCTCGTCTCTTGTCTTTGCTTGAGATTGCCAGTCAACGTAGCAGTCTGGTGATTTTGACAGGTGGTTTGGGGCCAACTGAGGACGATTTGACCAAACAAACTCTGGCTAAATTTTTAGGGAAAGAATTAGTCTTCGATCCTCAGGCGCAGGAGAAGTTAGATGTCTTTTTTGCCCAGAGACCAGACTATGCCCGAACACCGAATAACGAAAGACAAGCTCAAATTGTAGAAGGAGCGACTCCACTGCCCAACGAAACAGGACTGGCTGTGGGAGGAATATTGGGAGTCGATGGAGTGACCTACGTTGTCCTTCCAGGTCCACCAAGTGAATTAAAACCCATGGTTTTAAACCAACTTCTACCTAAGTTGATGACAGGGAGTAAGCTATATTCCCGAGTTCTTCGTTTCTTTGGGATTGGCGAAAGTCAGTTGGTTACGATTTTGTCTGATTTGATTGATAATCAAACAGATCCGACCTTGGCCCCTTATGCCAAGACAGGAGAAGTTACTCTGCGTCTGTCAACAAAATCTAGCACCCAAGAAGAGGCGAATCAAGCGCTGGATATCTTGGAAAATCAAATCTTGGACTGCCAGACTTTCGAAGGAATTTCTTTACGAGACATCTGTTATGGTTATGGAGAGGAGGCTAGCTTGGCCAGCATTGTGGTAGAAGAACTGAAAAAACAAGGGAAAACTATCACGGCTGCAGAGAGTTTGACGGCCGGTCTTTTCCAAGCTAGGGTAGCGGATTTTTCGGGTGCTTCAAGTATATTTAAGGGTGGTTTCGTGACCTATAGCCTGGAGGAAAAATCAAAGATGTTGGATATTCCTGTCAAGGACTTGGAAGAACAGGGTGTGGTGTCTGAATTTACAGCTCAGAAGATGGCTGAGCAAGCACGAATCAAGACCCAGTCTGATTTTGGCCTTAGTTTGACTGGAGTGGCAGGTCCAGATAGCCTAGAAGGGCACCCAGCTGGGACAGTCTTTATAGGCTTGGCTCAAGAGCATGGAACTGAGGTCGTCAAGGTTAATATTGGAGGCAGAAGTCGAGCAGATGTACGTCACATTGCGGTTATGCATGCCTTTAACCTAGTTCGCAAGGCTTTATTAAGTGACTAACTTTTGATATAATAGTAGATAGGTCTGAGGACCATTAGAATGTAGGAGAATAGAATGGCGAAAAAACCAAAAAAATTAGATGAAATTTCAAAAAAATTCGGGGCAGAACGTGAAAAAGCCTTGAATGACGCTCTTAAATTGATTGAGAAAGACTTTGGTAAAGGATCAATCATGCGTTTGGGTGAACGTGCCGAGCAAAAGGTGCAAGTGATGAGCTCAGGTTCCTTGGCTCTTGACATTGCCCTTGGCTCAGGTGGTTATCCTAAGGGACGTATCATTGAAATCTATGGGCCAGAGTCATCTGGTAAGACGACAGTTGCCCTTCATGCAGTTGCACAAGCGCAAAAAGAGGGTGGTATTGCAGCCTTTATCGATGCGGAGCATGCCCTCGATCCAGCTTATGCTGCGGCCCTTGGTGTCAACATTGACGAATTGCTCTTGTCACAACCAGACTCAGGAGAGCAAGGTCTTGAGATTGCAGGAAAATTGATTGACTCAGGTGCAGTTGACCTTGTCGTAGTCGACTCAGTTGCGGCCCTTGTGCCTCGTGCGGAAATTGATGGAGATATCGGAGATAGCCACGTTGGTTTGCAGGCTCGTATGATGAGCCAGGCCATGCGTAAGCTCGGTGCTTCTATCAATAAAACCAAAACTATTGCCATCTTTATCAACCAATTGCGTGAAAAAGTTGGGGTCATGTTTGGAAATCCAGAAACAACTCCTGGTGGACGTGCTCTGAAATTCTACGCATCAGTCCGTTTGGATGTTCGTGGAAGCACACAGATCAAGGGAACTGGTGACCAAAAAGATACCAATGTCGGTAAAGAAACCAAGATCAAGGTAGTGAAAAACAAGGTGGCTCCACCATTTAAGGAAGCCTTCGTTGAAATCATGTACGGAGAAGGGATTTCTAAGACTGGTGAACTCTTGAAAATCGCAAGCGATTTGGATATCATCAAAAAAGCAGGAGCTTGGTACTCTTACAAGGATGAGAAAATCGGGCAAGGCTCTGAAAATGCTAAGAAATACTTGGCAGAAAACCCAGAAGTCTTTGATGAGATTGACCATCAAGTCCGTGTTCAATTTGGTTTGATTGATGGAGAAGAAGCTGCTGAAAGCAAAAAAGATGAGGCGGTCCAAGCAGACTCTGTGAATGAAGAAGTAACTCTTGACCTAGGCGATGAACTTGAAATCGAAATTGAAGAATAAGCTGTTAAAGTAGTGGAGCAATCCACTGCTTTTTTGTTGCCTTGTTCAAATTTTCAGTTTTGCTATGATTTGCTGTTTCTTGTCGCTCCTCTAGAAAGCTGATATAATAGCCTTATGAATAAAAAACGAACAGTGGACCTGATACATGGTTCGATTCTTCCCTCGCTCTTAAGCTTCGCCTTCCCAATCTTGCTATCAAATATTTTTCAACAGCTCTATAATACTGCTGATGTCTTGATTGTTGGGCGATTTTTGGGTCAAGATTCTTTGGCTGCAGTAGGAGCGACGACAGCGATTTTTGACCTGATTGTAGGTTTTACTCTTGGTGTTGGCAATGGCATGGGGATTGTTATTGCCCGCTATTATGGGGCTCGGAATTTTACTAAAATAAAGGAAGCAGTAGCAGCCACCTGGATTTTAGGTGCACTTTTGAGTATTGTAGTTATGTTACTGGGCTTTCTTGGTTTGTATCCTCTCTTGCAATACCTAGATACTCCTGTAGAAATTCTTCCTCAATCTTATCAATATATATCTATGATTGTGACCTGTGTAGGCGTCAGCTTTGCTTATAATCTCTTTGCAGGTTTGTTGCGGTCCATTGGGGACAGTCTAGCAGCGCTTGGATTTCTGATTTTCTCTGCCTTGGTTAATGTGGTTCTGGATCTCTATTTCATTACGCAATTGCATCTGGGAGTTCAATCCGCGGGACTTGCTACCATCATTTCGCAAGGTTTATCAGCGGTTCTCTGCTTTTATTATATCCGTAAGAGTGTGCCAGAACTTTTGCCTCAACTCAAGCATTTCAAATGGGATAAAGCCTTGTACGCGGATCTCTTGGAGCAAGGTTTGGCTATGGGCTTGATGAGTTCCATTGTGTCCATCGGCAGTGTGATTTTACAGTCTTCAGTCAATACTTTTGGTGCAGTGATTATTAGTGCCCAGACGGCGGCTCGACGCATTATGGCCTTTGCCCTTCTTCCTATGACCGCTATTTCTGCCTCGATGACGACCTTTGCTTCTCAGAATCTAGGAGCTAAGCGACCAGACCGCATTGTCCAAGGTCTTCGAATCGGCAGTCGTTTAAGTATATCCTGGGCAGTTTTTGTATGTGTCTTTCTCTTTTTTGTCAGTTCTGCCTTGGTTTCCTTCTTGGCTAGTTCGACGGATAGCTACTTGGTAGAAAATGGAAGTCTCTATCTGCAAATCAGTTCAGCCTTTTATCCTATTTTGAGTCTCTTACTGATTTATCGTAATTGCTTGCAGGGCTTGGGGCAAAAAGTCCTTCCGCTGGTTTCTAGCTTTATCGAACTAATCGGGAAAATCGCTTTTGTAGTCTTGATTATTCCTTGGGCAGGCTATAAGGGAGTTATCCTTTGCGAGCCCCTTATCTGGGTTGTAATGACTATCCAACTTTATTTCTCACTGTTCCGTCACCCCTTGATAAAAGAAGGTAAGGCAATCTTAGCAACAAAAGTACCATCCTAGCTTGATTTGCTAAATAAAATCCATTTCCTCTAGTGAAAATCGAAAAAACTTGTGTTATAATAAGAAAGATTAAAATGTGAAAAAAGGAGATTCCTAATGGGA
>ERZ773003.2181-NODE-2181-length-10030-cov-6.079799_pt1 | contig 10030 bp, 10 predicted proteins | sample MGYA00580668_ERZ773003 | MGnify/ENA primary metagenome ERZ773003 (study PRJEB29015, sample SAMEA2738002) | human oral metagenome | biome: human oral; feature: human-associated habitat; material: dental | place: China | collected 2126 ... | reverse complement strand
CACGGGTCGCCCGCAGCACAACAGTGTACACAAATGCCCCAATCCGACGCGGAGAGCCCCGGTCCTCCCATTTGTGTACACTATCGCGGCCCCCCGGGGCCACCCACAGCTCAATAGTGTATACAAATGCACCTAAGATACAGCAGAAGAGTCATCGCGAGTTCGGTACGTCGTCTCACCTCAGCTGCCCCTCGAAGAACGCCGCGATCTTGTCGAACGGGATGGCGTCCTTCCCGCCCCCGTCGTAGAGGTCGGTGTGCACCGCGCCCGGAACGATCACCAGCTCCTTGTTCTGGGTGTGGTCGCTTCCCCTCGTCATGTTGGCAAACGCGTCCTCGCTGAAGTACCGTGAGTGCGCCTTCTCGCCGGCCACAACCAACACCGCGCTGCGGATCTCGTTGCTGTATTTCAGGATCGGCTGGTTGATGAAGGACATGCAGCCAGTGACGTTCCAGCCGCCGTTAGAGTTGAGTGACCTTGCATGATACCCGCGCCGCGTCTTGTAGTAGTCGTAGTAGTCCCTCACGAAGAAGGGTGCGTCGTCTGGGAGCGGATCAACCACGCCCCCTCCCAGCGCGTAGCTTTTGGCCCTGTAGTCTGTGGTCCTCTGCGCGTTCAGCGCCACCTTCTTCTGGTGGCGGGCCTCCTCGCTGTCTTCCGAGTCAAAATAGCCGTTCGCGTTGACGCGGGTCATGTCGTACATTGTGGATGCGACTGTCGCCTTGACCCTCGTGTCAAGGGCAGCCGCGTTGAGCGCCATACCGCCCCATCCGCAGATACCGCAGATGCCGATGCGCCCTGGGTCGACACGGTCCTGCACAGACAGGAAATCGACGGCCGCCTGGAAGTCTTCCGTGTTGATGTCGGGGGAGGCCACGTACCGGGGATGGCCTGCGCTCTCGCCGGTGAAGGAGGGGTCAAAGGCTATGGTCAGAAATCCCCGTTCCGCCAGCGTCTGGGCATACAGGCCGGAGCACTGCTCCTTCACCGCCCCAAATGGTCCCGAGACGGCGATTGCCGGGAGCCTCTCGGACGCGTCTTTTGGTACGTACAGGTCCGCCGCGAGGGTGATCCCGTAGCGGTTGACAAACGTCACCTTGCTGTGGTCTACCAGTTCGCTCTTCTCAAAGGTCTTGTCCCACTCCGTTGTCAGCTGCAGCTCCTCTGTCTGCATCATCTGGCACCTCCGCCCTTCTCCCTGTTGTCCTGCCTCTTTTGTTATCTTCGAGCACCTGGGTAAGTGTCGCACCCATCACAGGAATGCCCCGTTGCATACCTGAAGCACCTGCCCCTTGACATGCCTCCCAAGGTCGGAAGCCAGAAACAGGCAGGCATTGGCCTGGTCCGCCGGGTCGCATTCTGGGCCTGGGAAGTAGACGAAGTGTTTGCTGTATTCGAGCATCCGTGCTCCGCCGGGCTGCTCTCCCGCTTTGTTCGCAAGGTGTGCCGGCGTGACGGTCGCTCCGGGAGCCACCGCGTTGATGCGGATGTTGGTGTCGATCAGCCGCATTGCCACGTTCTTTGTCAGCGTGTTGATCGCGCCCTTCGAGGAGGTGTAGGCCGCCCCGCAGAACGGACGCTCGCCGTTGACGGAGGAGATGTTGATGATGCAGCCCTCATTTTTCGGAAGGAGCACCTTCAGGGCCTCTCGGATAAAGCGGAACGGGCCGAACACATTGGTCTGATAGACGTGCTCCAGCCACTCGTCATCCGTCTCATCGATCATCCTCTGTTCGCCGATCGCCGCGTTATTGATAAGAATGTCCAGATCACCATACGCGTCGAGGGTGGTTTGTATCACGTTCTTCACATCGTCCAGGTTCTTGTTGTCCGCGACAACGCCGCTCACCTCATAGCCCTTGGCCCTGGCCTGACTGACTGCCTCGTCGAGTTTCTCCTTGCCCCGTGCCGTCATGATGACCTTCGCGCCCTCGCTCGCGAACAGCTCCGCCATCGTCTGCCCCATGCCGTAGCTTGCGCCCGACACGATTGCCACCTTGCCTTCCAGCATCTTCTCCTTCATGCTGTGCGTCTCCTTCGCTTGACCTACCCCTAGGCTACGCCCTTGCGAGAACTTACGCTAATGGTTATGGTGAATATCATGACATTCCTGTTACGCATATCTTGACGACAAGGGGCATTCGCCATGGAGATACGAACCCTTCGGTACTTTCTTGCGGTCGCGCGGGAGGGGAACATGGCGAGGGCCGCAGGAGGCCTGCACGTCACGCAGCCGACCCTCTCCAAGGCGCTGAGGGCGCTTGAGGACGAGCTCGGCAAAAGGCTCTTCACGCGGCACAGCTTCAGCATCTCCCTGACGGAGGAGGGTGCGTTGCTGCGCGACCGGGCGGAGGATCTCCTCCTCATGGTGGATAAGATCGAGCAGGAGTTCCTGTCGCTCGATGAGGTTACGGGCGGCGACCTGTACCTTGGCCTTGCGGAGTCCTACCAGATCCGCTACCTGGCGCGTGAGATAAAGAGGTTGAAGGATCGCTATCCCGACCTGCGCTATCACATAACCAGCGGAGACACGGAGCAGGTGACGGAGGGGCTGGACAAGGGGCTTTTGGACTTCGCCGTTCTGTGTGGGCTTCCGAATGAGAGGAAGTACGAGCACCTCCTCTTTCCTGAGGCGGATTACTTTGGGCTGGTGATGAGGAAAGATGATTGCCTTGCTGGGCGCGAGGGCATTCGTGTAGGCGATCTGGTCGGGCTGCCGCTGTTCTGCTCCAAGCAGAGCTGGGAGGGCGATATCCGCCCGTGGGCAAAGGAGAGGTTCGGGGAGCTCCGCCTCGAGGGCTCCTTTCGACTTGCCTATAACGGCTCAGTGTTCGTCAAGGAGGGCCTGGGGTACCTCCTGGCGCTCGACGGGCTGGTCGACACCTCATCGGAAAGCGGGCTCGTGTTCCGACCGCTTTCACCGGCGCTGGAGGTTCCGCTCTGCCTGGCCTGGGGCAAGCGCCAGACCCTCACTCCTATCGCAAAGCGCTTTCTGGATCAGCTGCGAGGTATGTTTGCCGCGTGCGGAAGAGAGCCCCATTTTGCGCCCTGAGCAGGAGGCCGCACTCTATGCTCGCACCGGCCCAGCCGCTGGGATAAGAGCGCCGATGGGCAGATCATCGAGTGCACTCGCGACGGCGGCGAGGTGGGGTGCGTCATGGCTCTGCGCCTGAGCAGACTTCAACCGGCGCGAAGGCCCGGGGCATCGCAGTGATCGCGTGACGGCCCCGTGGCCTGGCGGCAGGGCAGCCCACGGGGCCGGCCTCGTCATGTCGCGCGCCTCGCCAAAGACCGCGAGGGACAATGTTACTTCGCGTGAACGAGTCTCCCCTTGTCTGAATGGCGGGCACCAGCTATGGACACACTGTGTCCAGGTGATGGGAGATACCGGTGCCTGGCGCATCACCAGCGTCGCATGCCGGACACGAGGGAGGGGGAGACCGTGAGCGCTTTGTACGACTGCAACGTCATCATCGACCTGGAGTTTACCTACGTGCCCAAAAAGAGGAGAAGGGGCGGCCTCACCACCGAGATCATAGAGGTCGGCGCCGTGAAGGTGGATGCCGCTGGCACCGTCGCAGGGGAGTTCAGCCACATGGTCAGGCCCACCCTCGCCCCGGGCGTCTCTGGGAACGTCCGCAGGATGACCGGCATCGGCAGCGAGGACGTGGCGTACGCGCGGCCGCTCGACGAGGTGCTGGGGGCCCTCGGCGAGTGGATGGGGGCCGGCAGGGTCCGCATCGTCACGTGGAGCGACACCGACCGCAGGCAGATCGCCAAAGAGTGCGCCGTCAAGGGCATCGAGCCCTCCCTCCCCACGAGGTGGCTGGACATCCAGAGGATCTACCCCCGCCTCATGGGTATGGGCAAGGGGTGCGTGTCTCTTGGCAGGGCCGCAGACTGGTGCGGCATCGCCAACGACAGGCTCTCCGCGCACCGCGCCCTCTATGACGCGCAGGTCACGACCGAGATCTTCCTCATGATGGCCTCCGGCGAGTGTGCGAGCCACCGCGCGCGGGTCGAGGCCGAGCTGGACGGGCCCAAGGAGGGCACCGTCTGCTCGTCGAGCATAGGCGAGAGCTGCGGTGGCCTGGCGGAGCTGCTCGCGACCCTCAAGGCGCAGGAGGCGACGCCCTCCTGACGTGCCTGCCGGCGACCCCTGACGCGCCTGCTGGTGACAATGGGCACGCGCAGGCTTCTCACAAGCTCAACCCACGAGCTTGCCAGCATCCTCCCGCAAAGTGCCGATGGGTGGGCTTTTGCAGATCTATGGGGCAAGGACTGCAATGGGCGCCACGTACACTCCGTCGGTGCGACGGTAGGCGTAGTCGCCTAGGCCTTCCAGCACCAGCAGGAACGCGGGGGGCCTCCCTCCCGCGCGTCTGATCTTGTCCGAGAGGCGCAGCAGGTTCGCCGCTGCCTTCTCCGCTTGGTTGTGGCCGATCTTCACCTCAATGCCTGCCCAGGCTCCGTCCGCCGCCTCTATGATGGCGTCCACCTCCAGGTCGTCGCGGTCTCTATAGAAGTATACGTCGCCGTCCTGCGACTGCGCGTAGACAAGGAGGTCGCGCATACACAGTGACTCGAACAAAAATCCGAACGTTTCGAAGTCGCCGAGTAGCTTCCCGGGCGTCAGCCTCAGCAGGGCGGCCGGGATGGAGGGGTCAACGAAATGGTACTTGGGCTTCTTGCTTATGCGCAAAGGGGAGCGCAGGTGAGGCGCCCAGGGGCCGATTTCTTCGAGAATGAACGTGTCCTCGAGCACGGACGTGTAGTCATCCACCGTCTCCTTGGCCAGTGGCTCGGCTCCAGGCTCCGCCGTCATGTCGCGGATGAGGGTCTTCGGTGTCGCCGCCTGCTCGGCGTTGCGTGCGTAGGACAGCATAAGCCGGCGCATCTTCGCGGGGTCGCGCCGCACGCTGTCGATCTTGTGCATGTCCTCCCCGAGGAACAACTCGACGTAATTACGCGCGAGTCTGTCTGCGCGAGTGCCCGGTGTCGAGAGGTTGCCCGGCCATCCGCCGCGCACGACGAGACCGGCGAGCTTCTCGGCGTCCATCTTGGGCGCCATTGCCTGCGGGCTCTTGCCGGCGAACAGCGCCCGTATGGACACCTCGCCCGACGACGTACCCGACTCAAGTAGTGTCATCGGCCTCATGTGCAGTCGCTCGATGCGGCCGATGCCGCTGTGTGCGGGCCTCTGCTCGCGAGGGGTTGAGGAGCCAGTGAGGACGAAGGTACGCTCCTTGCCACTGGCGTCGATAGCCGCACGCACCATGTCCCATAGCTGCGGCACCTCCTGCCATTCATCGATGAGGTGCGGAGAGGCGCCTCGCAAGGCGAGCTCGGGTGCCGCCTCTATCATGTCCCGGCTTGGCGTTGCGCCCTCGGAGCTCATGGCGACAAATGCCGAGTTCGCGAACGCGTACCCGGTCCACGTCTTGCCGCAATACTTCGGTCCTCTGATATTTACCCCGCCAAAGTCCTCAAGCGCGAAGGCGACGTGGCGGTCGAGGATGCGCGGGATGTAGGCATCGTATTTGAGCATTCCATAAGAGAACTCGTCCATAGCAGACACTGCCCTTTGCATTTTGTATCCCTCTGTTTTGCGAACAGTATAGAAGACGTATTGCGGAATTATTTTCTACGTTTTGTGGTATACCAAAACGTCGTTTTGCGATGCCTTGGCAATGTGCTATCGACTGCCAATGCCGCTCCCGCCTCCGCCAAGTGGGAGAAACTCGTCCATCACATCAAACAGGGCGTCGACGTTGGTGCATGGCCTTTGGGATGAGGGGCTCTTGTTCCCGATGCCCGCATGATGGCGCAAGCTCCCTCGTCTGTGCGCAGCAGGCCGCAACCCGGTCGAATTCCTCGTCCGAGAAGTTGTCCTTGTCGTAGACGAGCCACACATGGTCGTATATATTGGGCGACGCGCGGCAGGACTCCTGCGCGTACTCAAGCAGGTCCATGGTGTGCCTACCGGTGCCGCGCACCACCACGTCGACCTTCCTGCCGTTGGCGTCTCCGAGCAGGTCCCTCATCTTGTCAAAGTACTTGGGTTCCGTCTTCGTGCCCTCGGTCACTATCAGGTGCCTGGTCATCTGAGCGGTCCTGCGAGTCGGCGAGCCCTGTCGGACGGCGCCTCGCCACGCCTTGTTCCTATCGCTTCGCTTGATTGGCTTCCTACTCATGTGCGAGCACCCACTCCTCCATACGCGTAAGGTACGGGTCGGCACCGTAGCGGCCTGCGAGGTACTGGCGATCGAAGGCGGCATTCTTGCTGACCAGGTTACCGTTGCTCTCGTGTATGTCAGCGAGCGACCAGAGCTGGCTCGACTCGCCCTCGTCCTTTGCGGCGAACCAGATCTCGTCGCGACGGAAGACATCGTTGCGCATCGCAGACACGTCCTGCGATGTGAAGAAGAGCTGCGCCCCGTGCTTGTTTATCTCGGGATTCTTGAATAGCAGCGTCACGAACCTGAGGAGCTTGGGATGGAGCTTCGCGTCGAGCTCGTCGACGGCAATGAAGGAGCCGCGCCTGAGGGCTCGGAGCAGGAAGCCGGTGAGGCAGAGCATCTTTTGCGTGCCGGCGGACTCGTCTAAGAGGCGGAGCTCGTACGTCGTGCCCTTGACTTTGTGCTTCACGAAGACCTTCTGCCCGCCCTGCTCGTCGTCGGTCTCAGTCCGAAAGCCGTCGATCCGAATGTCGACGGACCGCAGGAGGCTCGTGATTTCGTCGGAGCGTCTGTCATCGAGCATCCGCTCGAGCGTGAACTCCACATAGGGGCTGTTGTAGTTGAGGAAAGTCGATCTGATGAACCAGCTGGCGGCGTCCTGCACAGCGTCTAAGTCACTGTTCATTGCCAGGAACGAGAGGTACGGTATGGTGGCGTTGAAATTCGTGGACACCTTGGCGCGCCTCAGCATCGGACCTAAGCTGACCTTATCGTCCTCACGCGTGAACAGCATCGCGGAGCGTGAGCCCCCAACCTTCCGCCGCTTGAGGGCCTCGTACGATATCTCCTGCTCGTTGGATACCTCCAGCTCGTAGCGGTACTCGTGTCCCTTCGTCCTGAAGTACAGCTCGAAGCTTGACGGCGCCTTGGAAGTCGCGTCGTCGAAGGCGAACGGGCTGCATCTTCTCAGGCCTATTCGCCCGTCGCCGTGGTCCCCGTCACGCGTGAGCGCGACGATTGGCACGGCAACTGCACCACAAACGTATTCGAGGGCGCGGTAGAGGTTGGTCTTGCCCCCCGCGTTTGGGCCGTATACGGCTGCGATGGGAAGGAAGCTCTGCGAGTCTCCGCTAGTGATCAGGGAATCCGAGAACTCTTTCATCTGCGTTGCCTGCATGCTGAATACCGTCTCGTCCCTGAAGGACCTATAGTTGCTGAAAGTGAATTGGCAGAGCATTCTCGTTTCCCCTTCTGGCATCAAAGAACTGAATTTTACACTTTAAGAATTATTATCATAAATTAATTTTGATATTACCAGATTAAGTGACATAATTAAGTAATTTAGAACAGTAATTTGAAACCTCTGTTAGCTCACCGCCGGCATGGCGAGGCCCCGCCCTCGCCATGATGTCGTCGGCAGATACTTACCCCATGAGCTATATCGTCCACACGGGTACGGCTTGCACTCCTCTGGTTTCGTAATGCGGTTCCTGCGTCTGGCAGATAACGTGCCCGAACCCGACCTCAGGTACCTCTATGGCCTCAAGACGGTTGAGGTTACTGACGGCGTCCGTGCCGACCATCGCGCTGGTCTTCGTCTCTGTGGGGTGTAGGACATGTCCTTCCCGGATGGCCAGGTCTATCTCGCGCTTCTTGGAATCGTGGTAAAACCACACGTCGAGAGGGTTCGCGCCCGCGTTCATGGGGTGGTATGCCTGAGGTCCCGTAAGGACAATGCGACCTTTCTCTTCGCTTTGGTCGACAATCCACTTCATTGGTGAGAATAACTCGGGAACGCGCTGAACCTCATCGATGATGAGGGGCAGGCTCTTCGACTCGAAGAGGAGCGTGGCATCCTGCTTGGCAAGGACGTAGTCGCGAGGTGTCTCCATCGAGACATAGCCAAAGCGATCGCCAAGGTGTTCCTTGAGTGTCGTCTTGCCAACCTGGCGCTCATCGGTGACCAGCACTACCTTGCCTTGGCTGAGCATGGCATCGATCGTGCCTTCGATTTCGCGCTGGATATATGATTGCGCCTACGAGGTAGTTAAAGATCAGGAAGAGCGTGAACGTCCTCAGGTTGGCCGGTGCGTGTCTGCCCGCCTTTGCCAGCAGGGCCAGCACATCCGGCGTAGAGGGGCCTCCCTGCTCGGCGTACTTGCGGCTTGGGTCCACGCAGAGGGCCTGGCAGAGGTCCTCTTGGTGAATTCTCGTGACGGAACCGTCATCGCCCGTCACGCGGTCGTACCTCTCTATCACGACGGCGCTCTCGGCGCCAAAGGACACAAAGGACGTGTGAGCTGCCGGGAGGCCGATCGAGGCGGCGAGCCGTAGGCATAGGTGCTCGTCGAGCGCCTGGTTCTTGTAGCCGGACACACCTGGCTTGAGTATGTGCGTGGTCGCCGCGTCCCCTTCGCAGCGGTACCATGTGCCTCGCGTCAGCCGCAACGCGATCTTGGACTGCGCTCCTCCCAGGGACCATCTCTCGGATTGCCCGTTAGAGGTTTGCCAGGGGCTGGACGATCTCAGACGCATGGCGCGGATCGTGCCCTCCATTTCTTTGGCGGACAGCTCAATGAGGTGTCCCACCCGGCTGTCAATGAGTGCCCTTTCCGATTCTGGGACGATCTGTACGGCTCCGGGGCAGTCGAGGCCGATGTGCGAAAGCAGGGCAAAGGGGTTCTCGCCCGAGCAGCCATACCTGTCCGCGATATCGGCGCGAACGGTCGGGTCGTCCGGGAGGAGGCCCATGAGGTAGGGGCGTACCACGTGCTGGCGGTACGTCATGGGCGAGAGTGGCATAAAGAGCGAGACCGGAGCGCCAAGATAGTCTGGGGCATAGGAGAAGCTGAGGGCGCCGTTCTCGTCCTGCCGGACGTGCCCGGCGAGACGACCCGCAATGTAGAGCGCCATCTCGCGGATGCCGCTGCTCACAGTCCGATCCCCCAGCTGTCTGCCGGATCGTATGCCCCGCGTGCCGCTCTATTCACCAGGATGTTGGTCTCGTCGTCGTGCGTCTCGCCTGCATCCGCCACCTCGACCTCGACGTTAAGGCTTGCCCCGAGGGCGCTCAGGAGCGAGATGACCCTGTCGATGCTCATGTTGCGCAGCTCGCCGTTTTCGGCCGCGTACACGGTTCGCAAGGGGACGCCCGATGCCGCAGAGAGCTCCCTGCGGCTCAGGCCCCGCATCTCGCGCAGCGAGCCTATGAGCGTGCCCGCCTCGACGCTTGAGGATATGACCATGGTCCGTCCTGTGCCTAGGCTTGTGCAATGTGCTGCAAGTATCGCAGATAGTGCAGCGTGTTGCAATAGGTATGGATTTTGCAGTGTGCTGCACTTGGCGTATCCGGAGGAGCCTAGAGAAATAAAAGACCTGAGATGTCAAATCGGCAGCTCAGGGCCTGCGGAGCAGGACGGCTCCTTGGGGGTCAGGGTCCGTGACACCAAGTCTACTGCTTACCAAAAACCTCGAAGAGCCTGATTTTATGTCTCGCGACGGTACTACTTAAGAATTTACGAAGTTCATAGTTCACTATTGATTTTTTTCTGCAGTGAGATTATAATAAACTATATAAGGTTGTCATCCATGGTATGTCACTTTAGCTTGAATATCTCGGTAACCTTCCAGATATATGTAGGGTTTTTCGTAGCTGTTGTTATGATAGCTCACCTTAATATAAGGGAGGTAGTCAAAATGAATCTGAGTATTCTTTTGGTGGAGGGTATAAGGCTATGCGGAGGTTACCACCAAAGAAGAGTTGAATGACATCCGTAATGTGTGATGAGTATAGCCGAGGGGTTCGAATCCCCAGCCTCCGCCACTAAAAACGAAAGGCGGCCTCATGCAAG
>ERZ773003.2176-NODE-2176-length-10048-cov-27.995097_pt1 | contig 10048 bp, 7 predicted proteins | sample MGYA00580668_ERZ773003 | MGnify/ENA primary metagenome ERZ773003 (study PRJEB29015, sample SAMEA2738002) | human oral metagenome | biome: human oral; feature: human-associated habitat; material: dental | place: China | collected 2126 ... | reverse complement strand
TCCTTAAGGGAGAACTAGATGCGAGCTTACTCGGATTGATTGAACCACTCAATCACCCTTCAATAGAGACGCATGAACTATTTCATAAAGAACTGTATGTCGTTTTATCTAAGAACCATCCTCTTGCTACTGCTTCTTCCCTCACTTTTGAAGATTTAGTAGATCAACCCTTCATCCTTTAAGATGAACACTTTGTTCACCTTAAAGCTTTTGAACTACTTAATCAGAAGTATCAAAACAGGGCAGAAATATTCTTTAAGAGTGATGACATTGTCATTCTTAAAGAACTTTTAAAGAAAGGAATTGGCCTTAGTTTACTAGCTGATATCGCACTTTCTGATGAAGATGATGATTTAATAAAAATCCCTCTAATCCCGGAGGACCAGATCACATTTACCGTTTATTACGCTTACCTGAAATCAGCTACACCGTCATCAGAAGTAGAGGATTTATTTAATTTTATTAAACTATACAAACCAAAAGAACTTGGCTCTTTGTCAACTGTAGTAGGTTGAAGAAAAGCTAAGCTCGAGAAAGGACGAAATTCGTCCTTTCTTTTTTGATGTTTAGGGCGATAAAATCGCTTATCACTCAATTTACGGCTATCCTGTTGAATGAGCTTCCAGTAACGTTTGATGGCCTTATATTCATGGGATTTTCGTTCAAACTGATTCATGATTTGAACACGCACACGACTCATAGCACGGATTAAGTGTTGAAGTAAAACAGTCCAGTGGACTGTTTTAGCCTGAGTTCAGAAATATAATAACGAAGGGTGAAAACGATCGAGAACGATTTTAGCACACGGAAAAAGCTGTTTAGCTAAGTCATAATAAGGACTAAACATATCCATAGTAATGATTTTGACGCGACATCGGACGGGTCTATCATATTTAAGAAAGTGATTTTGGATGACAGCTTGTGTTCTTCCCTCAAGAACAGTGATGATATTGAGCTTATCAAAATCTTGCGCAATGAAACTCATCTTCATCTCCCGATTGAAACAGTCACTTCCCTGACTGTTTCAACATCCCAGGATATAATCTCAGGAAGATGCGAAAAATCATGCTTAAAGTGGGAGTCATTGAGCTTTCAAATGACAGTTGAAGTTGAAATGGCCATTTGCTGAGCAATATCGGTCATAGAAGTCTTTTCAACCAACTTTTGAGCAATCTTTTGGTTGATGATACGAGGGATTTGGTGATTCTTCTTGACGATAGAAGTCTCAGCGACCATCATTTTCGAACAATGATAGCACTTAAAACGACGCTTTCCAAGAAGAATTCTAGTAGGCATACCAGTCGTTTCAAGGTAAGGAATCTTAGAAAGTTTTTGAAAGTCATATTTCTTCATTTGATTTCCGCAATCAGGACAAGATGGGGGGCGTCGTAGCCCAGGTTAGCGATGATTTCCTTTTTTATTATAGATTATATAGGACTTTTTTTCTACAATAGAATAGGCTCTATAATATCCATAGGGGATTTACCCACTACAAATATTATAGAGCCTAAAAAGTAAGCCACCGGCTTACTCTTAATCAAATAGTCGGTGTCTTATTTCTTCTAGAGCCATAATGATAAATGGACAGACGAGCAAATAGAGCCAATCATCAAAACCAATCGGAGCTGTATTAAAGAGAGTGTGGAAAAGAGGTACATAGGACAGGATAATAAAGAGAATGATTTCTAAGATAATCCCCAGACTAATAATCTTATTTGCAAATGGTTTGATTTTGAAAATAGATCCTCTACCTTTGCGACTATTCATAGCCATACCAATCTGCGTGAAGATGATAGCTCCCAAAGTCATGGTTGTTGCCTCTCGATAAAGAGGTCCTGAACTAGCTAGATGATTCAGATGTCCTTGATTAACCCAATAATTAAGGAAGAAGGCACCCATAGCCAAAACAGACTCAATCATACCATACCAAGCAAAGGCTTTTAATAATAATTGCCGATTTAACAAACGATCTGATAGGCGTCTTGGTGGCCTGTCCATAATGCCTTCTTCTGGTGGCTCAACCCCCAGTCCCAAAGCGGGCATCATATCTGTTCCAAGGTCAATCGCTAGGATTTGCATAACTGTTAAGGAAAGAGGAATGCGCCCCAAAGAGAACAAGAAGAAAGTAGAGGGTACAGCTTCAGGAGTATTGGAATTAAAAATATAGGTAAGGAATCTTTGAATATTTCGATAAACGGCACGTCCTTCTTCAACAGCATGGACAATAGAAGCAAAGTGGTCATCCGTTAAAATCATATCAGCAGATTCCTTGGCTACGTCGGTTCCAGATACCCCCATAGCTACACCGATATCAGCCTTTTTAAGAGCAGGGGCATCATTAACACCATCACCAGTAACAGCGACAACTTCACCAAGTTCCTGAAGTGCATTGACTACACGATATTTTTGTTCAGGAGCCACACGAGCAAAAACAATCTCGCCTTTAAGAGCTACTTTGAGCTCTTCGTCGGTCATATCTGCCAGTTCAAGCCCTGAAACCACTCGTGCATTGTTACCTTTTACAATTCCAATTTTCTTGGCAATACTAAGAGCTGTCAAACCATAGTCACCTGTGAGCATGATAATGCGAATACTGGCACGGTGACATTGCTCAATTGCTTCACGTACACCTTGACGTGGAGGGTCACTCATGGCAACAAGTCCCACAAAGACCATATCTTCTTCGAGGGTCCGCATATCCCACTTGTCTTCTCTAATATCTTCGCTTTCCAAAGGACGATAAGCAACAGCTAAAACACGTAAGCCGTCACGAGCAAATTGATCGTTAGCAGCAAGAATTGCTTGACGTTCTGTAGCAGTCATAGATTTGATTGCTCCTTGACCATCATAATAGTCTGAGCAAAGTTCCATCACTTCTTTAGGCGCACCCTTAGTGATGGAAATATGGTGACTGCCATCCAGACTTTTTTCGAGACTATGTACCGTTGTCATTCGTTTACGATCCGAATCAAAGGGGATTTCTTTGATACGGGGAGCCCAGTTGTGGTTGTCATTTAAATCAATACCTGCTTTTTCTGCAAGAACATTAAGACAAGCTTCAGTCGGGTCTCCTAAGACCGTATAATTGGGATTGTCAGCACTTGGCGCAACCACTTGAGCATTACTAGCCAAGTGAGAAAAGCGAACCAGACGATTCAGGAGGTCATTTCCCTTCAGAGAAACAGGGTGACCATCCTTCTCAATATGCCCTTCTGGTGCGTAACCTAGCCCAGTCACCTCATAATTACCCGACAAAGTCCATAAATGATTAACTGTCATGGCATTTTGAGTTAGGGTCCCTGTTTTATCTGAGCAAATAACAGAGGTTGCTCCAAGAGTCTCAACAGAAGATAATTTCTTCACTAAAGCATGTTCTTTAGCCATGCGTTGTACAGCCATAGCTAGAGAGAGGGTAACTGTAGGAAGTAACCCCTCAGGGATAAAGGCAACAATCATTCCCAAGGCAAAGATGAAAGCTTGAGAAAGAGGCTGATGGACAAATAGTGTTGCTGCAATCATAAAGAAGAGACCTACAGATACTGCGATAATCGAAATCTGTTTGGTCAAATGGTCTAGTTCCTTTTGCAGTGGGCTCTTTTCCTGAGCTAGGTTTTGTGTCAAGTCTGCAATTTGTCCAAACTCAGTTTCCATACCGATGGCAGATACTATAAAATGTCCTGCCCCAGAGGAAACTGTGGTCCCTGCAAACACCATATTGTCATATTCCAATTCAGTCTTACCAGGAGTCAAATCTGCTTGGTCTGATTTATAAATAGAATTAGACTCACCAGTGAGAGCAGACTGATTTACTTGCAAGTCTGTCACAGCAACCAAACGTCCATCTGCAGAAATACGGTCACCTTCTTCAATAAAAACCAAATCACCTGGCACCAAGTCCTGTGCAAGGATTTTATCTTCCTTTCCATCACGAAGAACTCGGGTATAGGATGGAAGAAGCTTATTCAGTGCTGCCGTGGCTTGACTAGCCTTATATTCTTGAATAAAACTAAAGAGACCATTAATGATATTGACCAGCCAAATCGCAATTCCCAACTCTAAGCTATGGGAAATCACAGCAATAAAGCCACCAACCCACAATAAGAGGGCCATGAGACTGGTAAAATGTTTGACAAAGGTCAACCAAATAGGTTCTTTCTTACTTTCTTTCAACTGGTTAGGACCATAAGTTGCTTGCCTCTTTTTTACTTCTTGTGAGTTTAACCCTTGAGGACTTGTTTGCAACACTTGATAAACCTGATCAGGGGCACAGGTTCCTAATGTAGTTCCCTTCTGTCTAGAATCTCTCATAATCCTTTCCTCGATTCTAAATTATTAAAGCGATTTCATATTTACACCCTCATTATACTCCTTTTTCAGAAAATGTTGAAAGAAACGGCTCTATAATTTCTGTAGTGGGTAAACCACTGTAGGAATTATAGAGCCTCTTTTGTTGTAGAAAAAAAGTCTCATAAGACCTATAATGAAAAGCGACCAAACCATCATTAGAAAGAATCTTATGGAACAGTTAAATTTTATCACAAACTTACTGGGAATAAAAGACCCTAACATCACTATTTTAGATTATGTAGATGCTGGAACACACAAGGAAATCATCGCTAAGCTAGATTATCCTGCACCTAAATGCCCTCACTGTCAAGGACAAATGGTTTAATATGACTTCCAAAGAAAATCCAAAATCCCCTATCTAGAGTGTGCGGGATACAAAACGCTGATTCGCTTAAAGAAACGCCGTTTCCGATGTAAAGTTTGTAGGAAAGTAGCTGTCGCAGAGACTTCCTTAGTCAAGAAAAAACACCAAATCGCGACCATCGTCAAGCAGAAAATCGCTCAAAAACTAATCGACAAAGTCCCTATGACAGCTATCGCTGAAAGCTTAGCTGTCTCCACATCCACAGTTATTCGAAAACTAAAGGAGTTTGAATTTAAGGCAGATCTCAACTATCTTCCAACTCACATGTCTTGGGAGTGAAACAGTCTGGGGAGAGACTGTTTCAGCTGGCTTCAAGAAGGGAAAGATGAGCTTTATTGCACAGGATTTTGACTCGCTCAAGGTCATCACAATTCTGGACGGACGAACGCAAGCAACCATTCGCAATCACTTTCTGCGCTATTCCAGACAAGTCCGAAACAGCGTTAAAGTCATTACCATGGACATGTTTAGTCCCTACTATGACTTGGCTAGACAACTTTTTCCATGCGCTAAAATCGTCCTCGATCGCTTTCACATTGTGCAACATCTCAGCCGGGCTATGAGTCGTGTTCGTGTTCAAATCATGAATCATTTGGATCGAAAATCGCATGAATACAAAGCATTGAAACGCTACTGGAAACTCATTCAACAAGATAGTCGGAAACTCAGCGATAAACGCTTTTATCGTCCGACTTTTCGCATGCACTTGACAAATCAAGAGATTCTTGAAAAGCTACTCTCTCACTCTCAAGAACTCAGAGAACACTATGAGCTTTACCAACTCTTGCTTTTTCATTTTCAAGAGAAACAAGCTGAGCATTTCTTTGGACTCATTGAAGAAAGGATTGCTTGTATAAATCCTATCTTTCAGACTGTTTTTAAAACCTTTCTCAAGGACAAAGATAAAATTATCAACGCTCTTGAACTCCCTTACTCAAATGCAAAACTGGAGGCTACTAACAACCTTATCAAGCTCATCAAGCGCAATGCTTTTGGATTTCGGAACTTTGACAACTTTAAAACTAGAATCCTCATCGCTTTGAATATCAAAAAGGAGAGAACTAATTTAGTCCTCTCCATGATATGACTTTTTGGAACCCACTACAGTTGACAAAGAGCCGAAATAGAGAGTTTTGAGTTTAAATATATGATTTCAAAATATCGACGACATCACTTCTTTGTTTTACTTGGTAGGCTTTGATACCTAGACTTTCAGCTAGGGATTAGTCATAGTTCATATAGCCCATTTGACATAACTTTTATATAAAAATCCACCATATTTAAAACTACGGCTTATCTTTAAAATTCAAAATTACTTTTCTTTATCTGAACCAGAAATATATAGTAAACCCAATAACAATTTAATTTCTTGAGTTTTTTTCATCGCTTCTACCTTATTAATTATTCTAGGCCCTCCATGAGTTGATAAATTCAAAAACGCTACAAAACCTTCACGTTCTTCTTTACTATTAATTGAAGAGAGCAACGCTGACAGTACTCTTTTATCCGCATCATCTAATGAGCTATCTTTAATGAGAGTATTACCCACTTCAATAACTTTATTATAGTTTTTCAACAAGCTTTCTGTCTTATCAATGTTTTGATTATCTAAAATATCGTTAACAACTATTTCTATCAATGTCCTATAAGATACGACTGGTACAAAACTATAATCTTCAATTTTAAAAATTTGATTAATCTCTCTTATAAAGCTAGCAATATCTACTCTGAAGTTGACTTCTTTACGGATTGGCATCGTAACTAAATCAGCTTCAGCCATACTTTTTGGAATATCAAAGCTATCTTCCTCTACTTTAAATGTAAAATCAGCTTCATGAATTTTTTTAGTCTTCTTGTCAGATATCTTGATTGATATTGTGTTTTCATTCACACGTCCAAAATTAATTATTCCTTTGCCTTTGTTAAAATTAATTGTAGAATTATTTTTGGTATCAATTTCAAAAATTAATCCCTCATCTTCCTTACCAAAACTATTTGTAAAAGTAAAAAGATTATCAATATTATAGTCCATCCCTCTTTTCAAAATACTTTGCTTTTGGACAATTTTAGGCTGGTTGGTATCTTTTAAGATTAGATGCAGAGTTTCAATAACGTTTTCTTTCTCTGTAACGATTTTCCACTGACCTTCAATTTCCTTATTAAAAGATTTTTGTTCTTTACCATCTAATACTATTTTCGTTGAATTTTTTAACAAATCATCAAAATCCGTTATTTGCTCACTGAGATTATCTATTCCAATCCATGATTCAACAGTCCCTAAATTATCTTCGTGTTTAACCTTAGGGATAATGGTGAGAATTTTTTTATTGCCAAATAAAGTACAGTTTATTTGATTTGCTGTTAAATCCTTTTGGAATTCAATAAACCGCTTTAACTTGAAATCTTCTTTGATGTACTTCTGAAGGTTATCAAGATTCGAAGTTTCTGCTTCGGGAATTTGTTTTTGAATGAATGCATCCAAGTCTCTTAATTCATTTTTTAACGAACTACCAATTTTTTGAGTTTCCTCATTTAATTTTTCAATAAATCGTGTAATTTCATCTGTTAGCTCACTTTGGGCAAATTGAGTTCTATCAGAGTTAAATTGTATTGAAGGGTCACTAGACTTAATTGAAATATATCCAATTAATTGTTTTAATACTTCACTATATTTTTTAGTTGTCATCAACTCTGTATTAAACAAAGTATAATTGTTAAATAAGTTATTATTGATATAAATTAGAGGAGTCAACTCGTTAGTATTAGGATTATAAAACAACGAGTTAATGTTACTCTTCCCATTCGCCTTCAAAGAATAAGCAACTAAATCCATATCAATAGAATATTTACTGGAATTAAAGGTAATTTTTTCCGAATATATATCTTGATTTTCTTTACTAAAAATAATCTCTTGACTATCAGAAGAATATCGTATTCTAAATAATTGTTGTGAGCTATTTTGTTCTCCTAATTGAATTTTATAATCGGTTGATTTAGACTCCCCATCTACACTAAAGTTTATGATAAAGTTTTGGTCAGCAGAAATTTTACCATCTTGTATTTTATCATCAATAAAAGAATTTAAAATCTTATTACGATTTTTTTCTTCACTAAAATACTTACTTAAAGTCTCTACATTGTAATCATCAATTTCAATTTGGATTAATGTACCTCTAAAACTATCAGAATTTGAAACCGTAATATCTAACTGTTTATCTGTTATATTATATTCGGCAACTAGAGAATCAAAATCTGCGGCAAATTCTGATAATTGACCATTTTGAGCTGTTTTCCATGATACTCTTTTTCCAAATTTAAAAACGGATAAAAAACCTAGACCTTTTGATCCCTGTGTTAACCGTCGAGTCTCACTGTCATACGGTATAGCTTTCCCATACTTTTTATCACTGCTAGAAATATGAAATAATTTTTCAATTCCCTCCTTATCCATCCCCTCACCATAATCTCGAATAGTTAGTTGCTTTGTCTTTGAATCTAAGACAATATCCACTTTAGGTGATTTAGCATCATAGGCATTTTTTATCAACTCATTCAAGGCTATAATATTATTGGGAATTTTTTCTGACAATTCACTCAGTATATTACCTGCTACAGTAATAGGTACCTGTTCAACATTATTAGACATCTAAATCTCCTTTATTTTTCTTAATATCAGGACATATTCTTGACTCATTGATTCCACTGATTTATCTTTTACATTCGATAACCTTCTCGGCATTCTCTTAATAGGTATATTTCTTGTAATAGATGCTTCTAATTCAAATCCAATACTCTCAAAATATTCTTGAGTAACTTTAGATAATGGAACCATTTTATTATCAACTCGTCGATTGCCTAAAGTTAAAACAATTCTCTTGTTCTTTTTTATAATTCGTCCCATTTGTCCCATTACATCCAAATAGTCAGTTATAAAATTCACAACTTTTTTTCTCTTATCCGTAGCTATGCTTTCAACATAATTATTTAAACAATCTGATTGATAGTTTTGTTTAGTTCTCCTAATTCTCCCTCCTAAACTATTCGAGTCAATACTTGAATAATTATCTATTAATTTCTCGTCAAAACTTTCCATATCTTTTCTGTCTATCCAGTAAATGGGTAACATAGAATATTGTCCATACGTCACCGTAGTTGAATTATCGCCATATGGAGGAGAAGTAACAATCAAATCTATTGTGTTATCTCTCATTTCAGATAAAACCTCTTCAGATTGTCCTATGTACAGATTAATTTTTTTACTTTTATCATAATCAGGTAAATATTGAAAATAAATATTGATACTTTTTAAAAAATCTTCAATGATATAATTTTCCATTGCATCAATAACACTTTTTTCTTTTACATGTAACTTAAACGTCGAGCTACGTGTATTGCTATATTTTTTTAAAATATTAATCAAACACACCCAATAATACTGTCTTACGTATCTATATTTTTCTCTCTGAATAGCACAACGAATTTTACTAAACGTCATTATAAAATCTTTTCGATACCATTTTTCTATATTATAAAAATAGTGTTTGTCAAATTCAAAACTATCACTTTTTAAAAATTTCTCAATCCTATTGTTTGCTATATCTATATATTTTTTGTTAACACCTTGCAACTTAACTTTTGTAATAAGATTAGCTAAAGGGTTAATATCTATACCAATCGGAGAAAGGTTATTCTTTTCACCCTCCACTAGTGTTGTTCCAGAACCATGAAAAGGATCAAGAATATTTGTAATAGATAAATCTTCACTTTTAATTAGTTTAATTAATTCATATTGCATATCAGGAACCATCGTAGCTGGATAAGCACTAATTTTATGTATGCCTGAAGCAGTTACATTTTTAAAGTCCCAGTAATCAATATCTTTTTCTTTTATTTTATCTACTAAATTCGACTTCAACAATTTAGCCCCCGACTAATATTTTTCTAATATGCAACCTAAGTATAGCATAGAATTTTTTGAACGTAAATAAATATAATTAATCTGTTAAGGAAAATTAAATAGGTTTCTATTAAAAAAGCGTAGGACTCACTAAATTCAAAGATAAACTATCTTAATCTTAATCGCTAAGAAACGATTCTATCAAATTTTTAGCAGGTAAATCTCCTATAGATATAAAATTGTCCTCAATCCACTACAGTTGAAAAATAGCTCATTTTATTTCAACTTATCCGCTTCGTATTCATGCACCAAGTCCAGTCCTGCAAAGTTCTGTTGCCGTAGGGCTTCGTAGACGATCATGCAGACCGTATTAGATACATTTAAGCTGCGGACATGCTGGTCATTCATGGGAATGCGCAAGGCCTTTTCTGGATGCTGAC
>ERZ773003.2166-NODE-2166-length-10069-cov-3.868784_pt1 | contig 10069 bp, 7 predicted proteins | sample MGYA00580668_ERZ773003 | MGnify/ENA primary metagenome ERZ773003 (study PRJEB29015, sample SAMEA2738002) | human oral metagenome | biome: human oral; feature: human-associated habitat; material: dental | place: China | collected 2126 ... | reverse complement strand
CTTTCTCGTCGATGATGGAGGTCTCAGACTTGGTTCCACCCTCGCCGTAATTCTTGATACCCTGTGGGATGTTAAGAACATCGTTGATGTCGCGAATCTTCTGGACTAATGCAGCTACAAGCTCGTCCTCAGTATTGCCCTCAAGGTGCAGGATCTCCTTAGCAATGAATGCATAGCGAGTCTTTGCGTGCTCATTACGAGCATTGAACTGGATAACTTTGCCTAGGTACATAGCATTGGCGCAACCGTGGATAATGTGACCGCCAGAGAATGCGGCACCAGTCTTGTGAGCCATGGAGTGAACGATGCCCAAAAGACCTGAAGAGAATGCAATACCAGCGATGCACTGCGCTTCATGCATGTGTTGACGTGCCTCTTTGTCACCCTTGTAAGACTTTGGAAGCCACTCAACAATCTCACGGATTGCATGGAGAGCATCAGCATCGGTAAACATAGAAGCTGCGGTGGAGACGTAAGCCTCAATAGCATGGGTCAGTGCGTCCATACCAGTGTGAGCAACAAGCTTAACAGGCATGCCATAGGTGAGTTCAGGGTCAACAATTGCAACGTCAGGGGTAATCTGGAAGTCAGCGATTGGGTACTTAACGCCCTTCTGGTAATCAGTAATGATGGAGAATGCGGTTACCTCAGTTGCGGTACCGGAAGTAGAAGAAATTGCGCAGAAGTGAGCCTTGGTGCGGAGCTCAGGAAGACCGAAGACCTTGCACATGTCCTCAAACGTGGTCTCTGGATACTCGTACTTAATCCACATAGCCTTAGCTGCGTCGATTGGAGAGCCGCCGCCAATAGCAATGATCCAGTCTGGCTGGAACTCAGACATCTTAGCAGCGCCGTTCATAACGGTCTCAACAGAAGGATCGGACTCGACACCCTCAATGTGAGCAACCTCAAAACCTGCGGACTTGAGATCATTCTCAACATCATCAAGGAAGCCGCCGCGACGCATAGAGCTGCCACCAGAAACGATAACTGCTCTCTTGCCCTTGAGGTTCTTAACCTCGTGACGAGCGCCCTCGCCAAAATACAGATCGCGCGGATTAGTAAAACGTCCCATAAAACCTCTCCTTAACTATGTGCCACTTCCCTAAGTGGCTAGCGAAGCCATTCTTCGCAATTATTTCTTCTCAACATTTCTATTTTATCTCATTTCTGGATACCTGTACAAAAATAAATGTGCCATTTTATGCAATATCATTCAAAATTTATACACTCTTCTAGCGAGAAACCCGTTCACTCCAACCGTTTCCAACTGCCGTTCACAATCTTCTTACGACGCTCACGGAGTTGAACTGCATACCTCAATAACCTGCTATATCATTACGTAAAAGAGAAAGGAATTTTGTGGCGTTTGATCCAGTAAAAGAAGACTATCAGCGGCTTATCCTCCGCTTCGCTCGCACGCAAGTCAGCGACGAGGGTAGCATTGCCACGCTAATGAAAGACTTCAACTGGCGATTTTCTAACGATCGCGATTCTCTCCCCCAAACTGACGAAGACCGCGCGTTCAATCTGGTTGCGCAAGCAGCCGAGATTGTTGATTATCGCCTGCCTTTTGTCGAAGAATCTCAGGCACAGACCCTTATCGAACAGGGAAAACACCTCCTCAACCAGGCAATTCAACTGGATTCCAACTGTTTTGACGCCCAGCGTATGCTTTATGCCTCAAATAGCAAGCTTTTTGACGCCTACTACCAGTTCCTTGTAGAGAAGCTCCCCGAGGTCGAAACCGCATGCTATCAAAAAGCGCAGGAATCATCACAGGGGCTCCCCGTCGAGCAAGCAGGACTTGCCCAGCGTCTGGCTATCAACCCTTATAAGCGCTGGCTGGCAGCACTTTCTTCTCGCGCACTTATCTGCGGTCGCAACAAAGATGCCATCGCATATGGCGAGAAACTCCTAGAGCTTGACCCTGCAGACGCAGCCGATGCTCGTTTTACGCTTGCGCTCGCGTACGCAAAACTCGAGGACGAGGACGCGCTCAAAAACCTCATAGATAAGTATCGCAGGCTTGATCCTCCTCGCAGAGCGGATGATCCGTGGACTTTACTAGCTCACCTGTCCATACACTTCAAGAAGCGCGAGCTAGTTAAGGCAGAACACTATCTTGACCTGTTGATAGAACGCTATCCAGAGGCAACACTTTGTTGTTTTGTTCAGAAAGACTTGCCCGAAGGAGAGTTCTCCCGCCTTAACGTGCTTCCCTACTCTGAAGATGAGCTCATCATTGCCATTGCAGAAGCAACTGTATTACTGCAAGAAGGAAATGACCTAATAGGACGCGGTGTTCTTGGACGTTGGATTGCAGATCAAGTTCGCGCAAGAGACCCTAAGACCGTTGAGCTTGCAGAAAAAGAGCTGCAAATGCAGGCAAACGCCTTACTTGCTTCTACAGATTCGTTTCCTGACGGCCCACTTGCTGGAGGCGCCGCTCCCAGCGACCCTAGCTTCCCTGGTAGCCCACGTCCAAGCGGACCACATATTGACGGACCAAATAATCCACACTCAGGCGGTGATACCGAGTGATTAAGCATTCCGCTAACGATATGTTCAGTGAACAGGTAGACCGCCTGGTAGCCAAATGTGCACAAGAAAAAAATATTGTCTCTGAAGCTGCGCGCTATGAGCTAAAACTTGCAGTAGAGGCTTCTCCTGAAGACTTTATTGCTGACGAAGAAGAAAAAGCTTTTGCTCAATATGCCAATGCAATTGGCAAGTATCAGACTGAAATTACTAAAGAGATTGATTCCGATGCCGACTTCTTTTCAAGCCGTATGAATCTGCTTAACTTCTTGCATAATCAAATGACGAATATTATTGAAAATCCAGCTCTTTCTAACACAAGTATCAATCTGGAATCCCAGCGAATTCTCGCTCAAATATCCAACAATCATCCTGCAGCAATCCTCAACGACTTGCTTGAACTGCAAAAAGAATTTGACCCTATCTTTAGACCAAAATTGGAACAAGCAAAGCAAGAACAGGGAGATGCTTGGAGTTTTGCTGAAGCCCGTTCACTCTTGCGACTGTACGCACAAATTGCTCAAGTAGCAACTGACTGCGCTTGCTTCAAACTCTCCAAAAAGGCTTGTGAAGACCTTTTGTTCTTCTCGCCAACAGATTTTCTTGGTGCACGTTTTACCTTGGCATATGTTCTTGCTCGCCTAGAGGACGAGGAAGGGCTCCGCAAACTTGACGAAAGCTGCGGATATCAATCAAACGCCTGGATCCGCTTAGCGTTTACGCTGCTATTCTTCAAGTTAAATCGCATGCCTGCAGCAAAACGTGCGCTTAAAGGCTTTATTAACCTTGGCGAAGGCGCGGCGTATGCGCTGCTCAGACCTTCTTTTGTTGATCTCTACATTCCATGTCGAGTCAACTTTACGCCTGATACTTTTGCCGAGAACGTTATCGCTGTTCACGAAGCTGAAGCAATTATCGCTGACGTACCAGAATTTATTTCATGGGCAGAGTCAGTTTCCGGCGTAATTCAAAGTGCTCGTGACTACGCGTTTAAAGCCGGACTAGACTGGTGGGAAAACGAAGAATAAATGAATGCTCAAAAACACTTCGTTTAGCCCTAGAAATCTGCATCATCTTTGCTATACTTTTTCTTCGCGTCCCCATCGTCTAACGGTTAGGACATCGCCCTTTCAAGGCGGCAATACGGGTTCGATTCCCGTTGGGGGCACCATAGAGCACAAAACCCAGGGCAGCAAATGCTTCCTTGGGTTTTTATTTAGCAATTGGCGAGAAGAACCTCTTGTAGACTCTCAACCGATAGTCCAACGCGCGCAAGAATATTGTGGTGAACGTCTGCTTCAAGGTACTTATCGGGCATGCCCACACGTATTACCTGTGGACATGTACCTGAAGCGGTCATTTGCTCGACAACCGCGCTGCCAAATCCACCCAAAATACTGTGCTCTTCAACGGTAATAACCACGTCAGAATGCTGACAAATTTGTGTCAGCGAAGTGTCAAGCGGCTTGATGCTTGACACACCGTAGACCTTAATGTTTGTTCGTGCTGTAGTAACCTGATCTGCAACCCTTTGAGCAGCCTCAACAACCCGGCTGGTTATCGCGCCTGTCGCAAGAACGCTCACGCGCCTCGGCTGAACGACGTCCGCTAACTCAGACGCCCCCGCCACACCGTCTGCATCCTCCACGCGTGGCAACTCAAAGAGTTTCTCGACACCAGATACATCAAAAACGTAACCGTTTGGATGCAGATTAACACCATCACACGAGGTCATGCGTACGTAAGCTGGTCGCGGATTCTTTGCAAGCTCCATAAGTGTTGCAGCAAGCTGCGCATTATCGCACGGATTAAATACGGACAGTCCCGGAATAGTCCTGGTAACCGCAATGTCCTCCAAAGCCATGTGAGAAGGTCCTGTAGCTGCGGATTCGCAGCCAGCTGCAACACCTACAAGTACCACAGGCGACTTCATCATACCAAGATTAACGCGAATCTGATCAAGCGTTCGTGAGGTAACAAATGTGGCATAGCACGGTGCAAAGACATGAAAACCCTCATTTGCACAGGCAGAGGCCACTTCAATAAGATTTTGTTCCGCAATGCCACACTGAATGTATCCCTCTGGTCGAAGCTCTCGAAAGTGATCCAAGTTCAAACGACGACCATAGTCAGCAACAGCAACAGTTAGCATCTCATCGTCCTCAGCGAGTTTGCCCATAACCCACCCAAAGACCTCTTTTGTATTCATATCTGCAAGCATCTGTGACTCTTCAGCTGAAATGTGTACTAGCTGCGAAGATTTATCTAGCATGAACACGCCTCCTCTGCAACTTTCAGATCAGACAATGCCTGTTCATAGAGGTCATCCGTCACACATGCATCGTGGAACGAGACGTTATTCTCGGCAAATGAAAGTCCCTTACCTTTAATGGTGTGTGCAATAATCGCGCGAGGCTTGGAAGTTTTCTCTTTCAGCGCGTCGTACAACGCAAGCACATCATGGCCATCTACCTCAATGGATTCAAAGCCAAACGCATTAAATTTTCTTGCAATTGATCCGGTATCCAAAATGGACGCGCAAGGACCATCCAACTGCATACGATTCTGATCAACAATCACCGTCACGTTGGAGAGCTGGTTGTGACCGATAAACGCTGCACTCTCCCAAATAGAACCCTCATCGCACTCACCGTCGCCCAAAATGCAAAAAACGCGAGAAGGAAGATCTTTCCTGCGAAAGCTTAACCCCAGACCAGCGGCGTAGCCCAGGCCCATGCCAAGACTGCCACCAGAGATTTCAAAGCCGCGCTGAGGATCTCGGAGAGGATGTTTAAAAAGGACGGCATCAGGTCCAAAAACTCCGCGATCAATATCCTCTTGGGAGATCATCCCTGCACGTAGAAGTGCTGGGAATAGCGCCAGCGACGTATGGGCCTTAGACAGAATCAGGCGGTCTCTAAGTTTCCACTCGCAATCCCTATTTCCTACTCGCATGACCTTGCTCAAGAGTACGGAGACTATGTCTGCCACAGAACATGCACCGCCAATATGAAATGGCATTGAGCTGTAGCGATGCGCCAGCTCAACGATGCCTCGACGCACCTCTAGCGCTTCGTGACGCAGATCAAACTCAAGCTGCGTGCGCTGTTTGATATCATTTTTTAAAGCAACAATATTGGAGGTAGAGTGCTCTGACTGATGAACAGAAGAGATGTCAAGAGGACCAATAGAGCCATCTACCTGCTCTGATACACCAACAACACTCTGGTGTGGAGCAAGCCAAGTCTGACTCCACTCAATGCAGTTGCCGTCGGACAGCTCAATTACCTGCTCAAGTACAAGCAAAGCCTCATTTGGAGAACACTGCAGGTAATCCGCGTGGTCTTTATCCGCAATTTGCGATTGATAGCGCATACGAGAACGTGTAATTTCTTTTTTGGATGTTCTTTCAACTGCATCAAAGAGTGACTCGTTCTCGAAGTCCGCCTCTTCGAGCTGTGGACAAACAAGCAGGTTAGACCATGATTCCTGGCATACCACAGGCCTATCCGAAACGCTCCTGACACGACGTAAAAAGAGCACGTCAGAGCCAACAGGAATCTCTAGATGCTCGGCAACAGCTTGATCTGCGTGAACTACCTGCTTAAACAAGACTTCGGTTCGATACTCAAATCCACCATCTCTAAGCGCTGCAGCAAATGAAAGCACGGTATTTCCTGCCGCATGTCGAACGGTGTTAGAAATAACCTGTGTTGCTCGACCCTTTTGAGTAAGCAGCAAACCTTCTTTAACCAGGGATTGAATGGCTTTTCTGATAGTGCCTCGACTAACACCATACTGCGCCATAAATTCGGCCTCAGAAGGAATATACGTTCCTGCCTTCCAGTCTTCTGACAAAATTTTAACGCGCATTAAATCTGACAGCTGAACATGAAGGGGTGTAGCAGATGACGCATTGAGTCCTCCCCTAACCTGTGGAGGCAGTGACTCTACAGCTTCATCCTCAGAAACTAAAACCGGAAAAACTCCTGTCTCAAATGACATAGGTCCTCCGCAGTGAATTAGAAATTGGTTATGTATACGTTAGGTACAAGACAAGTAGTATACAAGTTTATGAAAAAGAACAGAATAGGAGCTACACGTCTAAATTAAATTTCCATGCGAAGAAACTATGCTATTTATTCAGCAACAAAAATGGTAGGGGCGGCGGGACTCGAACCCGCAAGACCGAAGTCGAGGGATTTTAAGTCCCCTGCGTCTGCCAATTCCGCCACGCCCCCGGATACGTTTAGTTATTATGCCACTACTTTTCATTCAGTGGGCGCAAAATTGGCTTCCAAATCACAGGAGACTGCTTTCCCTGGTAAACGGCAGCTGCGGTTACCGCGAGACCAAAAAGTAGGTCACTCTCGCTTACCACCAGGTGCTTAAATCCAGAACTCTTCATCAATTCTGCAAGCAAAATAGTACCCGCAAGCATAACGGGCGCACGTTTTGCTTGCAATCCCGTTATATCTTCTCGCTCCTTAAGTGTCCTGCTGGCGAGAAGCTCTTCTATCTGCGATACCTCATCGAGCGAGATATGATTGAGGTGTACCTTTGATGGATCGTACGGACCAAGATGGTCCCTAATGGCAATGAGGCTTGTTGCAGTTCCACCTACACCAACCAAGAGCTCAGGTGCTGCACACTGCTTTTGAGCTCGGCTGATAGCTTCAGACATCATCTGAGCTGCCATTTTGTGAGCTCCATCAATGTCCTCAGCTGATGGATGATCCGAAGACAGATTAAAGCGCTCGGTCAGACGTCTGCAGCCAAGCTCAACGGACTCGACAAAGTTGATGTCGAGCTGCTGCCCCTCAAGCTGCTGGCCTGCGCCTTGGGATGCAGGCTGGCCCGCCAGCGCGCCAACGACCAGCTCAGTTGAGCCGCCGCCGCTGTCGGCAACAAGAATGCGATGATTCTCAAAATCGTGAGAGACACCCAAAAATGTGAGAGCTCCCTCAATCTCGCCTGGAATAATCATGGGCTCAAGTCCCAGCGAAGCTAGACCCATTCCCAGATCAGGCGCATTTTCTGCATCGCGAGCAGCACTTGTGAGCGTACACACAACAACCTCGGCGCCCTCTTTTTTAGCGTGGTCGACGTAAGAAGAAACGCAACCAACACAACGATGAATTGCCTCTGGTAGCAGACGCTTTGCCTTGTCAACACCCTCGCCCAAGTTAACAATCTGTGTATATTTAGCCATGCGAATGACGCGACCATCCTCAACCTGTGCAAGTGCAAGTCGAGCAGTCACAGTACCAATATCAATTGCAGCTAGAAGCATTAGTGTGAGTTTCCGTTTTCGGGCTGTGAGTTATCTCCACCAGACCCCTCAGAAGAGCCGCTCCCTCCGGAGTTTTTCTGCTCATGAGACTCTCCCGGAGCAGGCGCAGATGTAGGGTCATCAGAGTTTGCGCTCTTAGGAGCCTCGGTATTACCAGAATTTTCTGGCGAGAAACCAAAAATAAAGTCTCCCACCTTGATATACCAAGGATAGTCAGGATGCTGAACGGTATTCTCGTCCTTCTTTTTCTCAAGACCTTCTACGCGCGCAGACTCCTCATCCTTAGAGACCATACCCTGCTTATGAGCCTCATCTATAATGCCTTCTTTTGTCTGCAGCCTTTGAACATCTTGCAGAAGGCGCTTAGTCTCTTCCTCAAGTTTCTGCTGATTAAACAGCAGCTCATCATGCTCGCGGACAGCATGGTAATAACCACGAACAGGTGAATACAAGCCAACAATCAGGAAAATTACAATACCGAGAAAAGTAACAAGCTTGGTGTGATTACGTGCAAAATCCAAGATCTTGTCTTTAATCTCAACCAAAGAAGCTACGCTAAAATGCGGTTTTTGGATTCCTTCAGACCTCTGACCACGCTCAGATTTTTGAGCTCGAGCGGTTCTTGTGGGCTTGGCATCCTTATGATTCTCCTGAGATGAAGCATCTTTTGAAGCTGCCTTAGTCTTTTTGGACTCAACAGACTTCTGACCAGATTTAGACTTCTTATCTACCTGGGGTTTCTCGGCTTTTTTAGTTGGAGATATTTTAACAGCATCAGAAGAACGCTCCGCGGTAGTCTCTTTAAGAGGTTCAACGGAACGCTTGGTGGGCGTTGTTTTTCTTTTTGTACCACTCTTTTTAGTGGTGTCTTGACTCATCACGGATCTCATTTCTGGTTTGTTTGGTGATGCGTCGCAACAAATTGCAACATCTGTATTATGGCAGAGGCAGCGCCGCTAGCCCTGCCTCAGTTTAGAATTTCATCGTTTCACCGAATAGAAGCTATCGCCTTCGCGACAAATCGCACATCTTGTAACGTGACTGATATGGCTCGTTTACACATCAAGATAACGTTTAGCTTCTTGCCACAAATCTTCTTGTAACTCGGGTTTCTCGTCAAGAGAAAAACCTTTTTCAGCAGCAACTTTCTCCATGTACGACCAACGAGCGCGGAACTTTCTACAGGCACTCATCAGCGCTTCTTCTGCGTCAATACCTTCCCAACGAGCAACGTTTATCAACGCAAACAAAATATCGCCAAACTCGTCCGATTTCTGCTGTGTGCCTGAAGCTTCAGCTTCAAACTCCGCGCGCTCCTCAGCAACCTTATCCCAGACGTCAGTGACAGACCCCCACTCAAAGCCCATCTTTGCGGCGCGCTTTGAGATCTTTTGTGCTTGCATCAACGCAGGTAAAGACTGTGGTACCGAGTCGAGAAGACCCTCGGTGTGCACGGTATCTTCCGCGTTGGCACGCTCCTCAGCCTTGACGCTCTCCCATACGTCCAAGACAGCTGCAGCAGACGACGTTGAGCCAGCTTCTGGCCCAAATACGTGCGGATGCCTGCGTACCAACTTCTGGTTGAGTGCTCGACACACGTCGTCGATGTTAAAACCTGCCGCGCGGTCGCCCTCGCCCGCGCTATCCACGCCGCCGTCCGCCTCAATCTGCGAGTGAAGAACTACCTGCTCAAGCACATCACCAAGCTCTTCCTCAAGATGCTCTGGAGAACCCTCAGCAATAGCCTCAACCGCCTCATAGGCCTCCTCAATCATATTCTTTGAGATGGACTGATGTGTCTGCTCCTTATCCCAAGGGCAGCCATCTTCCTGACGAAGACGCCAAATAGTACGAACCAAGCGATCAAACTCCGGATGCGTCTGAGGCGAGCCCGGACGGGCCTTTGTTTCTTCATCAACTACAGCCGCTAGCTGGGCGATCTTCTCGTTAGATGTCATATAACTTATTGCTCCTCGGGGTACAGGAAATTCCAATCATTGCGCAAGCTAGTCATAAGCTCCATAACGTCCTTTGAGACCTCAAGCTGCGCCTGGGCAGAAGCGTCTCCCGCAACAGCAACTTCCAGGTCTGCCAGCACATATGCCAGAGCATCAGCCGTGCGTCCAACATGAACTTTCTCCTGCTTGCCATCGTCAGTCCAGGTAATTGTAGCAACGTCTGCGCGTGGGTACTCCATAATCTCAATGAAAGCTTTGTCAGCGGAAATCATAGCGC
>ERZ773003.2158-NODE-2158-length-10092-cov-5.259440_pt1 | contig 10092 bp, 2 predicted proteins | sample MGYA00580668_ERZ773003 | MGnify/ENA primary metagenome ERZ773003 (study PRJEB29015, sample SAMEA2738002) | human oral metagenome | biome: human oral; feature: human-associated habitat; material: dental | place: China | collected 2126 ... | reverse complement strand
CCGTGTGATTGACATAACCCGCCGTCGTATTGGCATCGCCGTAGACGCGGCTCTTATCGCCCGCTGTAATGGTCAGCGCACGCTTCTTGATGGTCAGCGTGCCGGGCTCATACACGAAACGATAGTTTGCAAGATTCGTCGCACCGGTATAGCTCCCCGTAACAGAGGATGGATCAATCACAATCGCATTGTTATACGTCCCCGCATTGGTTGTTGTCGTTATCGACGGTGCATAGGTTGACGTGATTCCCGTAATGGGGATGCTGTCCCCCGGGAGCAGCCCGCGATTCGTCGCACTCGTTCCGTGCTCGACGGTGTATGCCGTCACGACGGGATTCGGCTGCCCGTAGTTACGCTCGGCATTGCCCGCCGTCACCTTTACCTCACGCGGCGTGATGGCGAAATTACCATCTCCGTAGTGAATCGTGTAGTTGGAATCCAGCCCCGTACCGAACGTTGCGCCCGAGACCCGCGTCCAGAGACCTGTCGTTCCTGCATCCGTCGTGACGGTCACCGTCGGATCAATCGTCTCCGTGACGGCAGAAATCGTATCGCCATTGGCGAGACCCGTCGTCGCATCCTTCGCGCGCACGTTGATGCGGCTCGTGCCGTTCACATACGAGGCGAGCGAATTGTCCGCACCATAGGCGCGGCTCTTGTCTCCCGCCTTGATAAAGAGGTCGCGCTTCGTGATGTCGAAGCCGCCGTCGACGTAGGTGATGTTGTAGTTCGACGCCGTGCCCACGCCGAAGGTCGCGCCCGCGATCTTCGTCTTGAGACCCGTCGTGCCGGCGTTCGTCGTGATGAGGGCGTTCGTCAATTCCGTGACGTCGGCGATCGTATCGCCGTTCACGAGACCCGTCGTCCCCGTCGCGGCGTCGGCGCGGAACTTCGACGTGCCGCCCGTATAGGTCGCCGTGCTGTTCTCCGCACCGTAGACGCGCGTCTTGTCGCCCGCATGGAGCGTCAGATCGCGCTTCGTGATGGCAAAGCTGCCGTCGTCGTAGCTGATGTCATAGTTCGACGCCAGTCCCGTGCCGAAGACGGCGCCCGCGAGCTTCGTCTTGAGGCCTGCCGTGCCCGCATCCGTCGTGACGGTCGCAGCGGGGTCGATCGTCTCCGTGACGGAGGAAATCGCATCGCCGTTGACGAGGCTGCCCGTCTTGACGCGGAAGGAGCTCGTGCCGTTCACATAGGTCGCCGTATTGTTTGCCGTACCGTAGATGCGGCTCTTGTCGCCTGCAGCGAGCGTCAGCGCACGCTTCGTGATGCTGAACGTGCCGGGGGCGTAGGTGATCGTGTAGTTATTGGCACTACCCGATGTAAAATTCGCACTGTCCACCTTCGTCCAAAGCCCCGTCGTGCCCGCGTTCGTCGTGACGAGCGCAGCGGGGTCGATCGTCTCCGTGACGTCATCGATGGTATCGCCGTTGACGAGTCCCGACGTCGCCGTCGTCGCACCGACGTTGACCTTGCCCGTGCCGTTCACGTAGCCTGCCATCGCGTTGGCGTCGCCGTAGACGCGGCTCTTGTCGCCCGCCGTGATCGTGAGGGCGCGCGGCTTGATCGTCAGAGTGCCGGCGGCCGCCGTGATCTTGTAGTCCGAGTCAAGGCTGCGGCTTCCTTCTGCCAGCTTCGCTCCCTGCAGCGTCATCGTGTAATGATTGCCGACGCCCGTGCGCTCCGTGACGGCGTTGGTGCCGTCCATCGCCACAACGCTGTAGGAGGCAAAGCTGTCACCGGTGACGAGCGAGCCGGTGTGCGTCGTCGAGGAGCCCATGACGACCGTGTCGTTCGACGCGCCGTAGATGCGCTCGCCGTTCGGTGCGGTGAAATGGATATTGATGGGATTGATCGTGAGCTTGCCCGCAACATATTTGAAATTGTAGTTGGACGCCTTGAGCGTGCTGTTTGAGACGTCCGTCGCGTACTCGCCCGCATGGAGTGCGCCCTGCGCAAAACCCGACGTATTCTTCGCGTCCGCAATCGGGGTATAGAAAACAGCCCCCGTCGTCCCGGAGTTCGCGATCGTCTGGCTGTTCGCGAAGTTCTCAAACGTGACGCCGTTGTTGCCCGTATAGTTTTGTGCATTGCCGTCGTAGGTCTTCGTTTCCGTCTTGCCGCGAACCGTGACCGTGCGCGGCAAGATGCGGTAGTCGACCTCGATCTTGTAGTTGAGTTCGTTGTGCCCCTTGTAGGTGATCTTCTCATTGGCGATCGTCGAGTCCGAGCCATAGGTGTGCGCACCCGTGCGCATCCTGACGTCGGTCATCGCATTCTTCACCGTGCCGTCCTCTGATATGATGTCGGCGTTGACATTCGTCAGCTTCGTCGTGCCGAATTCGTGCGTTCCCGAGTCCTTCACATGGGCGCGGATGTAGTCGACCTCATCCTTGTCGAGCGCACGGCGCGCCGCGTTGCCGTCGTCCTCGATGTGGAATCCTGCGGTCGATGCGTTGAAGAACGTGTTGTTGTCGTCGCCGTAGGTGCGCACTGCGTAGAACTTGAGCGTCGGCTGGTAGTTGTAGTACATCGCGTTCTGCCCCGCCGGCGGCTGCGGCTTATGCGGATCATCGTAGGCCACGCCGTATTTGCGGAACTGGAAGACGAGGCCGTTGATCTCATTGTTCACCGAGTCTTCCGTATGGACGACGTACTTGTGGCCGGGTGCCGTCTTGATGGCGTCCGCGCCCGCCTTGTTCTTGAAGGATCCGCCCCTCGCCTCGATGACGACGTCGGACGTGCCCGAGCCGATGATCTGTCCGCCCGAAGCGATGGTCACATCGCCGCCGCCCGAGTTCTTGATGCTGATGGGCGTCGTCTCGCCCGTGACCTTGCCCGAGATCGTCGTGCCCTTCGCCGTCTCGATGTTGACGCCGTGCTTCGACGTGACATTGCCGATCTTCTTGATCTCGTTCGCGCCCGTGAGGTTCACGTTGTTCGCCGTGACGTCGAGAACGGGGACGCTCTTCATGACGCCCGTCGAAGTCACGTCGCCCCCCGTCTTGATCTCAAGGCCGTCCGTGAGCGTATCGGGAATATCGACATTGCCGACGCTGATGTTTCCTGCATTGTCGCCGCCGACGCGAATCTTCTTGAACTTCGCGCCGTCCGTGTTCTTCAAAAGGCCGTTCGGGCCGAAGACATCGTTGCCCAGCACGAGGCCGGACGGCGCACCGCCGGCCCCCGGCGTACCGAAGGAGATGCTCTTGCCCGGCGTATAGGTGTCGAAGGAGACTTCGCCGTGCCCCGAGATGCTGCTGCCGTTCGTCACATTGAGCGTATCCGCCTGGATGGAGACATTGCCGTCATGATTCCGATCTGCGCCGTCCGCATTGATATGCGTATCGTCGAGATTGACCTCACGGCTGCCGATGGTGAAGTCCCGCCCATGCGTATTGATATTGCCTGCAAGATTGACGCTGCCCGAGCTGCTGTTGACCGCCTGCTGGATGTTCACGCGGAACGGCATATCGATCGAGCCGCTCTGCCATAACCTTCCACCGCCTTCGCGGTCGCCGATGTTGATGATCTCGTAGCCCCAGAACTGGCGGTTGCTGCCGCTGAAATACTTGTCGAGCAGGGAGAGCTTCGCCGGGTCATTCACATTGCCGCCCATCTTGAGGTCGCGACCATGCGTCGCGGGCAGGATGTTCAGGGCTTTGCTGCCCGTCATCTTGCCGTTGAGGTCGACGGCGTCCGCCTTGAGCGTGAGAGCGCCCGTGCCCGTGTTGACCTCGCTGCCCTCCGCCGTGTTCAGTTTGTTCCCTTCCAGATTCAGCGCATTCCCGTTCGTATTGATCTTCGTCGAAGCGTCGAGGTCGACCGTGCCCGCGTCAGGCTTGGTGCGGATCGTCGTCGCATCGACAAAGTTCAGGGTGCCGCCGACATTGACTTTGCCGGAGACGTCCTGTCTGCCGAGGTAGACGTGCTCGAAGCCGTCCTTGATCTTGCTGCCGCCGAAGAGATCCGCGCCGAGCGTCAGCCCCGTGCCAGACTTGCCGATGTTGATGTCGGTCCCCGCCGTCGCCTGCTCAAGCTCCAGCGCTCCCTTGCCGGAGACTGCCTCGCTAAAGGTCATCTCGTCCGCCGCGAGCTTGATGTTGCCCTTGTTCGCTCCGTTCACGCCCGCCTTGACGCCCGAAATGGTACGCGAAGGAACCGGCGCCCCCGAGGGCGTCGTGATCGTGCCGATCGTCAGCTTGTTCGATTTCACGTTGACCGCATAGGCGTCCGCCGCGAGCGTGCCGATCTCGTTGTCCTTGTCGAGGGTGATGCTGCCGCCCGCGGCAGCCACCGAGCCGTCGCGGTTCAGGCTGGAGGAGATCACGGCGAGATTGTCCGTCTTGATCTTGCCCGCTGTCTGTCTGGCGTCCTGCAATGCGTTCACGGTCAGGATCTTGCCCGAGGCAAGCGTCATGTCGCCCGTGAAGTTGATGTGCTTCGCCTGCAGTGTCGTGTTCTGCCCGAGCGAAGAGCCTGCCACATTGATCGTATCCTGCTTATCGTTGCCAATGCTGTAATGAGAGAACCCTGTACCGAATACGTTCGTAAACTTAGTGTTCGTCAGCTGGAGATCACCCGTTGCACTATCACCAAGTCCAATGGACTTTGTGCCGTTAAACGTGCCGATGCCAAGAGTTCCTGTGCCCGTGACTGAGGGTCCACTCGCTGCTGCGGGTCCAAGATTAGCGATACTGTTCGTATAGAGATTCAACGCAGCGCCCGTGCCGATCTCCATCGTACCACCGCCCGGATTTTCGATGGATCCCGTTGTAAGCGTCACATTATAAGGATTGCCTGAGCCGTCCGTGCCGACCTTGAGGCCACCCGCGCCGATGACCGCCTTGCCCGACTCCGCCGTCTTGACGACAACGCGGTTGTTCGCCTTAAGGCCGTCGATCATGACGGCAGTACTGTTATCATCACCAAGTACCAGTTCTGCAAATTGATTGCCAAAAAGTTTGCCATTGAGCTGGTCGCTCGTGATGTGGAGCCCCGTGCCCGCTGCAGTGTTGTTGAGCGTCAGGTCGCCCTGCGTCTTTCGCGTGATGACGAGACCGCTATGACCAACGATGTTCGTCACGCCATCGTCCGCCGTCGGCGTGATAATCTCATCCGTATGCACGCGAAGAGCACCGTCGGTATCATTACCAGAATTGAGCTGTGCCCCTGCGTCGAGCTTCACCTTGTTGGCATTCACGTCCACATGTACCGGCTTACCGCTAACAACCTCCAAAGTCGCACTGTTATTTAAGACGAGATTGCCATTGTGCGAGGCAACGACAACATTCGTATCTATTCCATCCCCTTTAACTAAGCTATCTCGCCCTTTTACAAATATATGTGCGTTATTCTCCAGTGTAACGTCTTGGTCAACATTGATGCTAAGCTTTGCGTTCTTCCCGTCGAGCGTAACACTTTTTCCGGATTTTACCGTAAACCCACCATTGGTGATATTGGTCGCTGCTCTTGCAACACCAGGGTTTGTTGACAATTCCGTACCGACAACGAACTTGGTGCCATCCCCTGTAATAGAGACATTATCCTTTACCACGACCCCCTCTTTGCCCGCTACGATGAGGGACTTCTTAACCGCACCTCCATAGAAGTACACGTGCTGGTCGCCTGCGACATCGAATCCCTTAAAGCCGTCAAGCGTGTCGTTGATCGTACGGTAGGAAATGCGGAAATCTCCCGCTGCTGCATCAGAAGCATTGTCACTGATGACGATGTCCTTACCCGTAGGGACATTGCCGACCTTGATGTTGCCGCCCTCTGCTCCGTGCACCTTGCCGTTTCCAAGGTCGATGCCGCCCGAGAGGTCGAGGTCGAGGTTCTTGACGGCGAGCGTATCGCCCGCGTTCGGCAGCTCCGCCGTCTGCGCCTTGATCACCATGTCGGACTTGCCGTCCGCGCCCGCCTTGTTCGTTCCTTCGAGCTTGACATGACCCGTCGTCTCGATGTCCGACGGATTCTTGAAGGTCGTGTCCTTGACCTTGATGTCGCCGCTCTGGCCGTTGCCGCCGATCTTGATATTGCCGTACTGGGCGTTGTTGACGTTCCAGTCGTTCGGGCCCGTGCCGACGCTGACCGCCTGCGTCTTGTCGCTCTTTTCGAGCGTGAGCGTCTTGCCGACGTTGATCTTGCTGCCGAGGTTCATGTCGTCGGCTTCGAGCTTTGCATCGTCCTTCGTCTTGATCTTCTCTTCGACGTTGAGCTTCTTGCCCGCGTCGAGCTTGATATGCGTGGACTTCGCCTCGATGCCCTCGACGTCCTTCTTGGGATCGACGTTGCGGTTCTCGATCTTGGTGACCTTCATATCGGTCTTGTTGGTCAGCGTGAGCGTTCCCGTGTCCGTGAGGTCGGCGGCAATGCCCCCGATCTTGTTGTGCTGCGAGTCGATCACCATGTCGCCCTTGCCGAAGAGCAGGAGCTTGCCGACCTCGAAGCCCGCCGCCGACGTCTGTGTCAAGCCGACGCCGTGCACGGCTAGCGTGTCCGTCGCCGCGCCATGCACCGTGCCGGTGAAGGCGAGGGCGCCGTTCGTCAGGATACTCGTATACTTCGGCAGAGCCGTGATCTCGCCGATCGTCGCCGTGCCCGCGTTGTCCTTCGAGCCGATGGCGACGTTGTAGAAGTTTCCTGCCGCCAGCTTACCGATGGCCGCATCCGAGAGGAAGGCGCTCGTGCCGCCGACGGTGAAATTGCCCGCCGTCTTTTTCTGCACAGCAAAGACGCCCGTTCCGGAGAACGTGCCATCCAGACTCACGGCATCGGCGGTGACCGTCGTCTTGCCCGATCCTGCGGCAAGGGACGATCCCGCATCGAAATTCACGTTGCTTCCCGTGAACGCCATGTCCTTGTTGTTCGTGTTCGTGACCGCGCCCGTGACCTTGACCGTGTCGCGGGAGATGACGGCGAGCGGCGCCTGCACGGTGGTCGTGCCGATCTCGATGTTGCCCGTCTGGGCATTGCCGATCTGCACCGTACCCGTGCCCGAATCGATGAAGGAGAGGTCCGCCATGGCGATATCCGCCGCAGGCGATGCTGCCGGCGCATTGACCGACATCGTCTTGCCCGCCGTCCGCGTCTCGATCGTGACCGCGCCGTTCGCACTCGAAAGGACGCCGGTCTCTCCCGCCGGGAGAGACAGCGCATCCGTCTTGACATTGATCGTTCCGCCGGCGGTCTTGACCTTCGCCCCCGCGCCGAGGGAGACGCTGCTTGCCTCAAAGGCTGTGTCTGCCGCGCCGGTCGAGGCGATCTGGGCGCCATCTTCGACGGCGAGCGTGCCCGAAGCCTTGAGCTTCAGTGCGCCCGCGCCGTTCTTGAGCGCCGCCGCGCCGCCCGCCAGAGGCGTCGTGCCGCCGACCGTGAGATCGCCCGCGACGTCGATATCCGCGCCGCCCGCGCCCGTCACGAGACCCGTCTCTGCGCCGACCGCAAGGTTGCCGCTGTTCTTGAGGGTGAGCTTCTTCGCCTTGCCGTCGACGTTCTTGACCGCGTTCGCGCCCGTGAGGCTGACCTCGGCATCCGCCGCGTCGAGCCGCAGCGCATCGGTCGTGATTTTGCCCGTGCCCGCGACCTGCCCCTTCGAGGCGAGCGTCAGCGCATGGCCAGAAGCGACGTTCACCGTACCGCTGACCGCCATCGTGCCCGCGCCCGTGTTCAGTTCGAGGTCGCTGTCCGACGTGACGCCGCCGACGGTGATATTCGCCTTCTGGCTTGCATCGCCGACGATGTTCTTGTAGAAGTTCGTGATCTTGCCCGAGCCGGAGAACGTATTGCCCGCGAGGTCGAGTCCGCCCGTGCCCGTGCCGAAGTTGATCGCGCGTCCGTCCGAGAGCGTCCAGACCTTCGCCGTGCCTGCGGGGTCGCCGTCGCCCGTGATCGTGCCCGAGAGGTCGAGGGAATCCGTGCGCAGTTCGACCGAGCGCGTCGTGATGTTCCCGCCGAGGGCGATACCCTTGCCGCCGCCCGTGGATTTGCCGACGAGCGTGACCTTGCCCGCGCCCGCCGTGATCGTCGCGCCCGTGAGCGATACGCCCGCCGCGTTCGCTGTCGTGCTGCCTGCAAGTTCGACATTGCCGCTCGCCGTGGCGCCGTCCGTCGTGTCAATCGTGACGCCGTTGAGTGTGATGCCCGCTTCGCCCGCACTCTGCGAGTTGGCAAAGCCGACGCCATCTTCGACAAGACCGCCGCCGATCTTGACATTGCCGCCGAGCGTCTTGATATTCTTTCCGCTCGCAGCGCTGACACTGCCGCCCGCACGGTGGTTCGTATCGGAGGTGATGTCCACATTGAGCTTGCCCGCCGTCGACGTGATGTCGGCATTGATGTTGACACTGCCCGTTGCTTTCAGGGAAAGGGTCGCATCGCCGCCCGCCGTCTTCGTGATGGCATCCGATACGGTGATGGAATTGTCGTTCGGTCCCGTGAGGTTCGCCGTCTGAATGGTTACCGATGTGCCGCCGTTCAGCGAATTGGTGACGGTCTGCACATCCGCCTGAGAGCCGGCTTCAGGATCGCCCGCTGCGCGCGTCTTGACCTCAATATCGCCGGGATCGATCAGCCACTCGCCTGCCTTGCCCGCTTCGGACGAGGCATTGACGCTTCCTGAGCCAGAAGATAGAGAGCAGGCAGAGCGCCTTGCTGCGTCGCTTAAGAGCCAGCTTGAGACACTTGGTCCTGTCAACGCGGTTGCTATGGATGAATATGAGCGTCTCAAAGAGCGCGCAGATTACATTAACGAGCAGGTAGCTGACTTAGAGGCAGCTCGAACTTCGCTGAAGAAGATTATCTCAGCCATTGACCGCAAGATGCGCAGCCGCTTCCTTGTTGTCTTTGACCGCGTTAACAAGAACTTCTCTGAGATCTTCTCGATGCTGTTCCCCGGCGGTCATGCCCATATTGAGCTTACCGACCCAGATCATCTCTCTGAAACAGGCATTGAGATTGTGGCTCAGCCGCGAGGTAAGCGCATTACCAAGATGATGCTCATGTCAGGTGGCGAGAAGAGTCTCACTGCTCTGGCATTGCTTTTTGCTGTGTATAGGACGCGTACTGTTCCGTTCTATGTCTTTGACGAGGTTGAGGCTGCGCTCGACGACGCCAACCTCTCTAAGCTGCTTGATGCCATTGAGCAGCTTAAAGAGACAACTCAGCTGATTGTTATTTCTCACCAAAGGCGCACTATGGAGCAGGCAGATGTACTGTATGGTGTATCTATGCAGGCAGATGGTGTCAGCCACGTTGTCTCTCAGAGGCTTGATAAGACAACCGGAAAGGTAGTTGATATCTAATGGGCTTTATGGACAATCTTCGCCGTGGTCTTGAGCGTTCCCGTGAGACTATTAGCGAGATCTTTTATATGGGTGGAGAGGTCACCGAAGACTTTTGGGATGACTTTGAGGATACGTTGGTTATGGGAGACATGGGTGCTGAGGTGGCAATGCGTGTCACCGATGACCTGCGTGAGCGTGCGGCGCGAGAAAACCTTATGCGCTCCGATCAGCTTCGCCGCGCCCTTGTGGAGCGCCTTACGGCAGAGTTTCCTGTTGCAGAAAGAGATCCTTTTACGGATACGCCCTCTATTGTTTTGTTTGTAGGCATTAACGGTGCTGGTAAAACTACCACTGTTGGTAAGATTGCTGGTCGTGCACATGCTAATGGCGTAAAGACTTTGATTGGCGGTGCTGACACCTTCCGTGCGGCTGCAATTGAGCAGCTGCAGGTATGGGGAGAGCGTTCTGGTATTGAGGTAGTAACCAAAGAGCGTGGCGCTGATCCTGCAAGCGTTTGTTTTGAGGTTGTTGAAATGGCAGAAAAACAAGGCACTGAGCTGGTGCTTATTGATACTGCCGGACGTCTGCACACTTCATCCAATCTTATGCGTGAGCTTGCTAAAGTTGTTTCGGTTACCAGAAAGCGCGCAGGGGATATTCCCGTGAGCGTTGTCTTGGTTATTGATGCAACTACCGGTCAAAATGGCCTTAACCAGGCAAAAGAGTTCAATGACGCCCTGTCTTTGGATGGTCTTATTGTTACAAAGCTTGATGGCACCGCAAAGGGAGGAATTGCTCTGGCAAT
>ERZ773003.2155-NODE-2155-length-10111-cov-43.659805_pt1 | contig 10111 bp, 8 predicted proteins | sample MGYA00580668_ERZ773003 | MGnify/ENA primary metagenome ERZ773003 (study PRJEB29015, sample SAMEA2738002) | human oral metagenome | biome: human oral; feature: human-associated habitat; material: dental | place: China | collected 2126 ... | reverse complement strand
CTGGCCGGGGCATTGACCGTGGCCACCGGGCTGGTCATTGCCCAGCGTGACGGGTTGGAGGCAGTCTCCGCGGGGCCCGATGCCAGCGGGTGCTGGCAGGCCGCCCGCGCCCGCCACGCCATCATCGCCATGGGACGCCTGGGAGGCCGCGAGATCGGGTACGCCTCGGACGCGGACGTCCTCTTCGTCCACCAGGCCTGCGACGGGGCGGGTGAGGAGGACGCCGCCCAGGAGGCCGAGGCCGTCGCCAAGCAGGTCATGGGACTGCTGGCCGCGGCGCTCCCGCACCCCCTTGAGGTGGACTGCGATCTGAGGCCCGAGGGACGCAACGGCGTCATGAGCCGTTCACTGGACGCCTACCGCGAGTACTACGGCCGCTGGTCCGCCCTGTGGGAGCGTCAGGCGCTGCTGCGCGCCCGCTTCTGCGCCGGGGACCGTGACCTGGGTCGGCGTTTCGAGGAGCTCATCTACCCGCTGCGCTGGGCGCAGGAGGGCCTGGCGCCCCAGGACCTGCGGGAGATCCGCAGGATCAAGGCGCGGGTGGAGGCCGAGCGCCTGCCACGGGGCATTGACCCGGCCCGCCACCTCAAGCTCGGCCCCGGTGGGCTCAGTGACGTGGAATGGAGCGCCCAGGTGCTCCAGCTCGCTCACGCCGGTCGGATACCCCAGCTGCGAACCACCTCGACCGTCGCTGCCCTCCAGGCCGCGGTCCAGGCCGGGGTGCTGAGCGCGGACGGCGGGGGAGAGCTGGTCGCGGCCTGGATCCTGGCCAGCCGCCTACGCTCAGCGATCGTCCTGGGAACCGGGCGCACCTCGGGGCCGCGCTCCCAGGTCCTCCCCATCCAGATCCGGGAGATCCGCCTGGTGGGGCGCCTCATCGGCCTGGGTGCGGGCAGGGAGCGAGAGCTTGAGGACCTCTACCGTCGCAGCGCCCGCCACGCGCGCGCAGTGGCCGAGCGCATCGTCTTCGCCGACGCCGATGCCCAGGGCTTCACCGCATCGACGCCGTCGAGCACCGCCTCGCAGGCTCAGCCGCACAGCTCGGAGTCACCGCCGCCGGGTTCATCAGGCTCGGCCCGGACCGCTCGCGCGCAGTCCCGTCGGGGTACTGGGGCGGCAGCCTCCAAGAGCGCCAGTTCCAAGGGCTCCAGGCGGGCCGGCCGCCCCCGTGCCACCAGAAGGCGGCCGGAGGGGCCCTACCCCTGGAGCTGACCGGGCACAGATCGCACCGGACACGGGCCTGTAGGCGATGAGGATCGCATTGTCGCCCTGGGTCCCCGCACTGCGAACCTGGCAGACTTGCCGCCGTGAGGCTCATTCTCGTACGCCACGGTCGCACCGAGGCCAATGTCATGCAGGCACTCGACACCGCCTTCCCCGGAAATCCCCTGGATGAGGTAGGGCTGGAGCAGGCCGACGGATTGCCGGACCGTTTGGACAAGGCCGGCCTCCTCCACGGGCTGGGGTCGCTGTGGGTCTCCCCGATCCTGCGCGCCAGGCAGACCATCGCCCCCATCGAGGCCGCCACCGGCCTGAGCGCCACCGTCGACTCGGGACTGCGTGAGGTGTTGGCTGCCGACCTGGAGATGAACACCGACGCGCGCTCGGTGGCCTGCTACGTGGACACCACCCGGGCCTGGATGGCGGGGCGCCCCGCCTGCCGCATCCCCGGATCCCCTGAGAACGGCAGCGACACGCTCCGGCGCTTCGACGACGTCGTCCGCCGGATCGCTGAGCAGACCGCCCGGATGGGAGACCAGGCGGCCCTGGTTGTCTCCCACGGCACCGCTCTGCGTCTGTGGACCTCTCTCAAGGCAGCGCCCGGAGGCGGCGTGGACCCGCTGTGGATTGCCGAGCGTCCCATGCACAACACCGGGATCACCGTCGTCGACGGCGATCCCGGTGCCGGGTGGAGCCTGACCTCCTGGGATGATGGCGCCTGGGACCAGGCCTCCTGACCGGCTGGCCCTAGAGGACTGAGGAGAGGAAGGCCTGGGTCCGTTCGGCCTGCGGGTTGTCCAGGACCTCCACGGGGTCACCGGACTCGCAGATGACGCCGCCGTCCATGAAGATCAGCTGATCACCGACCTCACGGGCGAAGCCCATCTCGTGGGTGACCACGACCATCGTCATCCCGGACGCCGCCAGGTCCTTCATCACCTGAAGCACCTCACCCACCAGCTCGGGATCCAGGGCCGAGGTCGGCTCGTCGAAGAGCATGAGCTCGGGGTCCATCGCCAGTGCCCGGGCGATCGCCACCCGCTGCTGCTGACCACCGGAGAGCTGGGAGGGATAGTGATTCAGACGATCACCCAGCCCCACCCGCTCCAGAAGCTCGATACCGCGCTTTCGTGCCTTGGCCTTGGGGATCCTCTTCACCTGAACCGGCGCCTCCATGACGTTCTCCAGAGCTGTCATGTGGGGGAAGAGGTTGAAGCGCTGGAAGACCATGCCGATCTTGGCGCGTTGTGCAGCCCGGGCCTTGTCCGACAGGGCGTGCAGCTCGGTGCGCCCACCGCGCTCGACCTCGCGCATCCCGATGAGCTCGCCGTCGACCTTGACCCGGCCGGCGTCGATGGACTCCAGCTCATTGATGCAGCGCAGCAGCGTCGACTTTCCCGAGCCCGACGGGCCGATGAGGACCGTCACCGAGCCGGGCGGGACGATCAAGTCGATGCCCCGCAGCACGTGCAGCTCACCGAAGAACTTGTGCAGGTCGCTGATCTCGACCTTGGGCGTCCCGGCCGCGGTGTGGGCGGATGTGCTCATGGGGTGACCTCCAGGAAAGGACTGTCCTTGGTGGTGTGCGCATCGAGGATGGCCTGCTGGCGGGCCGACAGGCCCCGGCCCGAGGAGGCGGAGGACTTGTCAGGGTCGAAGCCCTTGCCGTAGTAGCGCTCGATGTAGTGCTGTCCCACCATGAGGATCGAGGTGATGATGATGTACCAGATGGCCGCGACCAGAAGCAGCGGAATGATCTGGTAGGTCAGCGACGCGTAGGAGTTGGTGACGAAGGTCAGATCCAGGGTGAAGGGGACCGCCAGCACCAAGGAGGTCGTCTTGAGCATGGAGATCGTCTCGTTGCCGGTGGGCGGGACGATGACCCTCATCGCCTGCGGCAGGACGATCCTGCGCAGGATCTGGCCCCTGCTCATGCCCAGGGCCCCGGCGGCCTCGCTCTGGCCCTTGTCCACTGAGTTCAGGCCCGAGCGGACGATCTCGGAGAGGTAGGCGCCCTCGTTGATGCCCAGCCCCAGGACCGCCGCGACGAAGGGGGTGAAGACCGTCGTCGTCTTGAAGGTCAGCAGCTCGGGGCCGAAGGGGACTCCCAGACTCAGCTTCTGGTAGAGCGCGGACAGCGCCCCCCAGAAGACCAGCTGGGTGTAGATCGGGGTACCGCGGAAGAACCACAGGTAGGCCAGCGCCACCCAGCGCAGGACCGGGTTGGAGGACTGGCGCAGGATCGCTGTGGTGACCGCCAGCACGATACCGATGGCCATCGCCATGAAGGTCAGCAGCAGCGTCCAGCCGACGGCCTTGACCACGTGGACCTCACGCAGGAAGAACCAGACCGTGGACCAGTGGAACTTCTCATTGGTGACCAGCCCGTGGATGAGCATGGCCCCCAGGACCGTGACGATCGCGGCACTGATCCACGTCCCTGGGCGGGGGACGGGCTTGGGGTTGTTGAGGACGACCTTGTCGTCCTCAGAGGTGGGTGAGGCGCTCACGGCTCACTCCTTCACTGCGGGATTGAGTTCTGCGGTGGTCAGGGCGGCGTCCTTCACGCCCCAGTTTTCCAGGATCTTCTGCCAGATGCCCTGATCCATGAGGTACTGGACGGCGGCCTGGATCGCGGCGGTGAACTTCGGGTCGGCCTTGGAGGTCACCACTCCCTGGGGTGCGGCGTCCTCCACCTCGCCCAGGGTGACGACCTGGCCGTCGGTCAGCTCGACGGCGTACCCGGCCACGGTGGAGTCGGAGTAGGTGGCGTCGATCGTGCCGCCGACCAAGCCTGTGGTCGCCTCGGACTGCTTGGAGTAGGAGCGCACCGACAGCACGTCCTTGCCCGCGTTCGCGCAGTTCTCGGCGGCCTTGCGCATCGTGGCCTCCTGGCCGGTGCCCACCTGGACGCCAATGGTCCGTCCGCACAGCCTGAGGTGGTCGGAGGTGTCGACCTCCTTGGGGTTGCCGGCCTGAACGTTGAATCGCGAGCCCACATTGATGTAGGCGGTCATGTCGACCTCGGCGGTCCGCTCGGGAGTCACGGTGAAGGAGGAGATACCGGCGTCGTACTTCGATCCGATCGAGGCGATGATCGAGTCGAACTCGGCGGTGTGGACCTTTCCCTTGACGCCCAGCACCGCGGCGATCGCGTTGGTCAGGTCGACGTCGTAGCCCACGGCCTTGCCCGAGGGATCGAGGAACTCGGCCGGTGCATAGTCCGTGGATGCCGCCACGTCCAGGACACCGTCGTCGAGGGCTCCCTGGGGGAGCTTGGCGATGATGTCGGGCTGAGCCTGGATCGAGGAGGTGTCGTAGGAGTGGATCTGCGAGCTCCGGTTCGCGTTCCAGTCAGCGGCGTTGGTGCATCCGCTGAGGACCAGGCAGGCGGTGGCTGCCAGCCCGAGGGAGGCGTGATGGCGGATCCTCATCGTGGGATCTCCTCTTCGGAGTGGATCAAGACAGAGAAAGAATATCCGCAATGCAGTATAGATATGCAAGTCGGGAGGGTGGCGTACAGCACGACGGCGGCCCTGAGCCTCGTGCGTAGGAGGCTCAGGGCCGCCGTCTGAGCTGGGTCACCGGCTCACAGGTCGTAGTAGAGCTGGAACTCGTAGGGGTGGGGGCGCAGCCGCAGCGGCTCGATCTCGTTGGTGCGCTTGTACTCGATCCAGGTCTCGATGAGGTCGGGGGTGAAGACGTCTCCCTCAGTGAGGAAGTCGTGGTCGTCCTCCAGGGCCTCCAGCGCCTCGTCCAGGCTGTCGGGGAGCTTGTCGATGTCGAAGTACTCCTCGGGAGCCAGCTCGTAGAGGTCCTTGTCGATGGGCTCGCGGGGCTCGATGCGGTTGCGGATGCCGTCAATTCCGGCCATGAGGACGGCGGCGAAGCACAGGTAGGGGTTGGAGGAGGGATCCGGCACCCGGTACTCCACCCGCTTGGCCTTGGGGGAGGAGCCGGTGACCGGGATGCGGATGCAGGCCGAGCGGTTGCGGGCCGAGTAGACCAGGTTGACCGGCGCCTCGAAGCCCGGCACGAGCCGGCGGAAGGAGTTGACCGACGGGTTGGTGAAGGCCAGCAGGCTCGGGGCGTGGCGCAGGATGCCGCCGATGTACCAGCGGGCCAGGTCGGACAGCTGCCCGTAGCCGCGCTCGTCGAAGAACAGCGGCCTGCCGTCCTTCCACAGCGAGTGGTGGCAGTGCATGCCCGAGCCGTTGTCGCCGAAGATCGGCTTGGGCATGAAGGTGGCCGTCTTGCCCGCCCTCCAGGCCTCGTTCTTGATGATGTACTTGAACTTCATCATGTCGTCGCCGGCGGCCAGCAGCGAGTTGAACCGGTAGTTGATCTCCTGCTGGCCGGCGGTGCCGACCTCGTGGTGGGCGCGCTCGATCGCCAGGCCGGACTCGATGCAGGTGCGCACCATGGCGTCGCGGATGTCGGCCATCTGGTCGTTGGGGGAGACGGGGAAGTAGCCGCCCTTGAACGCCGTCTTGTAGCCCTTGTTGCCGCCCTCCTCGGTGCGCCCGGTGTTCCAGGCGGCCTCGGCGGAGTCGATGGCGTAGCGCGTGGTGGCCGGCGTCGTCTCGTACTCCACGGAGTCGAAGAGGTAGAACTCGGCCTCGGCGCCGATGTAGCAGGTGTCGGCGATGCCCGTGGAGCGCAGGTAGTCCTCGGCCTTGGCGGCGATCGAGCGCGGATCGCGCGAGTAGACCTCGTCGGTGAAGGGGTCGACGATGGCGAAGTTGATGATGAGGGTCTTGCGCGCCCGGAAGGGGTCCAGGAAGGCCGTGGTGATATCGGGCACGAGCTTCATGTCGGACTCGTGGATGGCCGTGAAGCCGCGGATCGAGGAGCCGTCGAACATGAGCCCCTGAGTCAGGGCCTCGTCCTTGAAGGCGTCGACCGGGATCGTGAAGTGCTGCATGACCCCGGGCAGGTCGCAGAAGCGGACGTCGATGAACTCGACCCCCTCCCTCTCGATGCAGGTCAGGGCCTCGGCCACGTCCTTGAACATATGCGCTCCTCATGCAGATGGTCCGCGCGGCAACCGGCGCGGCGCGGGGATAGCGGCCACCGTAGGCGCGGGCGGTGACGCGGGCGTGCCGCGGATGTGTCGCAGGTGTTTCGTTTCAGTTGCGACGGCGTCGACTCGGCGCCCGCGCAGGGCGCGGCGGTCGGGGCGAGCCCTCATGGGGTCGATGCCCTTGGGGATGGGCAGCCCCTTGGACGACAGCGAGGACAGGCGCTTGGAGACCTGGGCGATCTCGTTATCGGTGAGCCGGGTGGGCTTCGTGGGCAGCTTGCGCAGGGTCTTGGACAGGTCGAGCAGCCGGGTCTGGCCCTCGTCGGGGCCCACGTTGACGACGTGGAGGGGGACGGTGGACAGGATGCGGCGGACCTTCCGGCTCTCGTCGTCGGTCATCTTCTGGGTCCTGCCCACGGGGCCCTCGACGACCAGCACAACGCCCGGCCTGCCCACGACCCGCCAGATGACGTCCTGAGTCTTGGGGTTGATGGCGGCCGGATCCGACTCGACGAACCAGCCGCGCCCGATCACCTGGTCGAGGACCCACTTGGCGGCCCCCGGGCGGCCCTCCATCTGGGTGTAGGCGGCGTGCCGCGTGGTCCAGGCCAGCAGGGCCATGCAGCCCACGCCGGCCATGGGCACGGCCAGGATGAGCCAGTACCACAGGGGCTGGTTCGTGAGCAGGGAGATGAGGACCCCCAGCGCGACGACGGCCAGGGCGATGCCCCCCAGCGCCCAGCCGATCCACGGGTAGGTGCGCCGCGAGATCGTGTAGGAGTCCTTGATGTTCTGGAGGTACTGCCCGAAGCGCCGCTTCTTCTTCGGGTCGGGGCTCTGCGCTGAGGTGCTCACGATGAACCACCATAGCCGACGGCGTCGCCCGGCCAGCGTCGTCGGCATGGTCCCAGCGGTCCCTACTTCACGGCCCCGGAGGTGATGCCCGAGATGATCTGCCGCTGGAAGACCGTGAAGAGCACGACCAGCGGGGCGCTCATGAGGAGGATGTAGGTGAAGATGAGGTGCCAGTTGTTCAGGTGCACGCCTGCGCTCGCCACCGCGAAGAGGTTGAGCGGCAGGGTGTCCATGCGCCCGCCCACCACGAAGAAGGCGTAGAAGACGTCGTTCCACACGTACAGGCTGATAAGGATGGTCGCCGTGGCCAACACCGGACGCAGCAGCGGCAGGATCACGGTGAGGAAGACCCGCAGCGGCCCCGCGCCGTCGATGCGCGCCGCCTCCTCCAGCAAGACCGGGACCGTGCGCACGAAGCCCGTCACGAAGAAGATGACGGTGGACAGGTACATCCCCACGTAGGCGCAGATCATGCCCACGGCGGTCCCCGCCAGGCCCAGCTGGCGCAGCAGGAGCACCAGGGTCACCACGGCCGGCGGCAGGATGATCCCGCAGATGCCGACGGCGTAGACCACGGCCGCCGCCCTCCCCGAGCGGCGCGCCAGCACCCAGGCGGCCATGGAGCCCAGGACGAGCACGAGGGCCACGGAGGGGATCAGGAGCAGCAGGCTGCCGATGAAGGCGGCCCCGACGCGGGCTCGGGAGACGACCTCGGCCGTATTGGCCCCCAGCTGCCAGTGCGAGGGCAGGGACAAATCCGGGCTGAGGGCCTCGGCCTGCGACTTGCCGGCGGTGACCAGGACCGTCCACAGCGGCACTCCCACCAGGACGGCTGCCAGCAGCACCGCGGCGGCCGGCTGGATTCCACGCTTGAAGCGGTTCATGCCATGTTCCTCTCTCGACGCCGGAGCATCCCGATGACAGGGAAGGCCAGCAGGACCACGGCCAGGAAGAGCACGAGGCTCATGGTCGTGGCCTGGGCGTACAGGCCCTGGCCGAAGGTGCGGAAGATGTACAGGTTGAGCAGCTCGGTGGAGCCCCCGGGCCCGCCCCCGGTGGTGGCCTGGACGATGTCGAAGGAGTTCATCGAGCCCAGGAGGGCCGTGGCCACGTTGAAGGTGATGGCCGGGGCGATCAGCGGGATCCGGATCCGGGTGAGGGTCTGCCAGCGCGAGGCCCCGTCGATGCGGGCGGCCTCCAGGACCTGGTGGTCGATGGTCTTGAGCCCCGCCAGGTAGACGAGCATGGACATGCCCATCCACTTCCAGGCGTGGATGATGATGACGACCAGCAGGGTCCAGTGCGTGGAGCCCAGCCAGGCGATGCTCACCGGCCCGCCCGTCAGCAGACCCAGGAGCTGGTTCACTCCGCCGTCGGGCTTGAGCAGGGCCTGGAAGACGTAGCCGACCGCCAGGGCCGACATGATGACCGGGATGAAGAAGACCACCCGGACGACCTTGTTGACGGCCGTGTCCCGCTCCAGGAGGAGGGCGAGCCCCAGCCCGAAGAGGTTCTGGACGACCGCCACCCCGCCGGCGTACAGGAGGGTGATCACCAGGGACCGGCGCAGGTCGCCGGAGGAGGCCAGCTGGGCGAAGTTGCTCCACCCCGTGGGCTGGATCGAGGACTTGAAGCTGGACCAGTCCGTGAAGGCGTAGACGAAGTTGTACAGCGTGGGCGTCAGGAAGAACACCGCGAGCACGGCGAACGCCGGGACGACGAAGGCCCAGGGGTGGGCGGCGCCCGAACCGCGGACGCCGCGCCGCGACCCGCCTCGTGCGGCCGCCATGCTCAGAAGCCCTTCGCGCCGATGGCCTTGGCGAGCTGGACGAACTGCGCCTGCGTCTCCTGCCCCACCTGGGCGGGCGTCTTGGTGCCGGCGATCATGTCGCCCAGGTTCTTGGCCAGGTCCGGGTTGGCGATGGCCAGGGACTGCATGGAGCCCACGGAGGAGGCCAGGGTCCTGTTGGACTCCACCAGGGCCGCGGGGGCCGTGGCCGGGGTGTCCACCCCCGAGATGATCGAGACCGTGTTCTGCTCCTCGACGAAGTCGGCGTAGCCCTCGGAGAGCCAGTAGGTCAGGAGCTGGCGGGCGGCGGCCTCGCGCGCGGCGTCGCCGGTGGCGAAGGCGACGACGGCGTTGGTCTGGTCGGGGATGGAGGTCGCCAGGGCGCCCTTCTTGGAGATCGGGAAGAAGCCGATGGTGGAGTCCAGGGTGCTCGTGTCCGTCTGGGCGGCCATATTGGCCAGGAGGCTGGTGACCTGGATGGCCATGGCGGCCTTGCCGTCCAGGAGGGCCTTGGCCTGCTGGTCGAAGGTGGCGGTCTTGATGTCCTCGTTGAACAGGCCCTCGCCGATCATGGAGCTGTAGGCGTCAATGGCGCCCTGGATGTCCGCGCCCGTGAAGGCGTCCTCGTTGGCGTTGACCCTGTCCCACAGGCCGTCCTCGGCGGCGTCGGCCAGCTGGACCTGGACGGCCCACTGGGAGGCCCACCACTCGCCGCCCATCTCGTAGAAGGGGACGACGCCCTTGCCCTTGAGGGAGCGCGCCGCGGTGAGGAGCTCCTCGAAGCTCTTGGGGACCGTGACGCCGTTGGCCGCGAAGACTTTCTTGTTGTACCAGACCCCCATGACGGAGGGGGCGGAGATGAAGGCGGCGTAGCGGGTGCCCTCCAGCGTGCCGCCGGCGTCCAGAACGTTCTTGTCGGTGGCGGCCTCCCAGGGGGCGCCGTCCAGGGGCAGGAGGCGCTCCTTGGCGCCCAGGCTCAGCAGCTGGGAGGCGGTGGGCTGCCACATGGCCAGGTCGGGCAGGTCCCCGGTGGCGACCTTGGTCTGGACGCCCTGCTCGTAGGGGTCGGGAATGGTGACGATCGAGACCTTCGCGCCGGTGGCCTCCTCGAAGGCCTTGACCACGGTGGCGGGGATCTCGGCGGAGGACTGGGCCGCCCAGAAGGTCAGCTCGACGCCGTCGAGTCCGTCCGCGGCTGCGGGCCAGGAGGCCGGGGCGCCCTG
>ERZ773003.2152-NODE-2152-length-10120-cov-7.510084_pt1 | contig 10120 bp, 8 predicted proteins | sample MGYA00580668_ERZ773003 | MGnify/ENA primary metagenome ERZ773003 (study PRJEB29015, sample SAMEA2738002) | human oral metagenome | biome: human oral; feature: human-associated habitat; material: dental | place: China | collected 2126 ... | reverse complement strand
GTCGGTCCGGATTGCCTCGGGGTCTCGTTGACAGGAGACGTCGATGTCGATGGTGGTGCCCTTGGCATTCCAGGACACGGAGATGACGAATTCGCCGCTGTAGTGGGGTACCTGTTGGAGTGTCTTCTGGCGAGTAGAGGCCAGCAGGTTGGCGGCAGTGTCAGGGGAGGTGTTGTCCTTGAGGCGCACGTCCAGTCGGACGTCGTTGCCTCCGAGGTCGGCTGAGGCCTCAGTGGTTTCGGCGGAGATGACGTCCGGGCTGCTGGAGAGGTGCTTGGAGGCTGTGCTGGCAACGCGCCGGACTTGGAAGCCATCCGGGCCGCTGGCGGGGTGCACGGTGATGTCGATCAGATAGATGACACCATCAATGATCACCACGAGTATGACCAGCACGAACCGGATGGCCCACCATCCCGCCGACCTGCCTGACGACGGTTTCCTCCGGCCGACAGAGGCTCCGCTGCCCGAGTTGACGGCCGGGGCTTCGTCTGCGCCGACGCCTCCTCTGTGTTCAGGTGTGGTCTGCTCGTCAGGCATCGGCTGCTCCCTTATCGGCTGATTGGATGTATTTTCTCAGATCGGCCGTTCCTGTGGATGGAGTTGGTTCGGTCAGGTGGGAGCAGGGTATGCGGGTGACGGGCGGTCTATAGCTCGGCGGCTTTGTTGAGGATTTCGGTGTCGCTGGGGCTGGGGGAGTCGAACCGCGACGCCCAGGTTCCGTTGTTGCACACGAAGGTTATCCAGAGGTCGTCGCTGGAGAGTCCTTTTTGAAGTTTGCCGTTGAGCTTGAGTGTGGTCAGTCCTGCTGCTTGGCAGTCGGCGACGGTGTGGATGACGGGGGCTGCTGCCTCGGGGGTGAGGCCTTTGCGTTCATCGGTGACTAGGCCGGTGACAGACAGGGTGGTGCCGTCGAGGTCGATGCTGCCGGTGGGGCTGGCCTGTCTGGCGGCGGTGATGACTTGCTCGAAGGAGACGGTGGTGGGGAACTGTCCCTCGGTGTTGCTGGTGGAAGTGACCTTCCAGCCGTTCATGGTAAAGGTCTTGATGGTTGGTGAGCCAGACGGAGCGGTCAGCGTGGACGGGGGTGTGGTGACGTCTGCGTAGTCGACCTCAAGGGATGACGTGTCACCGTTGCGCGTGATCGTTGCGGCCTCGCCTGCTGGTGCTAGGTCGTGCTGAACGCCGGTGCGCAGTTCGGAGGCTGGGCCGCGGCAGTTGAAGTGGACGTCGATCTCGGTGCCCTTCATGTTCCAGGTGAAGATGATCCTGACGGTCACCGTGCCCCATACGCTGTTTCGTTGGGCGGCGCTGCAGGTTGAAGGCAGCATGTCGGCAGCGCTGTCCACTGGGGTGTCGGCCTTGAGATGCGCCTTGACCTCAGCCACCGAGCCAGTGTTTGAGTTGGCTCCTGCCTGCATGATTTGCGTTGACTCAACGCTTGGGTTCTTGGAGAGGCTCGTGACTGCGGCCTTGGCGACGCTTCGGGCGCCGGCGTTACCGGGCCCCAGGCTCGGGTCCAGGCCAGCTGCCACGATGTAGAGGAACCCGCCGACCGTCACCAGAAGGAGTACCAGGGTCACGCAGCCCAGTTTGAAGCACCCCGGCCCACGAGGAGCGCTCCGCTTCAGAGGATGCTGCTCCACCGACGCCGACTCTGCGGGCACCTCACTGGGAGCCGTCTCATCGTAGGCGCGGGTGGCGGTGCCGTCGGCGTCATCGCGTCCAATCGCCTCTTGACCCTGTACGGAAGAGACGGTGGGGGACTTTCCCTGGTCTGGATCGGTCTGCTCGTCGGGCATCGGCTGCTCCCTTACTGGCTGATTGGACGTATTTTCTCAAATCGGCCGTTCCTGCGGGGCGAGTCGGTTCGGTCAGGTGCGAGCAGGGTATGCGGGTGACGGGCTGTCTACAGCTCGGCGGCTTTGTTGAGGATGGCGGCTTCGTCTTGGCCGGTGCTGCCGTCATGCTGTGGTGCCCAGGTGCCGTTGTTGCATACGAAGGCTGCCCATGGACCTTGCGCGTGGTGGGAGGAGGAGTCCTTCTGCGCACTGGCGGCGAGCTGGAGCGTGGTCAGTTTTGCGGCTTGGCAGTTGTTGACGGTGTGGACGACGGGGGCTGCTGCCTCGGGGGTGAGGCCTTTGTTCTCGTCGGTGACTAGGCCGGTGACGGATAGGGTGTCGTCGTCGAGGTCGATGGTGCCGGTGGGGCTGGTTTGGCTGGCGGCGGTGATGAGCTGGTCAAAGGGTGGGTTGCTGAACTGACCGTCGGTGTTGCTGGTGGAGGTGACCTTCCAGCCGTTCATGGTGAAGGTCTTGATGGTTAATGAGCCGGACGGAGTGGTCAGTGAGGATGGGGGCGTGGTGACGTCTCCGTAGTCAATCTGGAGAGGTAATGTTTCGCCGGGTCGTTGAATGCTTGTGGCCTCCCCGACTAGTGATAGATCGTGCTGGACGTTGGTAGCGATGTCGTGAGAGTTGGCGCTGATGAGGAAGAAGACGTTGATGTCGGTGCCTTCAACGCTCCACTTCAGTGTGATGGCGATCTGGGTGCTTCCGTCATCGTCGCCTAAGGCCTTGTCGCGGGTTGAGGACAGAAGTGCTGTCGCGGTGTCAGTGCTGGTCCCGTCCTTGAGGTGTACGCTCACAGTGGGAGCGTCGCCCGAGTTATACGATTCTTCCTCAAAAACCTGCACGGAGGAGACGCGTGAATCGTGGCGCAGGTGCTTGGCGGCTGCTCTTGCTGCGCTCCTTTCTTCGAATGAGTGCGGTTCCAGGCCGGGATTGAACATAAGCATGAGATTATATGCGAAGTACCCGATGACCCCCAGCAACGCAGACAGGATGACAACCAGGGCTATGCGGCTGGGCTTGAAGATGCCCCGACTGTGCGATGGAGCAGGCTGCTGATGCTCTGAGGGGCTGTGGCGTTTGTCGCTGGTGATCGACCGAGAGTCGGTGCGGGTGGCGGCCTCGTCGCCTCCTGCCACCTGCTGATCCCGCGCAGAGGACAAGGATGTGGAGGAGTCTCCCTGGCCTCGATCGGTCTGCTTGTCGGGCATCGGTACCTTCTTCCTGCTTGTCGGACGTAATTCTTCCTGATCCGCCTTGGTGGTGGGGGTGTTTGGGCCGACGACGCAGAGGTGAAGGACGAATGGTGGGATGGTTAGAGTTCGGCGGCTTTGTTGAGGATGGCGGCTTCGTCTTGGCCGGTGCTGCCGTCGTCGTTGGGTGTCCAGGTGCCGTTGTTGCAGGTGAAGGTCAGCCAGTAGTCGTTGTCGGTTGAGAGGCCTTTCTGCAGCTTGCCGTTGAGTTGGAGTGTGGTGAGCCCTGCGGCTTTGCAGTTGTTGACGGCGTGGACGACGGGTGCTGCGGCTTCGGGGGTGAGGCCTTTGCGCTCGTCGGTGACTAGGCCGGTGATGGACAGGGTCCCGTTGCTGAGCTCGATGGTTCCGGTGGGGCTGGCCTGTCTGGCGGCGGCGATGAGGTCGGTGATTGGTGGGTTGGAGTAGGAGTCGTCTTGGGCGGGGTAGTAGGTGACGTTCCAGTTGTTGAGGGTGAATGTCTTGTAGAAGTCGGGGCCGGTTGGCTCTGCGATAGACGCGGGAACGGCGTCGACTGTTCCATAGTCGGCGTAGATGGAGCCGTCAGGGTCGCCTCGGGTGACGGACTTGGCCTTGCCCACGAGGGCCAGCTCTCGTTGGGTGGTGGCGCGGATGCTGTCAGGGCTGTCGTCGCAGCTGAAGTTGACTGAGATGTCTGTGCCGTTGAGACGCCAGGACAGGGTGACGCTGAGTGGTACCTGGCTGCTGTCTGCCTTGCGGTGGATGGAGGCCAGGAGCTCGGCGGCCTGGTCCACGCTGGTTGCATCCCTGAGGCGGGCGGTGACCTGTGCGATAGGACCAGAGGTGGGGTCGGCGTAAGCTTTGGAAACCTTTGCCGATTTCACTGCGGGGCTCCAGGAGAGGTGGTAGGACGCTGAGTAGGCCACGGTCCTGGCTTGCAGGCCGCTGATACCGATATCTGGGTCCAGGGTGGCTGCAACCCAGTAGAAGAACCCGATGATCACGACCAGTACTACTGCCAGTGCCACAAGCAGGGTCCTGCATCCCTTGGTGAGGCGACCCTTGAATCGGATACCGCTAGGCGCACTGTGAGACGTTTCGTCCTGCTCGTCAGGCATCGGCTGCTCCCTTATCGGCTGATTGGATGTATTTTCTCAAATCGGCCGTTCCTGCGGATGGAGTTGGTTCGGTGAGGCGGGCGCAGGGCACGCGGGAGGCATGCTGTCTACAGCTCGGCGGCTTTGTTGAGGATGCCGGCTTCGTCTTGGCCGATGCTGCCGCCGTGGTGGGGTGTCCAGGTTCTGCCCTGGCATATGAGAGTTCGCCAGGGGCCGTTGTGGCCGGTTGTGGTGTTGAGGTTGAGCTCGGTCAGTCCTGCGGCGTGACAGTCGGATAAGGCGTGCACCACGGGTGCTGCGGCCTCGGGAGCCAAGCCGTCGTCGTCGGTGGCCAGGCCTGTGACGGACATGGAGCCCGGGTCGGCCTCGAACGTGATGGAGCCGGTAGCGCTGGTCTGAGTGGCCGCAGCGATGATCTGCTCCATGGGTGGGGTGGCGAACTGTCCTGTCTCGTTGCTGGTGGAGGTGACATCCCAGCCGTTCATGGTGAAGGATTTCCATGTGCGTGAACCGGAGGGGCGGGCCAGTGAGGCCGGGGGAGAAACGACTTCGCCGTAATCGATCCCTAGGAGGGAGGACCTCCCTTGCCTGATGGTCCTGGCTTCCCCGACCGGGGTCAGATCGCGTGTGGTGGTGGAGATGATGTCGGTGGTGGCGCGGCTGGCATCGAAGTCTGCTGCGATGCTGGTGCCGCCCAGGGTCCATGACATGGACACGGTCAGCGTGATCTTTCGGGTGCCGTGCTTGGTGTGAAGAGCGGCCTCGTGGGTCGAGGCCAGGAGGTCGGCGGCTTCCCGAACGCTGGTGCCGTCCTTGAGGCTGATGCTTACGTGAGCGGAGATGTCCGACGGCGTGGCTGCCTCGGATGAGGCGGAGGGTGCTGAGGTGACAAGTGGGCTGTGACCGAGGTGGTCGGCGGCTTCCTGGGCGACTTGGCGGGCATACGCACGATCCGCTGGTCCGGCTTGGGGGTGCAGGCTGGCGTCGATGCGAACGAACAGCATCCAGATACCCGCCATGCTCACGATTACCGCAACAATCAGCATCAGGCATCCTCTGAAAAGACGATTCGGCGATCGCTGAAGAGACGCTCCGTCGGGTTCAGGAACAGCGCGAGCGTGACTGCCGGCCTGGTCGGAGTCGGTCGACTCATCCACTATGCACCTCCCTTCTGCTTGTCCGACGTATTCTTCCCGATCCGTTGTGGTGGTGATGGGTGTTTGGTCCGACGGCGCAGAGGCGAAGGAGGAACGGTGGGGCTGCTAGAGTTCGGCGGCTTTGTTGAGGATGGCGGCTTCGTCTTGGCCGGTGCTGCCGTCGTCGTTGGGTGTCCAGGTGCCGTTGTTGCAGGTGAAGGTCAGCCAGTAGTCGTTGTCGGTTGAGAGGCCTTTCTGCAGCTTGCCGTTGAGTTGGAGTGTGGTGAGCCCTGCGGCTTTGCAGTTGTTGACGGCGTGGACGACGGGTGCTGCGGCTTCGGGGGTGAGGCCTTTGCGCTCGTCGGTGACTAGGCCGGTGATGGACAGGGTCCCGTTGCTGAGCTCGATGGTTCCGGTGGGGCTGGCCTGTCTGGCGGCGGCGATGAGGTCGGTGATTGGTGGGTTGGAGTAGGAGTCGTCTTGGGCGGGGTAGTAGGTGACGTTCCAGTTGTTGAGGGTGAATGTCTTGTAGAAGTCGGGGCCGGTTGGCTCTGCGATAGACGCGGGAACGGCGTCGACTGTTCCATAGTCGGCGTAGATGGAGCCGTCAGGGTCGCCTCGGGTGACGGACTTGGCCTTGCCCACGAGGGCCAGCTCTCGTTGGGTGGTGGCGCGGATGCTGTCAGGGCTGTCGTCGCAGCTGAAGTTGACTGAGATGTCTGTGCCGTTGAGACGCCAGGACAGGGTGACGCTGAGTGGTACCTGGCTGCTGTCTGCCTTGCGGTGGATGGAGGCCAGGAGCTCGGCGGCCTGGTCCACGCTGGTTGCATCCCTGAGGCGGGCGGTGACCTGTGCGATAGGACCAGAGGTGGGGTCGGCGTAAGCTTTGGAAACCTTTGCCGATTTCACTGCGGGGCTCCAGGAGAGGTGGTAGGACGCTGAGTAGGCCACGGTCCTGGCTTGCAGGCCGCTGATACCGATATCTGGGTCCAGGGTGGCTGCAACCCAGTAGAAGAACCCGATGATCACGACCAGTACTACTGCCAGTGCCACAAGCAGGGTCCTGTATGCCTTGGTGAGGCGACCCTTGAATCGGATGCCGCTAGGCGCACTCTTCGATGTGTAGCTATTAGTTGCTGAAGTTTGCGTTCCTTCGAGGCGAGTGTCGAGAGGTGGAGACAATGGTATCCAATCGTTGTGAGATAGTGAGGTAGAATTACTTGATTCCTTCCTTTCGGATGAATGTTTCATGCAATAGGTCCCCCTAAGGTGATAAATTTGAACTAGCAATCCGTAAGGTGATGAAAATTGGGTGAGTTAATGATGTTGTCATTCTACTGAATTTTATTGCCATTGGTTGAGGTTGTTGGTGGGTTGTAATTGACAGATAAGGGGTTTGCTGACAGTAATTCATCAAAGGTGCTGCGACCTACGTAGATGCCAGTGTTGGCTAGCCCCGAATAAGCCTCAAAATACAGTAGAGCTTCTCTGGTTGTCGTCAACTAGTGGTCACCGATGGATTTGTCTTCAATGTAGCTGGGAGTTTCATTGCGCAGCACTTGGCTTATGTTGTGTAAGGATGTCGTCCCTTTGTCAGTGTAGTTTGAGTGTCCTGTTGATTCCGCTAGGCCGCCGTTTTTACTTGTACTTAAGGAGGTGAAATCAGAATCTGGGTGGGCGGTTGGTTCTCCTCCGTATACCCCTGACATCGCAACGACATCGTCTCCTGTTCGGGCGGCGTACATATGGTCGGGCAGCATTCCGAGGTCGGACGCGTCAACAGAAGTGACTCCAGGTGAGCCCCATACGACTACGTCGTCCGGGGCATTCGACTGCCGCAAAGCGTATCCTGTGGCGGTTGACCCATATGAGTGGCCTGCTGCAACAAGGTGAGAGTCTCCATGGTGAGTTTCCTGTAGGCCGTCGTAAAAACTCGCTAAATCGGGACCGGCATTCTGCGCCTCTTTAGAGCTGAGAACCGTTGAATCGGTGTTAAGTAGGGTCTCTGACGTGTTAGGTGCGTCATACCCCAGCCAGGTCACGGCCGCTGCGGTTTCTTGCCCTTTATCTCCTGACTTCCATGCGAGTTTAGATTCGTCCAAAATTTTTTCCGAGTTCGCAACCGCTCCGCCCCTCGAGGCATTTTTGCCAAATAGTCCAGGAGTGACTTGTGTATTCATTCCGGGCGTGAAGACCATAACATGATCTGCGTTATCTATGTCTCCCGACCCCACGGCTGCGCGGAAATGATCGCCGGAAGAAGTGTCGAGGACAAGGAGTTTCCTGTCGGCTTTTTTGGAGTCCTCGCTGTTGAGGGATGTATATATGTTATTGATCTCTTGGTATTTGTTCAACAAGTTTACGTATGCTGGCGATAGCTGAGGTCGTGGGTTTGAGGAGTTTGGTGGATCTAGGTATTTAGGTTCATAGTATGCGATCTCCTTTTTCAGGTTCTCCCGCATGATGTTCAGTACTCTACGATTGGCTTCGTCTCTGGTGTTTGAAGGGATTCCGTTAAGGTTGCCAATCCAGGCGGGGTGTTTCTCAATGATGTTCTTCCGTTGAGCGTCGGTCAGTGAAGTCCACCAGTCGTTGACCTGACTGGGTGCCCACTTAGGGTTCGGGGGCCTCTCTCCATGGTTGACCACCTCAGGGCTCGGACCGTTTGCCGTATCGTCCAGTTTGGCGATCTCGTCGTATACGGAAGAGATGAAGGTCACTGTGTCATCCGCTTGCTCGACAAGTCGGTCGCGCTCGTATTCATACCCTTGAATTAGAACTTTACGGTCGTTGCTGCGAGAATCGCTATCGGATGTGCTTGGGTCGGTGGGTGTGATTGCTCCGGTGTGGGAGATCTCTAAGTCGTCGGCTTTCATTCTTGCGACGAGATTGTGGGCGGCATTGTTGATGGTCGTGGCGGTGGTGGAGGCGGCCTTGAGGTCGTTGCCAGCCTTTTCCATGCCAGTCCAGAGGTCCTCAGCGTCGTCGGCGAGGATTCGCCGCGCTTTGGCCTCGGCCTCGAAGGTCTTTCCAGACAGTCCATTTCCTAGCCCTGTCGTCTGAAGGTCAGCGTTGACCTGTTGGTACTTGTGTGAGGCGGCCACCAAGGCTTCGCCGGCCGTGTTGAGATCGGTGCCACTCCAGGATAGGAGGTCATTGAACGTGACCATAGGTTCCTCCAAAAGGGTAAACTATTTGAATCATTGGGAAAATATGTCGAATGAGTTAACGGTGTCTGATATGGGTCAGCTGTGGCCGCTCTTGGGGGTGCAGGCTGCTGCGCCGTCGGCCGCCTTGAGCTGGTTGGTGGCGTTGTAGATCCCGTTGTAGTGATTTCTCAGCCTGTTGGCGAAGGTGGTGCGAGCCTTGGAGACCGCATCCGCCGCCGTTGATGCCTTACTGGACAGTCCTCCACCCGTCAGGCCGTTCGCCGAGGAGCGCACATCACTGTCGCCTCCCGACCTGTTCACCTCACTAATGCAGTTCTCCACCTCCGAGCGGATCTTCGACGTCGTCTCCTCACAGGTCTGCAGATCAGCCACCTGTCCCCGTCCTTCCTCGTCACGGCGAAAACTGCCTCATGGCTATCGAGTCGCGGCCGCCACAGCGAACCGACCGGATACACGATAACCAACAATCGGCGGCCGCGGGGGACTTACGGACGACGAAATCCACCCGAGAGCCACGGTGCTTACTGGACATGGCAGCCAATAAGTCAGGCGCTCGAAGAGAGATCAGATGGTGCTGACCAGCTTGGTGATGCGCTGGAGGCTCACCTTGCGGCTCGTGCCCAGCGTCTGGGCGAACAGGCTCACCCGCAGCTCCTCCACCATCCAGCGGGCCTCCTCCAGGAGGGCCTCGCGCTGCGGGTCGGCCGGCAGCGAGGCCGCCTTGGCGCGGGCCTTGTCCACCACCTCCCGGGCCTGGGAGACCTGGAAGGCCAGGGCCGCGCTGAGGACTCCGAGGACGAAGGAGAAGGCCGATCCGACGAGCGCCTTTGCCCCGAACAGACGTTCGTGGAGGGGAACGGCATCATTGAGGAGCGGATCTGCCCCGAGGCGTACTCGCCGGTCATCACCAGGGCGCCCAGGACGGCGACGACGATTATGCCCAGCAGCGAACCCGCGACGATCATGGTCTTGGCCTGGTCGGCCCGATCTGGGGAGCCGGCGTAGCCGATGGCCAGGCCCGCGCCGAACACCGTGATGGCGATGGTGATGACCGATGTGACCCAGGAGGAGGTCAACGTGCGCAGCTTGATCTACTCGGCGCGCACCGCGCTGGCGAAGAACTGCCGACCGGCCGCGCGGGGCCGGTCGGGCCAGATGGCGGCTTCCAGGGCCTTCTGCTGCCCGGCGCGGGACGGCCTGGAGGTGGGGGTGGCCTTCCGCAGGACCTCGAAACGGTTGACGCCTGTGGCCGGGCCTGCTGTGGCGTCGATGGTTGTGGTCATGGCGCGTCAGTCCTCGGGATGTTCGTGGCCTTCGTTCGCCCTGAACTGATTCCAGGTTAGGAGGGCTGGGTCGCGGTGTGATCGTCCCAGTGGCTGAACGCAGTAGGGGCGGTCTCCTCCCCTGAGGGAGGAGGGGGCCTCTGCGGTGACGATGAGTCGTTGCTTGGCCCGCGGGGCGCCCGCTGGCCGTGGGACGAGGGGCTGGGGGCCGCTGGCCTGAGCGCAGAGGTGAAGGCGAGGTGATGGGTTAGTTAGAGCTCGGCGGCTTTGTTGAGGATGGCGGCTTCGTCCTGGCCCCTTGTGCTTTCGTGTGTGGGTGTCCAGGTGCCGTTGTTGCAGGTGAAGGTCAGCC
>ERZ773003.2149-NODE-2149-length-10126-cov-2.847284_pt1 | contig 10126 bp, 7 predicted proteins | sample MGYA00580668_ERZ773003 | MGnify/ENA primary metagenome ERZ773003 (study PRJEB29015, sample SAMEA2738002) | human oral metagenome | biome: human oral; feature: human-associated habitat; material: dental | place: China | collected 2126 ... | reverse complement strand
GGCGTCGGCCGTCACGTCGGCCAGCTCCTGGCTGTCCGAGCCATGCAGGTTTTCACGCGGGTCATTCGACATGCCCCCATTGTTTCAGGATCGTGTCGATTGTGTCGTAATGGCGCGCGGAAGTGGGTGGGGTGATACGTTTGTGAGGTCCTGCGAGTACTCGACGCGACCGCGGTCGCGGTGTTCCCCGGCAGGGGATGATCCCGTGTAGTGCATTAGGAAGAGTCTTGGAAGGACGTATTCCCCGCGAAAGCGGGGATTTTTCTATTTGAAGACGGGTGAATGAAATCCTGTCTGCAATATCGAGAACGTGTATTGCATAATAGAATTTCTTCTGTTATGGTTACTCCATCACCTCCGAGGGGGTGGTGACAGCTCCGCTGGTGCTGTCGGGCTCAACATTTTCAGAGTAACCGCATGAGCTCATGCTAGTGCGCATGCCGTACTCAGAGGATGGTTTCGACTCAAGGAAGAGGAAATGGCCCGAAAAGACAAGCAGAGAGTTTCGTTATCGACGCCAGCAACTGCGGAACCCCCAGTTTTCCCTGCCGCCCAGCCTGGCCTCGGCGCTGCTGATCTCTCCGAAATGGCCAGGAGTTTCTGGGCGAAGAGTGGAGACTCCGGCAGCTGGCTGTCCGTCGTCCAGCACCTGATGGATGCCGCTGACGTTGCGGGGCTCCTCTTCGACGACTACCTGAGCGAGCATCATCGCAGGCTGATGGCCTCAGTATGGGGAGGAGATCGCGCCAAGGCTCGGGCCTCGTTTGTGTTCCTCGCAGGGGTGCACGATGCGGGTAAAGTGAGTCCCCAGTTCGCATGCCAGCGCCAAGATCTGGCTCAGCTGATCCGCAGCGAGGGGCTGGTCGTCATGCGCAAAGCCGACTACGCTGAACGTTCCTTCCTTCCCCATGGCCTCGTCAGTCAGTTTGCGCTTCAGGAGGAAATAGCTGCGGGTGGCGGTGATGGATCCCGGGCTCTCCAATGGGCGATCCTCGTTGGGGTGCACCACGGTCGATACCCGGACGCAGGTGCCGTGTATGTCGCACGACAGCAGTACAAGACGCAAGAAGGTTCGCGTGAGGATGATCCCCGTTGGGGTCAGGTTCGCTCGGAGATTCTTCGATGGATGGCTGCGCGCAGCGGTTTCCCGCTCGTTGCACCCGGAACTGCCCTGCCGGAGCTGCCCATCGCAGTGGCATCCGCCTACGCCTCGGCCCTCGTGATTGCAGACTGGCTTGCATCCAACGAGGATTACTTCCCGCTTCGGCCTCGACCGGTCGATGAGGCTGGAAAGCTGTCGATCGATGGGTACCCCGAGCTCACCGCGGATCAGCAGCGCGATCGTGTCCGGCGCGCATGGAAGCGAGCGGCCTTCCCAACCCCTCTGCGTATTCCTACAACGCCGAGCGATGAGGTCACAGACTTCTATCGTCACCGTTTCGGGTGGCCGGCCTCGTACTGTCCGACCGAGGCCCAGCGCGCCGCCATTGAGATTGCAACAGGCGAGGACCCGGATCTCATGATCATCGAGGCGCCGCCGGGGTCCGGGAAGACTGAGCTGGCCTTCGCTGCCGCTGAGGTTCTGATGCGTGCTCGGGGGCTGCAGGGGGTGTTTGTTGCGCTGCCCACGCAGGCCACGACGAACGCGATGTTTGAGCGCGTCACCGCCTGGCTCACGAGCATTCTGGGCGATGAACCGCAGAAGCTTGGCATCCAGCTCGCGCACGGAAAGAACAGCCTCAATGAGTCCTTCGTGAAGCTCCTCGCGCGCGGCAAGAGCCCCCTCGAGGTGCATGATGATGAGGAAGACCTCGGTCTATATGCGAGCCGGTGGATGGGTCAGCGGTGGCGCTCGACGCTGTCGCCGGTTGTGGTTGGCACGATCGACCAGGTGTTGCTCGCAGCCCTGAAGTCGCGCCACGTGCTGGTGCGTCACCTCGGGCTCATGGGAAAGGTCGTCGTCATCGACGAGGTGCACGCCGCCGACGAGTACATGGAGACGTACCTGGAAGCCGCCCTCACATGGCTCGGTATGTACGGGATCCCCGTCGTGCTGCTGTCGGCTACCCTGCCGCCCGCGCGGCGTCTTGCTCTCCTGAACGCGTATCGCCGCGGCCGTGGTTCGTCGGGCGTGAGCGCTGAGTCGGTCGATGTCATGATCGGCTATCCGGCTATTTCAACGGTCTCCGCCGCAGGCGTGCGCGTTCATGAAGTTGTCGGTGAGGCTGAGGTCCCCAAGCGGATCATCCCGACATCGCTCGGCTCCCCGCAGGAAATCGCGGAGCTCCTGGACCGCGAGCTCGCCGACGGTGGGTGCGCCGTCGTCATCCGCAATACGGTTCGCGATGCCCAGGAAACATACGAGGCCGTGAGGTCAGTGTTTGGTCGTGAGCAGTCGACACTGTTGCACTCGCGTTTCCTGGCCGTCGAACGTGCCGCCCGCGATCGCCGGATGCTTGAACTTTTCGGAAAAGATAGTCAGCAGCGTCCCTTCAGGCACGTCGTCGTGGCAACGCAGGTGATCGAGCAAAGCCTCGACGTCGACTTCGACCTCATGCTCACAGACCCAGCGCCCATGGACCTCGTGCTGCAGCGTATCGGGCGGCTCCATCGGCACGAGAGAGACGGGCGGCCGAGCGGTCTTCATGACGCAAGGTGCCTTGTGATCATCGATGATACGACTTCCTCTCCCTGGACATACTCTCGCGGCACCGACTACGTGTACGCGCGCTACGCCGTCCTGCGGACCCTGGCGATCATTGCTGATCGCGAAGAAATACTCGTCCGTGAACCCTTGGAGTACGAGGAATTGACGACTCAGGCGTATGCCGATGATGTACCGGTCGGTCCCGCGCAGTGGCACGAGGCCCTCGACGCCGCGTTGGAAGAACGCAATAAAGCACGCGCCCAAGCACAAGCGAAAGCGACAACCTGGTGCCTCGGTGAAGCAAATACGCCCTCGTGGCAAGCCCCCGAACTCGAAGAAAAATTCCTCGGCAATGCCGCGACCGGTGACGAATCAAAGGGGCCAGGAGTCGCAGCTGCCCGCGCTGCCGTGCGCGCTCGCGCCGCCAACAAGGCTTTATTGAAGACCAGATCCCCGTCCTCGTTGTCGCCCTCGACCCCGAGCTGGGCAACGTACCAATGGCTCCTCCCATCAGCGGGGCGCCAGAAGGCGATACGCCTCTCGCAGTCGGTGAATACAACGCACGAGGGCGTATCGCCGACATCTGCTCGTGGAGCATCTCACTGCCGCCGTGGGCATTGCGCGCTCGCGGGCAGAGCATCGACGAGGCGGTGGACGCAGTTGCAGGTGCTATTTGGGATGATCCCATCACGACGGAATGGTCGTGTCGCGAGCATCCGTTCCTGGCGGGGGAACTGATCCTCGCGATGTACAAAACTCCCGACGGGGAGCGCCTCACGCGCGACCTGTGCGGACACACATTCACATATTCTCTCGAAAGAGGAATGGAGGTGCAGGGCCAATGAAGAACCCCGAGTACAACCTACTCGATGAGCCGTGGATACCCGTGCGGCTCGTCGATGGGACCATCACTGATGTCGGCCTGCTGGAGCTACTCTGGCGCACGACCGACATCGCGGACCTAGCGTGCGAGCTACCCACGCAGAGCATCGCGATTCAGCGACTGATCCTGGCAATTATGTATCGCGTGGCCACTCCGCGCGATACGCGTGACTGGGTCAGGCAGTGGGACGAGGGTGCGCCCACGGAGCAGATGATCGAGTACCTCGAACGATGGAGGGATCGTTTCTACCTCTTCGGCGGCCGCTTCCCGTTCATGCAGGTGGCTGATCTGCGCACAGCGAAGGATGCTGTGTCTGGACTGGAGAAGCTGATTGCCGATGTTCCTAACGGTGAGCAGTTTTTCACGACCCGTCACGGTCGCGCGCTGGCGTGCATACCAGCCTCCGAAGCTGCGCGCTGGTTAGTTCACGCGCAGGCGTATGACCCCTCGGGCATCCGTTCGGGAGCAGTCGGTGATTCCCAGGTTAAGGGAGGGAAAGGCTATCCCATTGGCCCAGCGTGGTGCGGACACCTCGGACTCGTGTGGCTCAAAGGAAAGGACCTCGACGAGACGCTCGTCCTCAACCTGATCCCTGCGACCACCGCGGAGTTGCGTGGCGTCGACAGCTCGACCGACTGGGGAGCATGCAGCTGGGAGGATCCCGAACCGGAAACCTCCGTTCGCGGTGACTACTCCCTCCTCGACCCCGCGGGTACTCCGAAGGAGCTGAGTATCCCTCGACTTCTCACCTGGCACTCTCGCCGCATCAGGTTGGTTGGCGACTCGTCCGGCGTGACGGGCGTTGTTTTGGCACAGGGTGATAAACTCGCCCCCCAGGAGATGCGACTCTATGAGCCTCAGAGCCTGTGGAGGTACTCAACCCCGCAATCGAAGAAGTTTAAGACCGACGTCTACATGCCTCGTAAATTCGAGGCGGGCCGCGCGCTGTGGCGTAACCTTCCCGGCACCCTGCCCACCGTGACAACCGTGCAGGGCGTGGATAAGCAGCCCAAGCGTGAGTTCCTCCCCTCCGCGACGCTGTCCTTTCACTACCAGCTCGACAATGCCTCGATCCAGACCAGCTATCCCAAGGTGATGAGGATTCAGGCTGTTGGCGTTACGTACGGTCCGCAGGAAGCGACGTTCGAGGATATCTACTCGGACGAGCTGACGTTGTCGGTTGCCGTCATGCGAGTCGAACGCGAGGACCTGTCCGCCCAGATCGACCGGGAGGTTCGTCTGACAGAAGAGGTTGCCAGGGATGTGGGAACTCTTGCGGCGAACCTCGCGCGTGCCGCAGGCGAGAGCGGTGACGGTGCCGGTGATGGGGCTCGAGACCGCGCTAAGGAACTCTTCTTCTCCGCTGTCGACAACGATTTTAGGGCATGGCTGACCCAGGTCGATGGGAACGAAAGCGCACGGGATGTTGGGTGTCGGTGGGAGTGTACCTTGAGGCAGCACGCTTTGGGAATCCAGACCGAACTCGTCAGGAGTGCGTCATCGTCGGCAATTGTCGGTCGGGATACCGGCAGGGGATACATGAACGTCGGTATTGCCGAGAACTACTTCCGGTCGGCGCTCAACAAGCGTCTCCCGGTACAGAACACCAATCAGGAAGGAACGAAATGACCAGCAATGATGCTGCTCCGGAGACCCCTCCGGATGGCGGTGCGAAAGGTTTGTCAACACGGCGTGCAGTGTACGGACGTGTCGGTGGGCTGATTGTGACTCGGCTCTGGAACAAGACTCCTTCGGCCCGTGCCCTTCGCGCGCAGCTGAGGGGAGCGCTTTCACAGGAAGCGGGATCAGTGCCCGAGCTGTGGGACCTGACGCTCGATGACCGCCCTGGTTATCTGGGCGATGAGCCGACCAGAGGCGAGAAGGCCGTCCACGGGGCGCTCACTCTCTGGGCCCTCCACCAGGGATCGAACACGAGACCCATGCACGACACGTCGGACCGTCCGCGCAGCTTCGCGTCCGCAGTCCGAGTTGTGGCCGAGGGACAGAGCGGCGACAAGCGGGCTGAAGAGACTCCGATTTATCGGCGTTTTTCAGCGGCCGTTCAAGCGCCGACGTTCGAGGGACTTCTTGTGCATCTGCGTTCGCTCATCTCTCAGCTCGAAGCCGCCGAAATTCCCTGTGATTACGCGCAGCTGGCAGCCGACCTCTTCACGTGGCAGGATCCGCGTGACCGCACGTCCGTCATGCGCAACTGGGGGCGTCAGTTCGCTCGCCGCGCTGAAACCATCCACACCGAAACCGATTCCGACGACTGATGTCGGACACCACAATCAATCGCTTCATTTGTGAAAGGAAAGACAATGTCCGTCTTCGTTGATATCCACGTCCTGCAGACCCTCCCTCCCTCGAACCCGAATAGGGATGACACCGGCGCGCCCAAGAGTGCGACTTTCGGTGGAGTCCAGCGTATGCGCATTTCGTCGCAGGCCATCAAGCGTGCGACACGTCAGGACTTCGAGGGAAAGATCGCCGACGGAAACTATGGTGTACGCACGAAGAAGATCGTCGAGCTGGTTGCGCGAACGATAACCGAGAAGCGTCCCGACCTGGAGGCCGCATCGATTGAGCTCGCTGAGATGGGGCTAAAAGCCATCGGATTCAAACTTGCTGAGCCGCGTGGAAATAAGAGCGACAAGGAGTTGAAGGAATCTGGATTCCTCGTCTTCCTGTCGGCCAAGCAGATCGAGCATGTTTCGGACGCGTTGATTTCGGTCGCTCATGAGGACGATCCCGCGGCAGCATTCAAGGAATTGAAGCCGCGTAGCCTCGTGGATACGGATCACTCGATCGATATCGCTCTGTTCGGGCGTATGGTCGCCGAACCGAATGCTTTGAACGTCGATGCCGCATGCCAGGTTGCGCACGCGATTGGTGTCGGCGCTGTTGAGCGCGAGTACGACTACTACACGGCCGTCGACGACGCGAAGAAGCGTAACGACGAGGCCGCCGAGGGTGCGGGAATGATCGGCACGATCGAGTTCGCGTCCGCGACGGTGTACCGCTACGCGACGATTAACGTCGGCCTGCTACGCGAAAACCTGGGCGACGATGCGGTTGCGGATCGAGCCGTCGAACTCTTCGTGGATAGCTTCGTCCGCTCGATGCCGACCGGAAAGGTCACGACTTTCGCGAATCGCACGCTGCCGGAGGCTGTTCTGGTTCAGGTCCGTGATGACCAGCCGATCAACATGAGTGGCGCTTTTGAGGAACCGATTATCGCCGGTCAGCACGGCTTCGCCGAGCCTGCCATTGCGCGATTCGTTGAGTTTGAGTCGCAGCTGCGTGAGCTCACGGGTCTGGAGGCTGTCGAGTCTCTCGTGTCGTGGACGACGCCTCGTGGCGAGAGCTTCTCGGAGCTTGGCAAGCAGGTGCGCCTGGCGTCTCTCGGTGAAACCGCAGCGGAAGCGGTGCGAGGCACGCGATGAGTGCGGTGCTCGTCTTGAGGCTGGCGGGTCCCATGCAATCGTGGGGCGCGGACAGCCGATTCACGCGAAGGTCGACGGAGGCTTTTCCCACGAAAAGTGCGCTGGTCGGTCTGCTCGGTGCGGCACAGGGGCGCAGGCGCAGTGATCCGATCGAGGACCTCGCTGAGCTGAGCGTTGCCGTCCGAGTTGATCAACCGGGGCAGTTGCTCCACGACTTCCATACGGCGCACAGGGGCGATACGTCGATGCCCTTGTCCCACCGTTTCTACCGGGCGGATGCTGCGTTCGGAGCCTTCATCGAGGGGCCCGACGACATGATTGATGCGCTTGCGCAGGCAATTGTTCGCCCAGTGTTCCCGCTGTACCTCGGCAGACGTTCGTGCCCTCCGACCTTGCCGCTACGTCTCGCTGTCCGGGAGGGCAGCGCGTGGGATGCCGTGCGCGAAACTCCGTGGATGGCCTCGACCTACTACCAGAAGAAGCAGCGTCACGATCATTTCGTTCGGATGCGAGTCGTCGCGGATCTGGGAATTATTCCTCCCGAGGTGGAGAAAGTCGCCCAGCAGACGCTTCAGGATATGCCGATCAGTTTCGACTCGGAGAATCGCAAATACACCCTGCGTACCGTCGAGGAGACATATATCGACCTGGAGAATCCGCAGTACGTGGAGACGAAGCTGCAGGCCCACCCCGGCCTCGTGCATGATCCGATGGAGGTGCTCTGATGTATCTGACATGCATCTACCTCAACCCGCACCGTCGTGGGGCGAAGCAGCTTATGCGCAGCCGGCAGACGCTGCACGCGGCTGTGCTGAATTGCTTCCCTCCGAGCGTGCTGGATGATCCCGGCGCACCGCGGGTTCTCTGGCGGCTGGACCGTCCGCCGGCCGTTCGGGGAGCTGCTCCTCGTCAGGGGAGTCCCTCGTGTTCTCTCTACATCTCGAGCCCGGTTGCTCCGGATCCCTCGCATATCGTCGAGGAGGCCGGTTACGCGACCGAGGGCGGGGTAGTCATCCGCGACATGAGTAGTTTCCTTGAGGGGCTGTGGGCTGGGCAGCGGTGGGGTTTCCGCCTCTGCGTCAATCCGACGTTCCGGGAGGGCAGCCAGGTCAATGCACGGGGACGCAAGAAGGTTCTCGCACACGTCACGCAGGATCAGCAGACGCAGTGGGTCCTCGAACGCGCTGAGAAATGCGGGTTCAGGGTGCTCACCTCCGCTGAGCTTGGTGGCGAACTACCGGTTCTCGAGGACAGCGACGGGCAACGCGTCGATGGAGCGAATCTGCTGATCAACGGTGTTGAACGCAGTATCGCTGAGTTTAAGCGCGGGGAGCGTCGCGTGACCCTTGGGGTCGCCACCTTCGAGGGTGTCCTTGAGGTGACAGACCCTGATGCTCTGCGCAGAGTCCTTACTCACGGAATCGGCCGAGGGAAGGCCTACGGCTGCGGCTTGATGACTTTGGCTCGGCCATGAGACCGATCCCCGGGGCGAAGCCGCCAGAGCCGAAGGATCTGGTCCGTGTTCGAGACCGGTTGACGTTCCTCTACGTCGAGCGGTGCACGATCAATCGTGACTCGAACGCGATCACTGTGGCTGATGGTCATGGAATCGCCCACGTCCCAGCGGCAGCGCTGTCGGTGCTGCTGCTGGGACCCGGGGTTCGGATCACTCACTCGGCGGTGTCTGTCCTCTCCGAGAGCGGATCGACCATCGTGTGGGTTGGCGAGAATGGGGTGCGCTACTACGCGCACGGCTCACCGCCCTCGCGTTCCTCGAGGTTGTTGGAGGCGCAGGCTCGCGCGGTGAGTGATCCGTCGATGCGGCTGACTGTCGCGCGCAACATGTACTTGATGCGCTTCGCAGGTGAGGACGTGTCGAAACTGAGTCTTCAGCAGTTGAGGGGACGCGAGGGTGCTCGGGTGCGTCGCTTGTACCGGGAACACTCGCAGCGTACGGGGGTGCCCTGGGATCGGCGCGAGTATGATCCCGAGAACTATGAGGATGGTACGGTTGTGAACCAGGCTCTCTCGGCTGCGAATTCGGCGATCTACGGGATCGTTCACGCGGTGATCGTTGCACTAGGATGTAGTCCTGGGCTGGGTTTCGTCCACAATGGGACTTATAGATCGTTTGTGTACGACATCGCCGACCTGTACAAGGCTGATCTCACTATTCCGATCGCTTTTGATGTCGCGGCTTCTCCGACTGACGAGGCCGTGGGCAGTGCCGCTCGTAAGGCCGTCCGCGATGCTGTGCGAGAGTTTCGTTTGCTCGAGCGGTGTGTTGCGGACATCAAGGGGCTGCTGTTGGTGTCGGGTGCCTTGAGTGTTGAGGATGATGACGATCTGATTGTCGCTGATCTGCGGTTGTGGGATGACCGCGAGGGCGCGGTTGCTGCTGGCGTGTCGTATGAGGAGAGTGGATCCTGGTGATCGTCCTTGTGCTGTCCGCAGTGCCTGAAGGTTTGCGAGGGCACGTGACTCGGTGGTTGATGGAAATCTCCCCGGGGGTATTCGTGGGGACGCTGTCCGCACGGGTTCGTGAACGCTTGTGGGTTATTGTCACCGAGAACATGAAGACTGGGCGTGCCGTCATGGTCTATCGGGCGCGCAACGAACAGGGCCTGGAGTTCTTGACGTGGGGAGACCCCTGGAAGCCCGTCGACTTCGATGGGCTGACGCTCATGATGCGTCCCTACTACTCCGAGGGACGAGGCCAATACTCCGAACCTGATCCTGCGGCGCGCCAGTTGCGTAAGCGTCCTGCGATGAGTAACTTTCAGAAGAGGCGCAAAGCTCAAGGCTTTCCAAGATCTGACCGATCTGCGCGATAAAAACGCAGGTCAGAAAGTGTTTTCCCCGCGTGAGCGGGGATGAGCCTGGCTCATGGGCCTACCCGACGGGCACGTCACCGTTTTCCCCGCGTGAGCGGGGATGAGCCGCTGATGCGCTTGTGGTCGATCTTCCGGGGCATGTTTTCCCCGCGTGAGCGGGGATGAGCCCTCTGGTACGTGCGCGCGCTCGCCTGGTGCGCCGTTTTCCCCGCGTGAGCGGGGATGAGCCCCAGGCGGCAGCGGTCTCGCGCTGACCATCGATGTTTTCCCCGCGTGAGCGGGGATGAGCCGCCGATAGACAGGTGCCCCGCGTCGG
>ERZ773003.2148-NODE-2148-length-10127-cov-8.715945_pt1 | contig 10127 bp, 3 predicted proteins | sample MGYA00580668_ERZ773003 | MGnify/ENA primary metagenome ERZ773003 (study PRJEB29015, sample SAMEA2738002) | human oral metagenome | biome: human oral; feature: human-associated habitat; material: dental | place: China | collected 2126 ... | reverse complement strand
TTGCGATCATGCTCTCGCGATCCTTCGGGATGTCGCTCATGTGCGCTTGGAAGTAGTAGCAGCCGCTCGCCATACTGCGCCAGCCGAGGTATGCCTCGATGAGCGGGATCCACTGCGGCGCGTACATCGCCGCCTCGACGAGACGCTGCTGGGCGATGCCGGCGTCCTTCAGCGCCGCCTTCAGGTCGGCGGCTGTCTCGCCCGCGTGCGGGTGGCTGACCTTCAGCAGGTGGCTCAGCGTCGATGCCTTTGCCTCGTCCGAGCCCGCGTACCAGCTGCGGCGGTCGAGCTTCAGCGCACCGAGCGCCTGCAGGATGCGCACGAAGAGCTGGATGCCCTCGACGCGTAGGATACTGTCCACGGCGGCGGAGTGGAGCGCGGGTGTATCGCCGCGCCGCAGCTCTGCCGTGACGATGCTGTCGACGACGCGCTGTCCCTCCTCCTTGACAAAGGAAAGCACATCCTCCGTCTGTGCGCCGCGGAAATCTGTGTCCTTTGGGTCGGGGAGTGCGCCGCTGCGATAGCGTTCGAGCACCTGTATGCGATTCTTTTCCACTGCTTTTTGTTTGCGTGCAGCGTCCTCGCTCATCCCGTCCGCCTGCACGCCGAGGAGCATCTTGTAGAACGCGTCCTTCTTCTCCATGCCGAGGAGGTGTGCCTTTGCATGCTCGATGATGCCCGTCAGGCCGCCCTCGGGTTCCCCTCCCGCGCGCAGAAGGACATCCTCGATCCGCTCCGCGAGCCGCAGGCGCAGGGCGTAGGACTGTGCGAACTCCGCATCGTCCGCGTAGAGCCGCGCCCCGTGCAGGGCGGTCTGCATCAGTGCATTGTCGTGCGTGATCCGATACGTGCTCGAACTCCAACGCCCCTTTCGCTCCACGAGGTAGAGCTTTTCATCATAGCATTCATAGGCACGGCGCATCAGCAGCAGCCCTGCGGCAAAGACGAACGGGCGGTTCTCCTCGGCGTGCGTTTCATAGAGCACGCGGATGACGTTTTTCCCCGTCTGCCGTCCGACGTACCCCTTGCCGAAGTAACTCAGCTTCTGCGCGGCAAGGGCGGCGGGGAACGCCGTCCAGTCCCGCCCCGTGATGCGCGTCAGCCCCTCCGTAAAGAGGGCATCCTCCGCCTTTGCCATGAGAACGGCGATGGCGAGCTGATAGAGCACGCGGAAGTCTTTGATCTCCTTTCGATAGAACTCCTCCCAGACCTCCGGGAGCGGGTAGTCTTTGATATTGTTGGGCGCGCCCGTCGTGCGCTCGGTATCCGCGCGCTCGTAAAAGCCCGAGGCCAGCGTCGTCTCCTCCCTGCCGTTCCAGCGGCTCTTGTACTCATAGTCCTCGTGTTCCGTGTAGAGCGCGTCGAGTTTTTCGACGATCGTGAGCAGTTCCTCGTCCGTGCACGGGAAAATATCCTCGAGCGTGACGGTATTCATGACGTGTACGGTGTTCGTCGCCGCATCAAAGCCCGCCGCGACCGCCGCATCCGCTGTGTCATGGAGGTCAATGGTGAAGTCGGGCACGTATGCCGCATCGAACAGCGCGTCCTCCGCCTCTGCCGCCGCGCCCGTGCGTGCGAGCTCGTCGATCAGCACCTGCTCGTCCGACGTCGGCTTCTTGATCGTCTGTGCGAGGGCGAGCAGCTCCTCCTGCGGGATGCGCTCGTCCGCCTTGCAGCGCAGGAGCAGGTCGAGCGCGCCGAGCCGCTTGTTCACGTCGCGCTGCGTGAGGAGGCCTGCCATCGTCGCACGGAGCTGCGCATCGGTCTGCCCGTAGAGGAGATCGAGCACCGTGCGGCGTACATTCGCCGTCTTGAGGCGCAGCAGGGCGGCGATGTCGCCCTCGTGGCGCGTGACGAAGTCCCCGCCCATGAGACCCTTTGCTGTCTCAGGTGCCGTGCGGAGCGTGTCGGTAACCTCCGTATCGGGCACCGACGCCGTTGGGTTCTCACGGATGATCCGCGCCGCTGTCTCGGGAGCGAGGCGCAGGAGATCGATGAGTGCCTGCTCCTGCACGGGGCTCAGCGGCGCTTTGAGCAGGAGCGGTGCAGCCCGCTGTCCCGTGTAGCAGGCGGAGAGGATGGGCGCGACGCGATCCGTCAGCGCAGTGCCGGCACAGAGGGCAGCGAGCACCATCGCATTGGACAGTGCTTCCTTCGTCAGCGTCACCCCGTACCACGGGAAAATGCACGGACGGTATTCCTCCTCCTTGCGCTTCATGCGCGCATGGGCGCGTTCGCAGAGGTCGAAGAAACGCGTGGCCTCCTCTGCGTTCGCGAAATACGCCTGTGCGTCGAACTTCTTGACGAAGTCGTCGAGCTCCCGCAGGATGTAGAAATCGCCCGTCACATAGGACAGATAGCAGGCGATCTTTTTCATATCCTCTGCACTGAGCTCCGCGTCCGTGATGCCGAGGAGGACGCGCTTGGCGACATTTCGCTCGGCCGCGCCGTCCTGCAGGGCGTGCAGGAAGTACGAGACGAGGAGGACGGAGTGCGGACGCCCCTCCCCAATGATCTCCTCCATGGCGGCGATGAGATCCTTTACGTCGTGCAGCCCCTTGCTCCACAGCCCGACCATCGCCTCGACATTGTCCTCACTGTGGACGAAGGCATCTCCCTCCGCGGGATCGCGCAGCACGCGCATGATGAGCGCGAGGAGCTTCTTGTCCACACGCTCGCTGTCCGTGCCGATGCCGATGGTCGTCGCGATGGCGCGGCGCACGGACGAGAAACGGATGAGATTATGCTCCTCGATCAGCCCCATGATGTAGACGAAGTGCTCCTGCCGCCCGCAGTCCATCGTCTCGCAGATCGCCTGCCGCGGACCCTCCTGCAGTTTCCCCGCGAGAAGGAGCTTGCCGACGAGTTCTGCGAGCTCCGTACTCTGTGCCTTGAAGATGGCGCGGAACACATCGTAGGTGAGGATTTTCGTGTTGTTCTCGCTGAGCAGCATCTCGCGGATGATGGAGAGGACTTCCTCATCGCCGCGGTCAATCCACACGGCGATCTGCTCGGGCACGAGGAAGCTGCTGCCGTACTTTTCCACATCGTAGGCGCCGCGCAGAATCTGCGGCACGGTCAGTCCGGAGAAACGCTGGCGAATCAGCCGCTCTACCAGCGCCCAGATGCGCCCGACGTGCTGATGATAGTCACGCGAGCGGATGAGCCGACGGGTGTAGCGGGTTGTGTAGGGATAGTCGGCGAGATTGTGTGCGATAGCGACGAGATCCTTCCGCAGCGCCTCGCCCATCATGAGGTCAAAGGCGGGGTAGAGCGCGGGCGGCAGGACATCATCGTCCACCGTACAGACCACGTCCTTCTTGTTGCGGCGGAAATTCGCTACAACGACATCCCAGTCATAGTCGGGCTCGCCTTTTTTGTCCGTGCGGAAAAAGAGAAAATTCAGCAGTTTTTGGCTCTGCTCATTCAGCGTGGGCATCGCCGCCTTTAGCTCCGCCAGAAGGGCGGCCATGTCCTCATCGCCCAGATACCAGTTGATCATCGTATTCCTCCAGTTACTATACGCCAGCATGATGCAGCGCTCCAAAGCGAACCTTAGTGAAGCAAGTGAGAAAAGTGCGTGTTCTGCCCCCTGTGGACTTCTTTCGTTCAAGCGAAGCGCGTTTAAGAAGTCCACAGGTATTTAGGCAGATAAGCGCACGATCACTTGCGCAACGAGGTGTTCGCGTGGAGCGTGCAGCATCGCATCAGATGAGTGCATAACATCCTCCCTCACCACATACGTCCCGCGAGCATTGTCAGGCGCACAAAGGTGATCTCATCGTTCTCCTTCAGCGTGACGGGCGTATCGCACGTCTCGCCGAGCTCCTCCCCATTCACGAAAATGCGGTAGATGCCGTCCTCGAACGACTGCCGCGCATTCTCAATCGCCGCCGCCGCACTCTGCACCTGCCCGCGATAGTCCACGCCAAAGCCGACCTTGCCGACCGTGCTCGCATCCGCGATCTCCGTGCTCGTCAGATAGCGAAGCGCCGTCTCGCCCGTCTCCGCACGCGCGTTGAACCGCGTGACCTCCGCCGTCACAAACGCATCGATCAGTTCGCCGATATCGTGCACCGCGCCAATTTCATACGGGCGCGTCTCGATGGCATTCCTGCGCTTGCCGATGTGCTTTACATTCACCTGTACCTGCATAACCCTGCCTTTCGTATCGAAAAGATACAATAACTTATCTTACATTATAATATAGTTGAAGGATTCATACAATAAGAAGGACATTTGTTGTCAATGCGTCATGGCGGATGATGGATATCATCAATAAAAATTGATTTTGGATTAAGGGGGGGTGATTTTTACGATAATATTGTTAGGAGGAGAAAGAAGGAACTTAGAAAGGGGGGCGTTTGGTTCAAAAGGCTGTCTCCGTGTGTGTCGTTGTGGACATCGCTCGGGGAATAATATGAATCCTTCATGATGTGGAAACGATTTTGGTTTTGTCCAGTAGACTTCGTTTTATGCGTTGTCGAAGTGGACAGTCTCAAGGAGTGATCAGATATGGCAACTTCTGTACAAGCTATTTCTGCGCAGAGTCTTGCAACACAAAGTGCAAGCGTGACGAAACCTCAAAAGGATAATGCCGCGCAGCAGGGCACTCATTCGATTGGCGCGATTGGCTCTGCCGCAGTCTATGAACCGTCGGAGAATGCGAAGAATCACTTGAAGGCGGGCGCAGACGTACAAGAACGACCACTTGGCGCGGAAGATGGGACAGCTCCGGCGACGAAAGGAGCGGAGCCTGATAGTGACGAGGAAATGACAATGTCCTCCGACCAAAATGTAGAAATGGAAGTGCAGAGCCTGAAAGCTGAGAGGCAAACGGTTCAGGCGCAAATCAATCAAGCTGGCGATTCTGATCAAAAAGTGGCACTTCAGCAACAGCTGCGCCAACTTGAAGCGGAAATTCAGCGAAAGGATTTCGCTGGCTACCGTCAGTCGCATGCGCACTACTGGCAAGCATAAACATGGTATTGTATAAAAAGAGGTCAACTTCTCCACAAAGATTTTAGGGAAGCACTGATAAATTCAACACAATCGTCTTGACGTATCTTTTTCCCGCACGTCGGCGAAAATCTACGCTAAACGGAGAGACTGCTTTATCAGCGATTCCATTAGTCAAACGATCTACGGGAGTACCGCATGAGGCGAATGGCTTCGTGCGGTGCTCTTTTTGTCGTTGAACGAGGAGCGCCTTGATATTCCCGCCTTGACAATATTCGCCCCAATGCATACTATGATAGTAGAGTAAGAGGAGGGAATTGAATCAGTGAGCATCATCAAGAAGGACATCCCTGCGGAGTACAATATGCTGATTCAAAAACTCCGCCTGATCGACGATACGTTTTTCAACGTATGCTTTGATAACTATACCGAAGGGATGCAGCTCCTGCTGCGCATCTTCTTTGATCGAGATGATCTCGTTGTTCGGCGCGTTGTTACACAGCAGAGTGCGGACAATCTCTACGGACGCGGGGTGCGTTTTGATGTGCTGGCAGAGGACAGCGAGGGGAAACTCTACGACTGCGAAGTCCACCGGGCAAACGAAGGCGCAGCTGCGCGCCGGGCGAGATACAACAGCAGCATGATGGACTCGCGCGAGCTGGCAAAAGGAGCGGAGTTCGCGGCACTCCCGGAGACGTGGGTGATCTTCATCACAGAAAATGACATCTATCAAGCAGGATGCCCTCTGTATCACGTCGAGCGAATTGTCCAAGAAACGCAGCGTCCATTCGATGATGGGGCGCATATTCTCTATGTCAACGGAGCGAACCGAGACGACACACCGCTCGGGCTGCTGATGCAGGACTTTTTCTGTGAGCGTCCGGAGCAGATGAATTATGCGGAACTTGCGAAACGAGCTGATTACTTTAAGGCAGAAGCAGAGGGGGTCAATGCCATGTGTGAACTGATGGAAAAATTTGGCGAAAAGAAGTTGGAAGAGGGGCGTGCCGAAGGGCGTCTTGAAGGGCGTCTTGAAGGGCACCGTGAGGGAATGCTGGACATGGCACGCTCGTTGCTCAAGCTGAACGTCCCTCTCGAGGTGATCGAGAAGTCGAGCGGTTTGACGCGTGCGGAGATTCTGGCACTGTAAGATGTTTTTGCCGACCCGTATGGATGTATGGGAGAAAAAGAGACCTTCGTCTACCGTGACTAGTATCATACGGGGCTAGGGAAGCACTGATAAACTCAGCACCGTCGTCTTAGTACATCTTTTTCCCCTTGTCTGTGCCCTAGAATCCTCCACATGTCCGGAGCAGATGAATTATGCAGAACTTGCGAAACGAGCCGATTACTTTAAGGCAGAAGCAGAGGGGGGTCAATGCCATGTGTGAACTGATGGAAAAATTTGGCGAAAAAAAGATGGAAGAGGGACGTCTTGAGGGGCGTGCCGAAGGTCGTATCGAGTCGGCACGTCGGACGGCGACGGCATTGCTCGCGCTGGGGAAGCTCACGCTCTCTCAGATCGCTGAGGCAACAGAACTGTCACAGGAAGAGGTAAAACGCTTGGCAGGGACGCTTGGGGCGTAACCTTGATTAGATAACAGTGTCGAATTGATCTATGTATTTTTCTACTCACGGGAGTACCGCATGAGGCTGAGGGCTTCGTGCGGTGCTCCTTTTTTATGAGCAAAATGTTCACGCAATTAGCATGGCCATGAAGCAATAATGAGAATCTCACGCAAGATTCATCATATATGAATTGAGAATATTATTCGATTGTAGAATTTGCCTAAAACTGTGATATAACTCACATTCTAGAGACAAGGATTATAGTAACATAAAAGAACCTATGTAATGTGTTTTTTCTGTGTAAAGGAAGCACTGATAAATTCAGAACCGCCATCTTAGGGTCTGTTTTATCAGCGATTCCTAAACAGAACAGCGGAGGGGTGAAGGCGTGAGCAGTATCTTTCAAAAATTCAAGTATCTGATTCCTACGTCGACTTCTGCGGATGGTCATCAGGAGACGCGCGAGGGCGGACGTACATGGGAGAACATGTACCGTGATCGCTGGTCATTTGACAAGACCGTACGCACGACGCATGGCGTCAACTGCACGGGCTCGTGCAGCTGGAACGTCCACGTCAAGAACGGGATCGTAGCGTGGGAGAATCAGGCGACGGACTACCCGGAGACGGCGCCGGACATGCCGGACTTCGAGCCGCGCGGCTGTCCGCGTGGGTCGACGTTCTCCTGGTATCTCTACAGTCCGCACCGCGTGAAGTTCCCGTACCTGCGCGGGGAGCTGGCGGCTCTCTGGCGTGAGGCGCGCGCGTCGCACGCGAACGCATACGAGGCGTGGAAGAGCATCGCCTCGGATCCCGTGAAGCAGAAAAAGTACAAAGAGGCACGCGGCATGGGCGGCTTTGTGCGCTCCAACTGGGAGGAGGTCAGCGAGCTGATCGCCGCCTCCGTGCTCTATACGGCGTATACCTACGGCTCCGACCGAATCTTCGGCTTCTCCGTTATCCCGGCGATGTCGATGCTGAGCTATGCGGCGGGCATCCGTTTCATGCAGCTGATGGGCGGCGTAGGACTCTCGTTCTACGACTGGTACGCCGACCTCCCGCCTGCGAGCCCGCAGATCTGGGGCGAGCAGACGGACGTGCCCGAGTCAAGCGACTGGTACAACGCGGGCTACCTCATCACATGGGGCTCGAATGTGCCGCTGACGCGTACGCCGGACGCACATTTTATGGCGGAGGTGCGCTACAAGGGGACGAAGGTTGTCTCCATCGCGCCCGACTACGCCGAGTCGTCGATGTTCGCGGACACGTGGATCTCGCTGAAGGTCGGCAGCGACTCCGCGATGGCGATGGCGATGGGGCATGTGATCCTGAAGGAATACTATATCGATAAAACGGTGCCGTTCTTTCTCGAGTATACACGCAAGTATACGGATTTCCCGTTTCTCGTGCGCATCGAGGAGCGAAACGGCGGCTACGTTCCCGGGCGTATGCTCAGCTCGCGCGACATGGGGCGCGATGAAAAGCACGCGGACTTCCGCTACTACGTCGTCGACGACAAAACCGGCGAGATCGTCATCCCGAACGGGACGCTCGCCGAGCGTTGGAGCACGCAGGAAAAATGGAATATCAAAGAAGAGAACCGCGACACGGGTGCGGAGATTTGCCCGCGTCTCTCCGTGTGGGACGATCGCACGGATACGGTCGAGGTCGAGCTGCCGTATTTCGGCAACGACCGCGCAAAGCGGACGCTTACGCGCGCGCTCCCCGTACGCCGCGTCAAGACGGCGCACGGCGAGGTGCTCGTGACGACGGTCTACGACCTCACGCTTGCGAACTATGCGATCGACCGCGGTCTCGGCGGCGAGAGCGCCGGCTCCTATGAGGACGACACGCCCTATACGCCCGCGTGGCAAGAGAAGTACACGGGCATCTCGCCTGAACTCGTCATCCATACGGCGCGCGAGCTTGCGGACAACGCGATCAAGACGAACGGCCGCAGCATGATCATCATGGGCGGCGGCATCAACCACTGGTTCCATGCGGATGTCGTGTACCGCACGATCATCAACCTCCTGCTCTTCACGGGCTGTGAGGGACGCAACGGCGGCGGCTGGGCGCATTACGTCGGGCAGGAGAAGTTGCGCCCGAACGAAGGTTGGGCGCGCATCATGTCGGGCTCGGACTGGCAGGGACCGCCGAAGTTGCTCAACTCCACGTCGTTCTATTACTTTGCGACGAATCAGTGGCGCAGCGACGAGATCCAGGCAGACGCACTTGCGGCGCCGAACGAAACGGCGCGCTATACGCATCCCGGCGACTATGCAATCCTCGCGGCGCGTCTTGGCTGGGCGCCCGCCTATCCGACGTTCAACAAGGGCGGTCAGCAGATCGCCGACGAAGCCGCCGCCGCAGGCGGCGAAGGACTTGACGGGGTCAAGGACTACATCGTCAAGAGCCTCAAGGACAAGAGCCTCAAATTCGCATGGGAGGATCCGGACGCTCCCGAGAATTTCCCACGCAACCTCTTTGTCTGGCGCTGTAATCTGCTCGGTTCGTCGGCAAAAGGCAACGATTACTTCCTGAAATATCTCCTCGGCACGGAGAATAGCATTTTCCAAGAGGAAGATGCGAAAGAACACCCGCGGGAAATCAAATGGCGGGAGAAGGAGGAGCTGGCGCAGCCGGGCGGATCGCTCGAGGGCAAGCTCGACCTCCTCGTCGCGCTCGATTTCCGCATGGCGGGCAACGCGCTCTATTCCGACATTGTTCTGCCGACGGCAACGTGGTATGAAAAGACGGATCTTTCCTCTACGGATATGCATCCCTTTGTCCATCCGTTCCAGCCTGCGGTCGATCCGCTCTGGGAGTCGCGGACGGACTGGGACATCTACCGCACGCTTGCGGAGACGGTATCAAAGGTTGCCAAGGAAGCAAACCTCAAGCCCTACACGAACGTTGTGGCAACGCCGCTTGGACATGATAACGAGACCGAGCTGGCACAGCCGGACGGCATCGTGCGCGACTGGAGCAAGGGCGAGTGCGAGCCGATCCCCGGCAAGACGATGCCGAATATCGCGCAGAATATCATCGACTACACGAAGCTCTACGAAAAGTGGATCGCGCTCGGTCCGAACGCCGCAGGCAAGACGGCAAGCCACGGCAACACGTGGGACTCGGCGGAAGACTACGAAGAAGTGCGCGCGCGCAACGGCGTGATCCAGAACAAAGATTATGTTTCCTACGGGATGCCCTCCATCTACGAGGCGCGGCAGGCGATCGAGGCGGTGCTCGGCATGTCGCCGACGACGAACGGGCGCACGGCGGTGCGCGCGTGGGAAGCGGTCGAAAAGCGCACGGGGCTGACGAATCTCGTCCGCCTCGCAAAGGATCGCGAAGAAGATCGCTTTACCTATGATAAAGTCATTGCGCAGCCGCGTCAGACCATCACGGCGCCGACCTTTACGGGCAGCAATCAGAACCGCCGCTATACGCCGTTTACGACCAACGTGGAGGAACTCGTTCCGTTCCGTACGCTGACGGGGCGGCAGCATTTCTACATGGATCACGAGGTCATGCGCGAGTTCGGCGAGGCGCAGGCGATCTATCGCCCGATCCTCGACTTCCGTCCGATGAACAAGT
>ERZ773003.2147-NODE-2147-length-10135-cov-30.811706_pt1 | contig 10135 bp, 8 predicted proteins | sample MGYA00580668_ERZ773003 | MGnify/ENA primary metagenome ERZ773003 (study PRJEB29015, sample SAMEA2738002) | human oral metagenome | biome: human oral; feature: human-associated habitat; material: dental | place: China | collected 2126 ... | reverse complement strand
TCGTTAAACCATTTTACTGTACCTTGTTTCATAAGTTACAATCTCCTTTTATTTTAATTTATTATCAATAATCAATCGTATTCTTGCTGGCAAAGATAATAAATAAAATAAATGGGTCTTACTGTCGTTCACTTAAAAAACTTAAAATCTGTATTACAATTATTACTATATCTTTTATTGACTTTAGTAATTATAACTTATATTACAAGTATAAGCAAATAAAAAGACTTTTTTATCTGTAAATCTTAATCCTAATAATATTTAATCAGAAAATTTATTAGATTATAAACCTCTTGAAATTATAAAAAACCCCTAAGGGCTTTTATAATTTTAAAATTCTTCATCTTCACTCGTGATATTATATTTCGATACTATTCCATCATTATCAAAATCATAAACATCTTCATTTTCTTCCATATCTTCCTCTTCTACAAGAGCATCAACTTCATCATGAACATCTTCTTGCTCATCTTCTCCTAATTCTTCTAACTCTTCATCATCAATTTCAAATTTTTGAACACTTGGTTCAACAAAAGTTTTAATATCTTCTACAAATAAACTATCGCGAAGTTTCCAACTTCCATCTTCTACACATACAAAACGTCCATCTAAGTTTAAATCTGTATAAAAATACGCTGCTTGTGATGAAAATTCTTCTTCATCAACACCTCTTAGAGGCTTAATATAATCTAGAAAATCATAAATATTTAATTTTTCAATATTTTCTTCTACCATATATACATAGCATAAGTCAACTAATGACATTGCTTTTACTTGTTCTGTGCTTAATTCATTTAATTTTACCATCTATAAAATAATTCCCTTCATCAAAATATATCTACATTTTTTCCGGAGCTGAAACCCCGATTAATTCCAAAGCATTTCTTAAAGTTATTTTTACTGCTGTTATTAACGCTAAATAACTTTGTGTTTGTTCTGCATTCTCTGTTATAACTTTATTGTTATTGTAGAACTTATGGAATGCGCTCGCTAAATTCTGCAAATAGTTGCATATTCTGTGCGGCTCATAATTAGTTGCCGCTTGCGCCACTATTTCTGGATAATAGGCCAATGTTTTTAGTAATTCTACTGAATATTCATCTGTTAACAACTCATAATCACATTTATCTAAATTATAATTTCCTTGTTCTGCTGCTTGGCGTAAAATTGAACAAATACGCGCATGAGCATATTGAACATAATATAGTGGATTATCACTTGATTGTTCCTTAGCCACAGCAAAATCAAAATCTAAGTGACTATCCGCACTTCTCATTACTAAGAAATATCTAGCTGCATCTGCTCCTACTTCATCAATTAGGTCGCGAAGAGTAATAGCCTTACCTGTTCTCTTACTCATCTTAACTACTTCACCATTATTTAAAAGTTGTACCATTTGCATAATAAGAACTTCTAACTGATCAGCCTTATATCCCATCGCAACAATACTTGCTTTAAGACGAGCGATATAACCATGATGATCAGCTCCAAGTACATCTATTAATAAATCAAACCCACGATCTAGTTTATTTTTGTGGTAAGCAATATCACTTGTTAAGTATGTAAGTGAACCATCAGCTTTAATAAGAACACGGTCTTTATCATCACCTGTTCCTAGTGCTGTTGTCTCTAACCAAAGAGCTCCATCCTTTTCATAAACAAATCCTTGTTCACGTAAAGAAGCCATAGCTTTATCTACTAATCCATCTTCATATAGTGATTTTTCACTAAAATAAACATCATACTCTAGACCAAAATCACCTAAATCCTTTTTAATATTATCCATTTCATACGCAACCGCATAGTCACGAATAAAGCTCTCTAAATCTTCTCTTTCTAGTAATGAATCTGAAAATTCATCTTTTAATTTTTGTCCTAATACTTTTATATCTTCTCCATGATATGCATCTTCTGGCATTTCCGCTTCTAATCCTAAAGCTTGTTTGTAACGAACTATCGCTGAAATTACTAAGTTATTAATTTGGTTTCCTGCGTCATTTATATAATATTCACGTGAAATATTATATCCTGATTTTTTCATAATTCTAGCTAATGAATCTGAATATGCGGCATTTCGAGCATGACCTACATGAAGAGTTCCTGTGGGATTAGCCGATACATACTCTAAAAGAACTTTCTTACCTTGCCCTGTATTATTTTCTCCATATTTACAATCATCTACTAGAATTTTCTCAATTATACTTCCTAAACTTGATTTTTTAACATAAAAGTTAATAAATCCTGGTCCTGCAATCTCTACCTTCTCTACCGCATCATCCGCAGGAATATTTGCTATTATTTCCTCGGCAATAACTCGTGGATTTTTTCTCAATACCCTCGTTAATTGCATTGCAACATTAGAAGAAAAATCACCATTATCAGTATTTTTAGGTGTTTCTACATAGATATCAACTCCATCTATTTCCAATGTTTTCAAGGAATTTTGTAGCAATTCTACTATTTTGTTTTTCACTAAAGTAACCTCCTTACTTAATTACCACTATTTTTCACTAATATTTTCAATTTATTTTGTTGTTTTTCTTGATCAAAAAATATATTATAAATAATCTCATGCATAACTAGATTATTTCTTGCCTGTTTATTTATTTTTACAAGCTGAGTATCTAATTTCATAATGCCATAAACCGTTGTATAGTCACTACTTTTACGACTATATTCTATAGACATTTTTGAATTGTCTTTCTCTATACTAACACTTTCTTTCATTTTGTCAATAAAAATTTTTATTTTTTTCTCATTTTTATCAATATATTGTATTTTTTCATAAGTATTTGCTACTATATATTCTCCTACATACTTTTCTTCAAGTGCTTTTTCATTATCTACATATGTTGTTATTTTTATTTCCATATTTATTGTATACTTTCTAATTCTTCCTCTACTTCTAGCCACGAATTATTCTTTTCCTCTAGTTCCGAAGTTAATTTTTTTAACTTTCCATTCCATTCCTGTGTTTTTACCGCATCAGTATAGACCTCTTCTTTCATTAACTCTTCGTTAACTATTTTAATCTTACTTTCTAATTCGTCAATTTGCACAATAAGTTCATCGCGAGTTCTCTCTAATTTTCTTATACGACGTTTTTCTTCCTTACCTAAGACATAATCATTTACTTCTTTAACAACTACTTCAGCAATTTTTTCTTCTTTTAATCTCTTAGCAATTTTTTCCTGCTCGCGCTTTTCCAAGTAGTAATCGTAATTTCCTAAGTATATATTATATCCCTCTTCTGTGATATCAAAAACTTTATTAGCTATTTTATTAATAAAGTATCTATCGTGGCTGACAAAAAGAATAGTTCCTTCGTAGTTTTCAAGCGCTTCTTCTAAAACTTGTTTACTAGTTATATCAAGATGGTTAGTCGGCTCATCTAGTATTAATAAGTTATTTTTTTCTAGCATTAGTTTTGCAAGTTGCAATCTAGCTTTTTCACCACCTGATAAATCTCTTACGATTTTAAGAACATCGTCACCTCTAAATAAGAAGCGCCCTAGTACTGTTCTTACTTCCGCTTCTTTCATAAGAGGATACTCATCCCAAAGCTCATTTAAAATAGTCTTTGATGATTCAAATTCTGCTTGTTTTTGATCATAGTAACCTAATGATACTTTGCTTCCATATTGAATATTTCCACCAAGTTTTTTTTGTTTTTTTGCAATAGTCTTAATCAAGGTAGATTTTCCTATACCATTTTTTCCTACAATGGCTAGTCTGTCTCCTTTATAGACTGAAAAATTATATTTTTGACCTACTTGTTCCTCGTAGCCAACCTGTAAATCGTTAATTATTAGTACATCCCGTCCGCTTTGTTCTTTAATTCTAAATTCTATATTAGCTGCTTTATCATCTTTTCTAGGATTATCAATAATCTCCATCTTATCCAAGACTTTTTGGCGACTTTTTGCCATCTTACTAGTAGAAGCTCTAGCTATATTCTTTTGAACAAACTCTTCAAGACGTTTTATATCTTTTTGCTGACTAACATATTCTTTTAAATTCTTTTCGTAATCTTCTTCATATTGGCGTAAGAAATTAGAGTAATTCCCTACATACTTCTTCAATTTACCAAATTCTAAATTATAAACAACATTGACCACCTTATCAATAAAATATCTGTCATGACTAACTATAACTATCGCTCCATTGTAAGATGATAAATAATTTTCTAACCATGCAACATTTTCCATATCAAGATGGTTAGTCGGTTCGTCTAATATTAATAAATCTGGTTCACTTAAAAGAAGTTTCGCCATTGATAACCTGGTTTTTTCTCCACCAGAAAAAGTACTTATTTTTTTATCAAAAACTTCTTTATCAAAATCTAATCCATACAAAACACTATCTATTTTACTTTTATAATGATAATCTTTATGTGTTAAAACTTGATTTTGCAATCTATCATATTTATCTAATAACCCTGGGTTGCTTTCTATATTTTCCGAAGTTAATTCATACGATATTTTCTCTAACTCTTTCTCAAGTTCTATAATCTCATTAAAACAAGTTATCATTTCTTCATATATAGATAAATCTTCTCTTACTATGAATTCTTGTGATAAATAACCTATTGTTGTATCTTTTGAAACAGTTCTTTCTCCATTATCAAAATCAATTTCACCAGAAATAATTTTTAGCAATGTACTTTTCCCCGCTCCATTACGCCCCACAATAGCTATTCTATCTTTATCATTAATTTCCATTTTCACATTAGAAAAAACTTCATTAACTACGAAGTTCTTTGTTACATTGTTTAACTGAATTAACACACTCTATCTCCTTTCTTTATTTTTCATTTTTCACCATAACTGAAATATTATATCATAATACACTTTAAAACGCTAATATTCACAACACTTTTCCTCACATTTTAGTTTTATTTTAATTGATATTTATTCTCAGTTATTTTCTAGAAAGTCAATTTTATTTTTTATATTTCTAAATATAATTTTTATATAATTTTATTTAAGTTCTACTTAATATCTTTTTTTAATAAACTTAATAAATACATCACTTTTCCTGCACATAGTTATAAGAAAATATTTATTGTTGGTTTTTCTCTTTATTCTAACTTAGTATGCTATAAACTTGTTATTTTCCCATATTTTATTGTTACAAACTTATTAAAATGTTATAATACAAATATAAAAATTATTATTTTTGGAGGAGTTTTTTATTATGAAACTTAAAAAATTATTATCAGTTTTTATAGCTGCAGGATTAGTTTTTACAGCAGCAGGATGCGGTAGCAAATCATCTTCAAATGAACCAGCTGACTTTGTAGCAGGGGTATCACTAGATAAACCATTAAAAGTTGATAAAGAAGCCGGAACTATTACAGTTCTTACTAAAGTTAATGGTAAATATTTTAATGAACCTACTCGCCACAACTCTGTAGAACAAAGTGGAACAAATGGTGCTAAATCTGTTTTCACTGCATATGTTAAACCTGAAGATTTCTACAATGCTCTTATCGAAATCGGTGCTAAACCAGGGGAAAACATGACTATGAATAATGCTACTACTACTCACGTTGAAGGTACACCTATAAAAGTTGAAGTAACTTGGAAAGGTGCTGGAAGAAACTATGATATAAATGAAGTAGTAAAAGATAGCAACGGTAAACAAATCAACTTCCGTTTCGGTGGGAACTTAGCTATGGCTAAAGAAAAAAATACTGGTTGCTTATCTTGTTTAGATAGCTGTCCAGTAGGTATTATCTCTAATGATGCTTATACTTATGGAGCGGTAGAAACTAGAAAAGAAGTTAAATTCACTGGTATTGACAATGTTCTTCCTGAAGATGGAACATATATCGCAACTATTTACAGTATAAAAAAATAGACACCTAACAATAGTCAGAGTTGAATCAATACTCTGGCTATTGTATAAATAAAGCTTAGGAGAGATTTAATGAAACGTTTAAGATTATTATTTTATTTTACAAGTGTCGGTATCGCAATTGGATACTTCTTCGCATTTCTATTGTTCTTCTTTGTTCAATTTGAAATGTTAGCCGACCAAACTCTTGTTATATTTGTTTGGACAGTTTATGGAATTATGACCGGATTATATTTCAAACGTATTAATCGCAAATATACATTCTTTATTATAGAAGGTATTATTATTGGGACTGCTCTTATTACTGGGAAAACTACCACCTTACTTTATATAGCGCGTGAAGTACTACACGCTGGTAGCTTGAGTCAGATAAAAGTTCCTTTCTTAATTGGTTTAGCAATTGTCAACTTAATCAATATTTACATTATTATGACTCTTCCTAAATACCAAAAAGTTTACACTAAAGAAGAAAGAAAAGCTTTAAAAGAAAAAGAAGTTAAACTTAGTGACCTTCGTGAAGTAAACCCAGAAGAACTGAAAAAAGAAAAAGCTCAACGCAAAACAGCTCGTTATATCACTATCGCTGCTTTCGCTATTTTCTTCTTAGTTTACTTTACTGTTCCAAGTTTCAAACAAGGTATTAATACAGCATTCGCTACTTTATCACAATTTGATACTAATGCAGTTATTGAATATTTACGAGGTTGGGGAGCTTGGGCTGCTGTTGTTTCTAGTATCCTTATGGTTCTACAATCTGTTGCCGCACCTATTCCAGCATTCTTAATTACTTTATCTAATGCTGCAATCTTCGGCTGGGTTATTGGAGCTATTCTTTCTTGGTCATCAGCTATGGTTGGAGCTGCTGTATGTTTCTACATTGCGAGAGGACTTGGTCGTGACGTTGTTGAAAGATTAACAAGTAAAGGAGCTATGGCAAGTATAGACGTATTCTTCGAACGTTATGGTGATAAAGCTATCCTTATCTGTCGTCTATTACCATTCGTATCATTCGACTTTGTAAGTTATGCTGCAGGTCTTACTAACATGGGATTCTGGAGATTCTTTATTGCAACAGGGATCGGTCAACTTCCAGCAACAATCGTTTACTCTTATGTAGGCGGAACATTATCTGGTGGTGTCCGTAACTTGTTTATCGGGCTAATGTGCTTATTTGCATTATCTATCGTTATCGGTATTATGCAAAGGGTTTACAATGATAAGCATAAAAAAGAAGAAGAACTTAAAGCTTCTGAAAACTAATAAATTCAAAAAAGAATTCGAAGAAATCATAATTATTTCTTCGAATTCTTTTGTTCTTAATTTATATAGATAATCCTTTTTGTGTTAGTCGTTTTAAAAAGAAGAAATTCTCTAAATCGATAATTATCTCGTCTCCTTCAAAATTCAACCTAGGATCTATGTATACCTCAAAATCATCAACCTCATATTTCATATAAGTATCTCTAATAAAGTTTTCTATTGTTGAAACCTCAACAGTTCTATTTACTCTACCACCTCAGCAAAATTGCTCGTAATAGATACAAATTATCTGTTTTTTATTTTGTGCTTTTAAAAATTGCTGTGCTTTTTCTGTAATTCTTATTTCCATACTATATACCTCTATTCTATCGCTTTTAGCGATTCTACCATATTTACTTTTTTTAATCTTCTATGCATTATAGCCATAACAAATATTATTATTACTAATGTTACTCCAGTTGATAATGCATATACTGCAATAGGCACCCTACTACTAAACATCATAGTTCTACTTGCTAATTCTAATATTATTTTCAAGTATAGTCTGTACGCTATATAATTACCAATAACAATACCTATTATGCTCAAATAAAATATCTCCCTAAATACGTAAATTGTTACTTCACGCGGATAAAAACCAAGAACTTTAATTGTTGATAATTCTCTTTGACGTTCTGAAACATTAACATTTATTAAATTATAAAGCACCACAAGCGCAAGGGCTAATGAACATAAGACCATAACAACAACTATTATATCTAATCCACTAATAAAATTATCAAGATTTTCTTGGATTTTTGAATTATCACTCACATTCGCTACATAAGGATTATCTTGAAGTTTACTCGCCATTTTTTCTACTTCATCCGAATTATTCATTTTTATTATAAAACTATTGTCAGAGTATGTTTTATCAAATACTTTAGAAAAGTATTCTCTATCCATATATAAGATATTCCCAAAATAATTTTTATTAATAGCTCCTATCTTTAATGTATATTCTTTTTCATTTATAATGACTTTGAAATTATCACCTACTGATAAATTATATAAATAGGCTAATTTTTCATTTATTACAATGGAATCTTTAGGTAATTCTATATTACTTCTATTATCCATTAACGTTATATAATCTTTATAATTATTTCTATCTAAGGTTACTAATTGAGCTGTATCCAATACCTCATTATTTTTTTCTACTGTAGCTTTTTGAACATTGACCTTCGTAAAGTTTTCTACATTAGAATTGCTTCCTATTTCTTTAGAAATCTTATCGATGTCTCCTTTTTCTGCATAAGGGTTATACGTCGCTAAAACATCAATTTTATTAATTATTTTAAATTGTTCATTAGAAATATCTATAACACCAAAACGAATAGCAAATCCAATAAACATTAATGTCAGACACCCCATAACTCCAAATATAGTCATAAACATACGAACTTTATAACGAAAAATATTTCTAAAGGTTACTTTCCTTAAAAATGATAACCTCTTCCAAATAAAACTTACATTTTCTAAAAATATTCTACTTCCACTACTAGGTGCTTTAGGACGTAATAAATAAGCACTTCTTTCTTTAAGATTTTTCCGAAGTGGGATAAACACCGCCAATAATATACACAAAATAGATATTAAAAATGCTAAGGCTATGATGTGTAAATTATAAACTATATACGGTTCTTTCAGTGTGAAAAATCTCGAATATGAATTATATATTATTGGGACAATAACTAAATACCCTGCAATAATTCCTAGAATTGTTCCTATTACAGTTGACACTCCGCCGTAAATATAATATTTTTTAAAAATTTCTTTATTAGAATATCCTAATGCTTTCAATGTTCCTATACTGGTTCTATTTTCATCTACCATTCTAGTTAGGGTTGTCAACGATACTAAAATAGATACTGAAAATAAAAATATTGAAAAGACATTCGCCAAGAATGATAAACTTCCTGCTGAATCAATAAACTCTGCATAATGAACCAATCCTCTTATATTTTCGACATTAAATCTAGGATAATTAGTTTCCTCAAAAGCCCTTTTAGAAACTTCTAATTGTTTTTTATTATCTTGTAGTTGTTTTTTCGCTTCATTTAATTTCGAACTTTGTTCAGTATATCTTTCTGCATCGACATTTTTTAACAGTTCTAATCTCTCCAAATTAGAAGCTAATTCTTTTTCTATAGAAGCTAATCTTTCTTCGCTCTCTTTAATTTTTTGAGATGTGTTAGACTTATAATTTTTTTCATCAACTAGTTTTCTTTCCTTTAATATATCTATAAGTTGATCGCGACTCTTGTTAACTTCTTCTATATATTTTTTATCGCTATATTTATATGATATACCTTTTAGCTTTATATTTACTCCTGTTGCATTATTAAATTGGAAATTTTCTTTATTTATATATCCAAAATAACTATTATTTGTAGGATTATTATTAGACACTTCAATATGATCTGCACCATGGACATACCCTACAACTTTATATGAATAACTTCTTAATTTTTTTTCTTCACTTTTATCATCTACTAAGTTTATAGTATCGCCAATTTTATAAGTTTTTTCCAATGAATCTACTACAGCTATCTCATTATTAGTTGTAGGTAATTTCCCCTTAATTACCTTCGGTGTTGCCAATTCTTTTGATAGAGTCTCTATATCAATACTATTAGTACTATTTTCTAGCTTATAATTTTTTTTGTTATATGTTTCTAGTTTATCTATATTTTCTAATTTTCTTATTTCATCAATGTCACCATCATTGATTCCAAAGTCATTAGTTACCCTTAAATCATATATATTATGTTGTTCTAATGTCTTATTATAGGTATTTACCATCGCTGGTGTTGTTTCTTTAAGCCCTATAAAAACAAAAACACCTAAAAACATTATAATCATAATTGACACAAATTTAGATTTTGTTTTTGAAATTTCTCGTATTATATCTTTATTTAATGCTTTCATAACTTTTACCACTCAATTTCATCTATATTTTTCGGTATTTGATTAA
>ERZ773003.2143-NODE-2143-length-10138-cov-8.849747_pt1 | contig 10138 bp, 9 predicted proteins | sample MGYA00580668_ERZ773003 | MGnify/ENA primary metagenome ERZ773003 (study PRJEB29015, sample SAMEA2738002) | human oral metagenome | biome: human oral; feature: human-associated habitat; material: dental | place: China | collected 2126 ... | reverse complement strand
GGCGGCTTGTCTTTCATCTGAGGTTTTTGTTTCTACACCTTGAATTATCTCAGATCGGGCAAGCCGCCCTCACATCCCCCTCAGGACAAAGCATTAGCTGAGGAAAACCAAAACACCCTATGAATAAGCCTCTGTGGTGCAGGCGAACTGGAGTGCATCAACTTTGGGGGATGTGCATGAGAAAATTCCTGCATGACGTGCCATAGTGGCTGGAACTGTTTACTGGATTGGGAGCAGGCATGAAGAAGGTCGTCGTCGCTGACAACGTGACTCGCACCTACGGCAAGTTCACGGCCGTGGACGGGGTGTCGTTTCATGTCGCACAGGGTGAGCTGGTCGCGTTGCTGGGGTCGAACGGTGCCGGCAAGACCTCGTTGCTGGAGGTGCTCCAGGGGAGCACGCGTTCCAACGATGGTCGTGTCCGGGTCTTTGGGGTCGATCCAGTAGCGGATCGAGCCGCCATTCGCCAACGCACGGGCATCATGCTCCAGGAGGCGGGGTTCGCCAAGGACCTCACCGTGCGGGAGACCTTGGTCATGTGGGCCGGAACCCTGACATCTCCTCGTCCCGTGGCGGACTCCTTGGCCATGTGTGGCCTTGAGGGTCGTGCCGACATCCGGGTGGGGAGCCTGTCCGGAGGGGAACGACGCCGCCTGGACCTGGCGATGGCGACCCTCGGGCGTCCCGAACTGTTGTTCATGGATGAGCCCACCACCGGGCTCGATCCTGCGGTCCGCCAGTACACATGGGAATTGGTCAGGCGCATGCTCGATGAGGGATCGACCGTGTTGCTCACCACCCATTACATGGAGGAGGCCGAGGAACTCGCGGACCGCATCCTCATCATGGACAGGGGACGCATCCTGACCGAGGGTTCAGTCGCTGACATCGTGGCCCGGCATCCCTGTGAGATCACCTTCAGGGACGTCGAGGTCAGCGACGGCGAGTTCGAAAGACTCTCGCACGTGGTGTACCCGGTCAGTCGTGATCGGGGGATCACCCGCGTGCTGAGCACGGACCTCCACGCCACACTGCGCGAGTTGCTGGCTCTGGCTGACAGCCGCGACATTCACCTGGATGGGCTCAACGCCCGGGCGGCGTCCCTGGAATCGGCCTTCCTTCACATCACATCGAGGAGCCACTCATGATCGCAACAGTTCTCCGTCGCACATGGGCCATTTCCAAGGCCGAGACGAGCCTCTATGTGCGGAATCGCTCCATTGCGCTCACCGCGCTCCTGTTCACTCCCCTGCTGGTGCTTGCCAGCAGCCCCGTGATCCTGCGGGAGGAGAACAACGTCTTCATACCCACAATGGTCCTTCAGCTGGTGGTGAACACGAGTCTGCTGCTGGTCGTGTATTTCAACTTGACGGCCATCTTCGTGGCACGTCGAGAGGACGGTGTCTTCCAACGTATGGACACCGGAGAAGCAACCCGATGGGAAACCGTGGTGGCCACCACCGTGCCCAGTGCTGCTGTGTTGTTGCTCCAAGTGCTCTGTGGGCTGCTCCTGGCCGGGCTGATTGCGAGGACATGGCCCGTCGCAAATCCCCTGCTCCTGATGCTGGCCCTGCTGTTGTCCCTCGCCCTGTTCGCGGCGTGTGCCGCTTTCACGTCGTCGTTCTGCCGAACCGTCGAATCGGCCCAGTACGGGGCGTTGCCCGGGTTTTGTTTTTCTACTTCCTCTCAGGCCTCATCATTCCGCTCCAGTTGTTTCCTGAACCGGTACCGACCATATCCAGGTGGAGCCCATTAATCGCCGTCAACCATCTTCTGACTCTCAGCTCGGGGACGGACCCGCTGACCAACCAGAGCACCACTTTCCTCCAGTCGTGGATCCAAGCCGGGCAGCCTCTGGCCGCATTGACCGTGTGGCTGGTGTTGTTCGCCTACCTGGCGCGGCGTCACATGCGCTTCAACCGGCGCTGAGCACCGAGTCGAGAGCGGACTGAGCCAGGAGACAAACAGCGATCCGTAGCTGATTGGCAGTGCCCTGGAAACCGTTGCTGCTCGATCCAAGGCTGAGTAGCGGACACCTACGGGTGAGGGTCGTTTCACGCGAAACCATCGGGTGTAACGGTTCCTATGTGCGGGTGTAAAATCCGTTCATGGCGCTCAACATCAAGAACAAACGGGTCTGTGAACTTGCTCGGCAGGCGGCCGACCGGTTCGAGACCACACAGGTCGATGTCATTGAACGGGCGCTGTTGGAACTGCTCAATCAGGAGGAACAGCTCCGACAGGCTCGGTTCGAAAGGATCATGGAACTTGCTGGGGAAATCCATGACAGCATGACCGATGAGGAACGCGAAGCCCTCCGAAACGTGGACCAGGAAATCTACGATGAGGACGGATTGCCGCGATGATCGTGGACTCGTCGGCGCTGATCGCCTTGATCCTGCAGGAACCAGGACACCAGAAGATCGGCCGTGCCCTGAGAGCTGAGGACAAACTCCACATGTCCGCTGTCACATGGGTCGAGCTGGGGGTGGTTGCTGATCGTCGGCTGTCCGAGGCGAATCAGCGCAGACTCGATGCCATGATTGACGGCTTGGGAATCGTTCTTGTTCCTCTTTCAGCGGTTCAGGCCCGGCGTGCGCGGCAGGCGCACCGGCGTTACGGCCCGGGCTCCGGGTCGTCGGCGCGATTGAACATGGGCGACTGTTTCTCCTACGCTCTGGCAATCGAACTCGACGAGCCATTGCTGTTCGTCGGTGATGACTTCGCCCACACCGACGTGCAGCAGGTGGACCTCGACGGCTGAGCCGACTCCGGTTTGAAGCGCCAATTCCCTTGGATCAAGCGGGTTTGCGCACGCCCTTTGCGACGGCGACCACCAGGCCGACGATCATCAGGCCCAGGTAGCCGTACCAGAGCGGATCGAGCCAGGACGACAGCGACGAACTCAGCTGGCGCGTGATCTGGGTTTCAATGGTCCAGACCAATTGGTTGCCGGAGTTGGGGAAGGTGACGAACTCGCCCAGGCCGCGTATCAGCGCCACCGCGCCCAGCCCGGCCGCCGCGAACACCGCCAGCAGCACCCAACGGCCGATCCTCGTCCCCAGCAGCAATCCCCCGATCAGCAGCAGCCCGGCCGCCACGTGGAACAGCCACCAGTACGAAGCAAGGGCCAGGATCTGGCTTGCCTGGTCAGCCTGCTGAGCCGGGACGTCGGCCACCTTGGCCTGGACACCGGTCGGCGTTTCGAACTGGTCCATGTAGGTGGAGATCTCAGGGTCCGCGTTCGAGCGAATGGCCTGCCATGTCCGGGAGATGAGCGGGTCGAGGTTGACCTTGACCGACGGTGGGGTCCTGGTCCTGCCGGAGCCGTACTCGGTGAGGTCCTTCAGCAGGGTCTCGCGGCTGTCGTTCAGCGTCGACTCCCAGGCCGACTGGACCTCGGGGCTGGACATCGCTGTGCTGACCCCCGTGCCGATGGTCTCCTTGAGTTTCGTGCGCAGACCTGGAATCTGGTTCACCGACTCCGGGATCCGCTGCTCGATCGAGCTGCGGAGCAGGTCCGTTACGGCCCCCTTGACGGCCTCGTCCCTGGCAATCGCCTGAACCAGCTGCTGGGTCGATTCCGGCGAGGTGGCCGTGTGGTTCGTCCATTGCAGGACCGATCCCGCTAGCGCGCACAGCGTGGCGGCCAGCAGAAGAATGCCTGCGAAGAAATTGCGGATCATCCGGTGCTCCTCGGGTCGGTGGGGCGCGCACGTCCATGTTAAAGGGTTGTGCCTCCTACACACCCGTGAATCCGAGCACCAGCATTGGCCCCACCCCAAGAGCAATGTTGACGATCCAGTGGGCGATCACCATCGGCGCCAATCGCTGCTGCTTGTGAACGATGACGCCTGCTGTGACACCCCACGCAAAGAACGCGAAGCCGTGGATGATCATGCCACGCCCATCGGCGGCGAACATGGTGTGCTGCAGGCCGAAGGCAAGTCCCTGAACCACGATGGCGACCGTGATGCCATGACGTTCGGCCAAGCCGTCTTGGAGCCAGCCACGGTAGACGATCTCCTCGATCGGTGCGTTGACGAGGAAGACCACTGCCCCGAGCACGCTCATCACCGCCAGCACCCCAGCGGGAAGCTGCGGACTGGATTTTGCGAATACCTGTTCGAAATGCTGGAACATGTCCGACCCGAACATGAGATACATCGACCCCATCAGGACGACGAACAGCGGAATGTAAGTGACGATCAACCATAGGAACCCCCAAGCTATATCTTTTCCGAGGCGGGTTTTTTCAAAACCAAGGTATCTCCACACGGATGTTCTGCGTTGACGGAATGTGCGCAGTATGACAACGGCGCAGATGATATTGACAAATGGAAAATAGAGCATGTCAAGCGGTGGAAAATTTCCGCTGATGCCGGTTAGTCCGAGTGTAAAGCAAGTTGTGATTGCCAACGCAATCATAGTGATCATCCGGATGATCACCAAGTAGAACGGTTTTGCCCGTTGGGCGGTGAATACATCTTCCGTGGCCATGATCTACAGTGTAATAGGTTGTCCGAGGTGTTTGAAATTAATCTCGGTGATGAATTTCGGAGACGTCATCATGAGTTCAGACTTCCTCCGGAACGGTGTCTTGGGTTGTGGTGAAACGTGGGTGGTCGCTTGCATGGCCATGGACGTACTCGACCGGGGCCCGATGCTTCTGGCCGAGGGGGCCGGGCTCAATGGAGTGTGACCAGTAGCGGGCGCGCGGTGGATGGGCGGTCCACCACAAAGGGTGCGGGCTCCTGAGCCTTCGGTGGACCCACCTTGGGACCGGGGTGTCAGAGTTCCGTGTCGCGGATCTGGGAAACGCCTCACGAGCTCTGGACGCCCCTGGGGCTGTACCCCGAGTCATCCTCACCCCTGGCGGGAGGTCAGAGAGCGGATTCTGGCCGGATGGCGGGGTGTTCAGGGAGCGTGTCACGTAGGTTTCGAGGTAGACTTGCCAAGGTTGTACACGCCGTCGGTTCACCCGGCGGCTGTTTCATGGAATGGGAGCACCGCGTGACAGAAGAGCAGGCCAGCGAGTTGGAACCCCAGGACGAGGCCGGGCAGTCCGGCAGCACACACACCGACGCGGCCTACGACGCGGAGCAGATTTCGGTACTGGAGGGCCTGGAGGCGGTTCGCAAACGCCCCGGCATGTACATCGGGTCCACCGGTGAACGCGGCCTGCACCACTTGGTCTACGAAATCGTGGACAACGCCGTCGACGAGGCCCTGGCCGGTTACTGCGACCAGATCGATGTCGCCCTGCTCGACAACGGCGGCGTGCGCGTCGCCGACAACGGCCGCGGCATTCCCGTCAAGGAGCACCCCGTGGAGAAAATCCCGACGGTGACCTTGGTGCTCACCGTCCTCCACGCCGGCGGAAAGTTCGGCGACGGCGGCTACAAGGTTTCCGGCGGCCTCCACGGCGTCGGGTCTTCGGTGGTCAATGCGTTGTCGAAGGAGTTCACCGTCGAGGTCTCCCGCGACGGCCACCGCTACGTGCAGACCTTCGAGTTGGGTGTGCCCCGCTACGACCTCCAGGAACTGGAGGAAACCGAGGACACCGGCACCACCGTCACCTTCTACCCCAGCCCGGAAATCTTCGAGACCACCGTCTTCAACTACGAGACCCTCGCCACGCGGTTCCGCGAGATGGCCTTCCTCAACAAGGGGCTCAGGCTCACCCTCACCGACCTGCGCACCGTCGACCGGGAGGGTGAGGACTCCGAGGAGGAGCAGCGCCACGACTCGTTCCGTTTCGAACATGGCCTGATCGACTACGTGCGCTACCTGTCGCAGTCGAAGGATCCCATCCACCCCAGCGTCATCGACGTCGAGTCCCACGACGATGCCCAGGGCATGAGCCTGGAGATCGCGATGCAGTGGAACGCCTCCTACGCCAGCTCGGTGCACACCTTCGCCAACACCATCAACACCCACGAGGGCGGCACCCACGAGGAGGGGTTCCGCGCGGCCCTGACCAACACCGTGAACCGCTGGGGCGAGACCTGGGGTCTGGTGAAGAAGAAGGAGGACCGGGTCTCCGGTGACGACATCCGCGAGGGCCTGACCGCCATCATCTCCATCAAGCTCGCCGAACCACAGTTCGAGGGTCAGACCAAGACCAAACTCGGCAACACCGAGGCCAAGTCGTTCGTGCAGAAGGTCCTCAACGACCGGTTGGGCGACTGGTTCGAACGCAACCCCGCCGAGGGCAAGGACATCATCCGCAAGTCGCAGGCGGCCGCACTCGCCCGGATCGCCGCCCGCAAGGCCCGCGACATGGCCCGTAACCGCAAGGGTCTCCTTGGCGGCGGCGGTTTGCCCGGCAAGCTCGTCGACTGCCAGTCCCGCAACCCCGGAGACTGCGAGGTGTTCATCGTCGAGGGTGACTCCGCGGGCGGTTCGGCGCGCGGCGGGCGCGACCCGAAGACGCAGGCCATCCTCCCGATCCGCGGCAAGATCCTCAACGTCGAGAAGGCCCGCCTGGACAAGATCCTCGCCAACAAGGAGGTCGAGGCGATCATCAACGCCCTCGGCACCGGCATCCAGGAGGACTTCGACCTAGACAAGCTGCGCTACCACAAGATCGTGCTGATGGCCGACGCCGACGTCGACGGCGCCCACATCCGCACCCTCCTGCTGACGCTGCTGTTCCGGTTCATGCGGCCCCTCATCGACGCCGGGCACGTCTACCTGGCCCAGCCGCCGCTGTTCCGGCTGCGCTGGACCAACGCCCCCCACGAACTGGCCTACAGCGACGAGGAACGCGACGCGATGCGTGACGCCGGGCTGGCCGACGGCAAGAAACTGCCCAACGTCAATCCGATCCAGCGCTACAAGGGTCTCGGTGAGATGAACGCCGACGACCTGTGGGAGACCACCATGGACCCGGCCAAACGCATCCTGCTGCAGGTCAACCTGCAGGACGCCGCCATGGCCGACCAGATGTTCTCCATCCTGATGGGCGAGGACGTCGAGCAGCGGCGCAGCTTCATCCAGCACAACGCCCGCGACGTCCGGTTCCTGGACATCTGATCCCCGCGACCCGAAGGCTAAGGAGTTACCAAGTGGCTGACGAGACCGAACGCCCCGAGGGCGTCGACGAACAGCTCGAGGCCGAGGCGCAGGGCCTCTCCATGATGCAGGGGCACACCACCCCCGTCGATCTCCAGGTGGAGATCCAGAAGTCCTACCTCGACTACGCCATGTCCGTGATCGTCGGGCGCGCCCTCCCGGACGTGCGCGACGGCCTGAAACCCGTGCACCGGCGCGTCCTGTACGCCATGTGGGACGGCGGATACCGCCCCGACCGCGGCTGGAACAAGTGTTCCCGCGTGGTCGGTGAGGTGATGGGCCTCTACCACCCCCACGGCGACAGCGCCATCTACGACGCCCTGGTGCGCCTGGCGCAGCCGTGGGCGATGCGGCATCCCCTCGTCGCCGGGCAGGGCAACTTCGGTTCCCAGGGCAACGACAAGGCCGCCGCGATGCGCTACACCGAGTGCAAGATGGCTCCGCTGGCCGTCGAGATGGTCCGTGACATCGAACAGGACACCGTCGACTTCAAACCCAACTACGACAACCGCGACTCCGAACCGACGGTGCTGCCGTCACGGTTCCCGAACCTCCTCGTCAACGGATCCACGGGCATCGCGGTGGGCATGGCCACCAACATCCCCACCCACAACCTGCGCGAGGTCAACGACGCCGTCCAGTGGGCGCTGACCCACCCCGAGGCCACCAGGGAGGAACTCCTCAAGGCAGCGATGGCTCGCATCCAGGGTCCCGACTTCCCCGGCGGCGGGCTGATCGTCGGGCGGCGCGGCATCGAGGATGCCTACCGCACGGGACGCGGGTCGGTGATCATGCGGGCCGTCATGGAGCTGGAGGAGGACTCCTCCGGGCGCCAGCGCATCGCGATCACGCAGCTGCCTTACATGTGCAACCCCGACAACCTGGCGACCAAGATCGCGGAGCTGGTGAACTCGGGACGCCTCACCGGCATCTCCGACATCCGCGACGACACCTCCGCCCGCACCGGCCTGCGCCTGGTGATCGTGCTGAAACGCGACGCCCAGCCGCGGGTCGTGATGAACAACCTGTACAAGCACACCGCGCTGCAGGACACCTTCGGCTGCAACATGCTGGCGCTCGTCGACGACGTGCCCCGCACCCTGCGGCTCGACCAGTTCATCGCGCAGTGGGTCAAACACCAGATCGAGGTCATCCGCCGCCGCACCGCCTTCCAGCTCGCCGACGCCGAGAAACGCGCCCACCTGGATCGCGGCCTGGTCAAGGCCCTCAACATGCTCGACGAGGTCATCGCGCTGATCCGGGCCTCCCGCACCGCCGAGGAGGCCTCGCGGGGCCTCCAGGAGCTCCTCGACATCGACGAACTCCAGGCCCGTTTCATCCTCGACCAGCAGCTGCGGCGGCTGGCGTCGATGGAGATCCAGAAGATCATCGACCGGCTGGCCGAGATCGAAAGGCTCATCGCCGACCTCAAGGACATTCTTGCCTCCGACGAACGCCAGCGCGCCATCATCGGCGCCGAGCTGCAGGAGATCACCGACAAGTACGGCGACGAGCGGCGCACCCGCATCGTCGCGGCCGACGGGGACTTCTCCGAGGAGGACTTCATCGCCGACGAGGACGTCGTGGTCACCATCACCCACGGCGGCTACGCCAAACGCACCCGAGCCGACCAGTACCGGGTTCAGAAACGCGGCGGCAAGGGAGTTCGCGGCGCCACCCTGCGTGCCGACGACGAGGTGGCGCACCTGTTCAAGGCCACCAACCACGAATGGCTGTTGTTCTTCACCAACCTGGGTCGGGTGTACCGGGCGAAGGTTTGGCAGCTGCCCGAGGCGGGCCGCGACGCGAAGGGCGGGCACGTCGCCGGGCTGCTCAGTTTCTTGCCGGACGAGCACATCGCGCAGGTGCTGACCCTGCGTTCCTACGACGATGCCCCCTACCTGCTGCTGGCCACCCGCAGAGGTTTCGTCAAGAAGACCGCGCTCAGCTCCTACGACTCGCCACGCCAGGCGGGTGTGATCGCCATCAACTTCCGTGAGGAGGGTGACGAGCTGATCGGGGCGTCGCTGTGCTCGTCCATCGACGACGTGCTGCTGATCTCCCGCAAGGGCCAGGCCATCCGTTTCCAGGCCTCCGACGACCAGCTGCGTCCCATGGGCCGCGCCACCTCCGGGGTGACCGGGATGCGGTTCCGGGACGGCGACGAGCTGCTGTCCATGGCGGTGCTGGGCGGTGACGACGACCTCGACGGCCGGTTCGTGTTCACCGTCACCGACGGGGGTTTCGCGAAACGCACCACCGTCGGCGAGTACCGTCAGCAGGGCCGCGGCGGCCTCGGAATCAAGGCGATGCGCCTGTCCGACGGCCGCGGATCCCTGGTCGGTGGATTGATCGTGGGCGACGGCGACGAGGTGATCTCGATCAAACAATCGGGGCAGGTCGTCCGTTCGGCCGTCGCCGATGTTCCCGTCAAGGGGCGCGACACCATGGGAGTCAAATTCGTCGGTGTCAGGGGTGACGACGCCGTGGCGGCGATCGCCCTCTACCCGGAGGCCGCCGCGGAACTCCCCGATACGGATGCGGAAACGACTGCGGAACCGGGTACGGTGAACCAGACAGCAGTCGAGACGGCCGAGGAGGCCGAGGAGGGAAACGGCGATGAGTGACAAGACTCCCCATTGGCCTGGGGCGGATGGGAAGCCGGGTGTGAGTTTCGGACCCAAGTCGCTGCCGGAGACCGAAGGTGGGAAGCCCGCCACGACGGGTGCGGGAGAGGGCGGTTCCTCAACCCCGCGTCTCGACGCTGCGGCGAAGAACCAACCAGGTCAGGCGCTTGCGGTGCCGGGAAGGAACACCAAGCAGGTGAACCGGGCAGGCGGGAAACCTTCCCAGCCCGAGAAACCCCAGCAGGGCGGCAAGAAGCCTGCGGTCGGGGCCAAGGCCGCCCCCCAGGCTCTTCCCGGTCCGGTTGGTGAAAAGAGACCGGGCGCCGCGAACCCCAAGCAGCCAAACCAGCCCAAGCAGCCAAACCAGCCCAACCAGAGGACCCCACGTCCGATGCCGCAGCAGGTCAGGGCCGCCCTGCCCGGAACCCAAGATC
>ERZ773003.2138-NODE-2138-length-10148-cov-3.427227_pt1 | contig 10148 bp, 7 predicted proteins | sample MGYA00580668_ERZ773003 | MGnify/ENA primary metagenome ERZ773003 (study PRJEB29015, sample SAMEA2738002) | human oral metagenome | biome: human oral; feature: human-associated habitat; material: dental | place: China | collected 2126 ... | reverse complement strand
GTACATAGCCCGCGCCGACGGTGAAGCTCCTGATGCCGTCGAGATAGCGGTCGGGCAGCGCTTCCGTGCCGTTGCCGCCGAAGAAGGAGCCGTGCTCGAAGCGCTTGTAGTCGATGAACGCATTCCACGAGTGCGGCACGTTCGTATCGGCTTTGCCGAGGTCGAGCCGCACCGTCCAGAATTTCGGTGCAGAGCCGGTTTCCCTGCCTTTGATGGCGAAGTCGGATGTGCCGCTCTTGTGCTCGTAGCGCGTGTGGCCGTTCATGTACTTGCCAAAGTCGGTCGTGTTCACGCCGTAGTCGAAGGACAGCGCGGCGTTCTTCGAGAGCTGCCACTTCGCGCCGACGCCGACGACGTTCGCAAGTGTATCGAAGGTGCTGACATCATTCCCCGTGTCGTTCGCCGCGAGGAAGCGATGCGAGTCATTGCCGACCGAGCGCAGATACCAAGCGGCGACGCCGAGATTCGGCGTGAGTTCATGACGCGCCTGCACATAGAAGGCCTGCTTGAGCGCAGGAATCTGGTCGCGCTCAAGAACGGTGCCGACTTGCAGCACAAAATAGCCCGCGCGTTTCAGCAGATTGAGCGGCAGAGCGCTCTTGTCCTCCGGACCCCAATAATAATCATCAATCAGATAGTCGATGATCGTTTGACCGAGATACGATATGCCCCTTTTATTGCCTACCGGAATCTTCCCGTTTAATGTAAATCCACTATTGGGATCATCCGGGTCGCGTTTCAACGACTGCACCTCGTGGTAAGCGCTTTTATCCCAAGAGGAACGAATGGTGCGCTCTTTTGCCTCATCCTTCGTCATTGATCTGAAATCTCCGGGCTGCAAATCACTCATCTTCAAATTGTAGCCAAGGATCGGCTTCTTTCCCTGATATGTTCCATAGCCGTAGAACTCATAGGTTAGATTATAAACCCCGTCCGGATGACCGTCGATATTATCAGGCTTCTCCACCCGCGTCCGCGTTGTCTCCAGATTTGCCTCTGCCGACTCCCATGCCTTACGGGTGACATCCTCCATCTTCTCGCGATTGAATCTATCTTGATAAGAAAGGCTTGCCCTCGGATGCAGCTTCTTCAGCTGCGGACTTTCTTCCTGTGAAAGATATGTCCCGACGACGCTGCCATGTTTGTCCTTCACGGTCACCTTATACCATGCGAAGTCATCGTGCTGTATTTTCCCTTTCTCAGACAACCGATCCATCAAATTCTGATATGCTTTGGGATTATCCTGTTTGACAACATTCAGATACTCGTCAAGAATCTGCTTTTCCTCTGCCAAACTCTGCGCCTTGGCGAGCCGTTGATACAGTCCGTCAAATCCCGGGGTATCCTTGATGAGCGTACTGTAGTTCGGATAATACGGAACGGCGTCCGTCGTACGGCTGTTGATCGAGGTCGCCTTATAGCCCAGCCATTCCTCCTTGGTCACGCCGCGCACGAAGCTCTGGTGCGTCGCGTGCGTATAGGCAGAGTCTGTGACGCCTGTCGAGTGCCGGAAGTCGCCGTAGCCGAGACGCACCTGCGTATGAGATCCCGTCCAGACAGCACGACCGCCGTCATACTCTTTGCCGAAGTAATAGCCTGTGACGCCCATCGGCTCCGTCATGCGTCCAAGGGAGAAGTCCCAGTCGTTCGCATGTACGGTGAGGTTCGCTTCGTCGAGGCGCACATGATTGAGTCCACGGCTTTTGGCGACATCGGTATCGGTGCCGACGCCCTCTGCGCCCGAAGCGCTTCCCAAAATAGTGAGATTCGTGTTCGCATCGATCCTCGCATCCACGCCGACGCGCAGCCGCTGCTCGAAGCCGTGTTCGGCTTTTTCGAGGTAGTTCTTATACGCGCCGTCGCTTACGCTCGCGGTGGTCGTGACACGCGCTTCGGACGGCTTTTCCTTGCCCGTAAAGGCATTCCAGCGTGCGCGATAATCGCCGATGACACGCACGCCCTTTTCCTTCGCCGTATCGAAGGGCCTTTGGATGAACCATGCGTCTTCGGGGATGAGATGCACCTCTTCCTTCTTAAAGCGCCCGCCCGTCCCCGTGCTCGCATCGGGACCGAACTTCAAGTTCACGCCGATACGATAGGTGCGCTCCTGGAAAGCGCGGTCGTCATCGCGGTGATTGAAGATATTGTCGACGCCGATATAGGCGCTCGCGTCCTTGCCGAAGTCTTTTTGCAGGATGAAGTTCCAGATACCGAAGGTCTTTTTCTCGTACGTCTGCTTGCCGCCTTCGGCGAAGTTGTAGTGCCATTTTCCCGTCACGCCGTCCCAGTCGTAATAGTTGCCATTGTTCGCAACACTGTTGCTGTCGAGCATGTTGACGTAGTAGTTCCCCCAGAGCGTCGCACGCCAGCCTTGATTCTCGTAGGTCACGCCAAGGTCGATCTTGTGCTGCGGCCGATCGAGCAAACGATCCGGCATGTTCGGATCGCTCTTGTTGATGGCATGAAGATAGGTATAGCCGAGCTTCGCTGACCAATGCTTGTCAAAGCGATGGTTATACTCTGCTTCAAGACCTGTGATTTCCGCTTTGCCGATGTTCTTGAAGCTGTAAATCATATCGGGCGGCATGAGCCATCTGGCATCAGCAGAAATTTCCGGATGGAAATCCATAAGATAACCCGTGAAGTAGGTCGTCATATAGTTGTCGATGCGGTTGTGGAAGGCATTGATGCGGTAACTGTCCCTGCCATCCTTGCTCTCGCCTTCGAAGCCAAGGTCGAAGTTTACGGACTTCTCGGGCTTCAAGTTCGGATTGCCGACCCAGTAGTAGCCGAGACGCGCACGTTCCAATCCCATCGGCGCGCCGGCATACATCTCCCAGCCGTAGTAGAGCTCACCCATACCCGGTTCGGTGTAGCCCGTGCCAAGGTTTGCCTTGAAGCGCTGATTCGCCTTGCCGCCAATATTGTGCGTCATGCCGATGTTGAACGTCGCGTGCGCACCAAAGAGATTGCTGTGGTCGAGGCGCAGGATCGGCGCAAGCAGGGTACGGTCACTCACCTGCCAGGTATCCTGCAGGAAGACATACTGCTTCTTGATTTCCGCCGTGCCGACACGCTGCTTGTTTTGCTGTGCGTCATACTCCTCTTTGAATTGCTTGCCGTGCCAGCGGGGAATGATTCCCATCATCGCTTCTCTGTTATAGTAGAACTGAACGATCATACCCGGGCTAAGAAACGACGGCAGCTCAGCGTTGCTCGGGTCGGCTTTCAGTTCGTTGCCGAAGGCGGTACGCCGCGCTTCAACATCAGCAGGCGCGGCTCCGAAAGCGCCATACTGCAGATAGTCCTGATAAGTGAACGATGGCGCCGCGCTCTTGCCGTCAGATCCTTTATAGCCATACCAGTCCAGATCATTGTCGTATTTTGGTACGCCTGCTGCATTTTGTGTCATAGGATAGTTATGCACTCTGGACATTGGCGACGTTTCGCCAGGTTTCGTATAGAGGTTCTTGTCATAATCCCATGGGTCGATGCTTCGTACATAGGAGTTCGGCGCGTTCTTCAAGCGGCTGCCTTCGCCCTTTTCCTGCGTGTAGCCCAGGCCGTAAGTCAGCAGATGGCTATCGCTTACCTGCGTGTTTGCCGACGCCTTGAGACTTCATTGGCGATGCTCGATGTTGTCAACGTAGTCAAGGATGTTCGTGCCCATATAGCTGCGATTGGCAACGTAAGAGGTCAGCGTCGTGTCGTCTTCGTTCATCTTCGTATAGTCAAGGTCAACCTTCCAATCGGAGCTGCCCCCGCGCCCCGCGTACGACAGGCGGTACGTATCGCGGTCGAGCGTGCGCTTGAAATGCTGCTGCGGCTCGAAGAAGGAGTTGGAATGTTTCACGTAGCGGTTCATGTCTTCGTCGACATGGTCGAGCCCCAGGGAAACACTGTGGTTCTTATCGATGTCGTAGGAGGCGAGAAGGCCGATGTTCTTGATATCGCCGTAGTAGCGCAGCGAGTTACGTATGGCCGTATCGTCGCTCAGCGTAAAGCCCGTCTCGCCGTATACGGGCAGGACATTGCGCCTGCCGCCGTAGGCCGCCACGCGCAGCTTGCCTACCTGCCCCGAATCCGCCCGCAGAAAGAAGTTCGTATAGGGGAAGAGGTCGCCGTCCCCCTTTATGCGACGCCCTTCGAGGTTCACCTGCAGCCCCGCTTTCTTTGCCGCCGCTTTCGTGATGACGTTGACGACGCCGCCGATGGCGTCGGCGCCGTACTTCGCACTCGCCGCGCCGCGGATGATCTCGATGCGCTCCACGTTCTCCGTGCCGAGCCGCTGCAGTTCGTCACCTGCACCCGTGTATTTCGCAAAGTCGCCCATGACGGGCTGCCCGTCCACGAGGATCAGGGTGTGTCGCGGTTCGGCGCCGCGGATGGACACGCCGACGCGCCCCATGGCGTCGACGGTCCGCGTCATGCCCGTCTCGTCGAAGATGATGTCCTCCACGGACTTGGCCTGCTTCTTCGCAATGTCCTCTTTGGTGATAACCGTCGTAGACTGCGATTCGGACTTGGCCGCTTCTTTGGCCGCGTTGACCTTAACGACAATGTCTCCCGTTTCGACCCGAGTGTCCCTCCCCTGCGGACTGTTCGCCGCGCAGACGGGCAGGCTCAGCCAGGTAAAGACGGCACAGGCCAGCAGCGCATGCCGTCCGCACCGCCGTACAGACTCGTTCATAATTTCTTCCTCCCTCGTATGTTTTATATGTATACAGATATGTACTATATATTATGAGTACTGTTATCATTATACATAATAAAAAAGTTTTCCCCTTCTTTCCACTCCATTCGGACCGAAAATAATCCGTTTGGACAAAAATTTTAAAATACAATACTGTTTATGCATAATATCAGGTTTCTCTTATACAAACATGCCGCTCTCATCCGGAAACGCAAAAAACCATGGGAGAACAAACAAGATTGTTCTTCCATGGTTCTATTATCTTCGCTTCCCGCCCAAAGAGGGCGTCTTATTTCGTGCCGAAAATGCGGTCGCCCGCATCACCCAATCCGGGAACGATATAGCCGTGTTCATCGAGTTTTTCGTCCAACGCGGCGACGAAAATCTTGACATCCGGATGATCTGTATTGATAACGTCTATGCCGGCCGGCGCCGCTACGAGACACATCAGCTTAATGTGCTTAATGCCCCGTTCTTTAAGGAGTGTAATCGCCGCGGAAGCACTGCCGCCCGTTGCCAGCATAGGATCAACAATGATAAAATCACGGTCCTCCACATCCGGGAGCTTGCAGTAATACTCGACAGGTTTCAGTGTCTCCGGATCGCGATACAGGCCGACATGTCCGACTTTGGCCGTCGGAATAAGATTCAACATGCCCTGCACCATGCCGAGCCCGGCACGCAGAACGGGGACGATGCCGAGTTTTTTGCCGCTGATCTGTTTGCCTGTCATCTTCGTAATGGGCGTTTCGATTGCCACGTCTTCCAAGGTGAGGTCCCGGGTGATTTCATACCCCATAAGCATCGTAATTTCTTCCAGCAATTCACGAAAATCTTTCGAGCCCGTTTCTTTCATGCGCATTAACGTGACCTTGTGCTGAATAAGGGGGTGATCCATAATTTGTACCTGCATGCTGTACTCCTTCCGACTTCCTATTTATCCAATTCTTTGATCATATTGACACGTACTTCATGATACCCTCCGTCAAATCCCGTATGGAGGAACACGTTGACGACCGCCTTGGCAAGACCCGGTCCGATAACGCGTTCACCCATGGTGAGAATGTTCGCGTCATTGTGACGGCGGCTGTATTCCGCCGAGAACGTGTCATGACAAAGGGCGGCACGGATGCCGTGAATTTTATTAGCCGCAATCCCGATACCGATACCCGTCCCGCAGACGAGAATGCCTCTGTCGAAGGTTCCCGCCGCTACGGCACGAGCCGCTTTTTCCGCAATGAGCGGATAGTCGCAGCGTTCCGGTGTATGCGTACCGTAATCGGTAAACTCGATCTCCTCTTCCGCAAGATATTGCTTGATGTCCTCTTTCAGTCTGAAGCCGCCGTGATCGGCCGCAATTACGAGTTTCATCTGGCATGCCTCCTCTTAATCCGTCTAACCTATTATACAACGCCGCTCAGACGTCGACAACAGCCCCGCCGGCCGCTTTTTTCAGGCGATTCATCACGGCCGTACCGATACCGCCTGCCGTTACGCCTTCGGCAAGAATCAAGTCGACGGGCTTATCGTCAAAGAACAATAACCCCGTATACACGTTTGCCGCCAGCTCTTCTTTCACGCCGTGGCGCCCCCACGTATAAAAGGGTTCATCGAAAAGGCCGAGCCGTTCCGCCGTTTCTGCACTAACAAGATAGCCCACGGCCTTTTTATCCCTGGCGGCAGTATGCCGCGCCGCTTCCATGGCTGCCGCAACGGCAGCGACGGAGCCGACAAAAACCCGCATCGGCGCCGACGGCGCATAGTGACGATATTTCATGCCCGGAGCCTTGGGCACGCCCGTATCGGTGAGAAGATGGGCATCCATGGTCACATACGGCGTAAATCCGGCAAGCATTTCTTCCGTTACACCGCCGGGACGGAGTATGGTTACGACCTGTTCGAGAACCTCCACAATCGTCGATTCGACGCCGATCGCTGCGGCGCCGCCGTCGATGATCATGTCGACGCGGCCGTCCATATCACGGAGCGCTTCCACCGCCGTCGTCGGGCTGGGACGTCCCGAAAGATTGGCGCTCGGCCCGGCAACGGGTACGCCGGCGGCGCGCAGGAACTCACGGCAGCCCGCATGGGCGGGACAACGCAGAGCAACCGTATCAAGGCCGCCGGTTACCGCGTCTGACACGATCTCCCTGCGCGGCAAAACGACGGTCAGCGGACCGGGCCAAAAGGCTTTCATCAATTTTTCCGCTAACGGCGGGATGTAAGAAACGAGCTTCTTCCCCTCTGTTACATCGGGGACGGTCAAAATAAGCGGATTATCGCTCGGCCTGCCTTTGGCCGCATAGATAGAACGGCACGCGGCCTCATCAAGACCGTTGGCACCGATGCCGTAGACCGTTTCCGTCGGGAAGACGACAAGGCCGCCGCCGCGGATAATCCGCCCCGCATCGTCAAAAACAGTTTTATCGGCAGCCGTCCCGGTAAGACGCGCCACTTTTGTATCTTTCATACCTTACCTCTTTTTCTCCAGGAGAACGAGCCGTTCTATACCGCCGTAGTCCTTACAGATACGAATAAGGCGGAAACGGTCCGTTGCCGTAAAAATATCGGCTACGGCCCGGGCCTGACCGGCACCCACTTCAAGGGCGCACTTGCCGCCGGCCTTTACATACGCCGCCCCGTCCGCAGCAATACGCCTGTATACGTCCAACCCGTCGGCGCCGCCGAAAAGGGCCTGTTCCGGATCGTAACTGACTTCCGGCTCGAGCCGTTCCATATCCTCTTGTGTCAAGTACGGCGGGTTGGAAACAAGCCAGTCATATTGTTCCGCCGGCACGTCGGCAAAAAGGTCGCTTTCTGTCCACTCGACGCGGTCAACACAAAGAGCTTCACCGTTTTTTTTCGCAACGGCAAGGGCCTCTGCCGAAATGTCGACGCCCCGTCCCGTAGCCGTCGTAAAATGATGCAGGAGGCTGATGATAATAGCGCCGCTGCCCGTCCCCATGTCGAGGATACGCAGCGGGGCCTGTCTGTCCTCTTCTTTTTCCACGGTCTCAATGAGAAGCTCCGTTTCCGGTCTCGGTACGAGAACGGCTGCGGAAACCGAAAAATCAAGGCCCATAAAGGGCCGTACACCCAAAATACGGGCGACCGGGTAACGGGCCGCCCTTTTTTTTATTATATCCTTATATGCCGCCAGCTCTCCCGGCGTCATCGGTTCGTCATAATGGGCATAGAGATAGATACGTTCTTTCCCGAGCACATGGGCCAACAGAATTTCCGCATCCAAACGCGGCGTATCTATTTCCTTTTCCGCAAAGAACCGTTGTGTCCACTGCAGGATGCTCCCGACGGTCCACTGCTTATTCACGGCTTTCTTCGGCTTCTTTCATCAATTCGGTGCGGCGGGCTTCGGCAAGGGCCTGAATAAATTCGTCAATATCCCCGTTCATAATATTTTCGAGCTTGTACAGCGTCAGGTTAATGCGATGATCTGTCACGCGGCCCTGCGGATAATTGTACGTGCGCACGCGTTCGCTCCGGTCGCCCGTACCGACCTGACTGCGGCGGGCCTCCGTCATTTCCGCATCGGCAGCTTCCCGGGCCTGAGCCAACAGACGCGCTTTGAGGACGCGCACCGCCTTGGCCCTGTTTTCGAGCTGCGAGCGTTCATCCTGACATTCAACGACAATCCCCGACGGGATATGTGTCATCCGTACGGCGGAGGATGTCTTATTGACATGCTGGCCGCCCGCACCGGACGCACGGAAATAATCGACACGCACGTCTTCCATATTAAGCTCGACCTCCACGTCTTCCGCTTCGGGAAGCACGGCAACGGTTGCCGTCGATGTATGTATACGGCCGCCCGATTCCGTTACGGGTACGCGCTGTACACGATGAACGCCCGATTCATATTTTAATTTGCCATAGACACCGCTGCCCTCTACAGAGAAGATAATTTCCTTATATCCCCCCAATTCAGGTGCATTCGCGCTGATAATACCCGTTTTCCAGCCTTTTTGCTTTTCAATATATTTCATGTACATACGAAACAAATCACCCGCGAAAATCGCCGCTTCATCACCGCCCGCACCGCCGCGGATCTCCATGATGACGTTCTTGTCGTCATTCGGGTCCTTCGGCAGCATAAGAAGGTGCAGTTCTTCTTCAAGTGCCGCCTGTTTCTGTACCAATTCGTTCAGTTCTTCCCTGGCCATGGCAACGAGTTCCGCATCGGAACCGTCAGCAATGATTTCCTTATCATCGGCAATAGTCGAAGAAATCTCTTTATACTTACGGAATACGTCGATAATCGGAGAAAGCGAAGCATGTTCCTTCGTCAACTTCTGCCATTCATCCTGTCTGGCAATAACGGAAGGGTCACTAATGCGCTGCTCCAAGTCGATAAATTTATTTTCTACGGCCTGTACCTTATCTATAAACATGCTTATTCCTCACTTTCGGCAATTATCGGGCATCTCCTGCAGCACGGGCGGCGTCATTTTCTTTCTCCGTATGAGGACGCACCGTTTCAAGCGCTTCAATGGCCACTTCGATCTGATCGTCATGAGGCTCACGCGTGGTCAGGTATTGGAGCCACAGTCCGGGTTTGAACATCGTCTTAATGACGGGGTTTGCCGTCCGGCCTGCAAGGCGAATCATTTCATAGCTGATGCCGGCGACGACGGGCATCAGCAGGATACGCGATAAAATACGTTCGACAATACCCGGCCAGCCCAGGAAAGCAAAGACGAAAATCGAGACTACCATGACGATGAGAAGGAAATTGGTCCCGCAGCGGGGATGGAGACGCACCTGGCCACGCACATTTTCTACGGTCAAGGGCAGTTTTTTCTCATAAGCCCAGATAGTCTTATGTTCGGCGCCGTGATATTCAAAGACACGGCGTATATCGGCTGTAAAGGAAATCCCCCAAATATAGAGGAGAAAGATTATAAGCCGCAGTATCCCTTCAACAATATTAAGCAAGATCGGGTCCGTTGCCGAGCGGAGAAAAAACTTCGCCCCGAAAGTGGGCACGGCAACAAAAAAAACGATCGCCAACATGACGGAAAACAGCATCGTGCCGGCAATTTGTTTATTTGTTATCTGTTCCTCTTCTTCCCCCGCCGCCTGGGCCGAGTAAGAGAGGCTTTTCATGCCGTATACTAATGATTCTCCGAGCGCGACTGTACCGCGAATAAACGGTTTCTTCAAAAGCGGGAACCGTTCCGTCAAAGAATGAACTTTATCTTTTTTTACCGTAATGCCACCCGTTCTTTACAGGTCAGCAGCGTGCTCAAGCGGCTCGCGGCCGTATTGAACAGTTTAATAAACGTTACGGTAAAAAAAGCTAGACAGCTGAATAACAGCAGAACAAGCGGTAGGCAGAGCAGGGATGCTCTGCTCTATTTGTTTGTACAGGAGTAGGAGGTCCATTTGGATAAACCTGTATATGTCGGCGGACAGGCGGTTATTGAAGGCGTTATGA
>ERZ773003.2135-NODE-2135-length-10153-cov-31.991979_pt1 | contig 10153 bp, 12 predicted proteins | sample MGYA00580668_ERZ773003 | MGnify/ENA primary metagenome ERZ773003 (study PRJEB29015, sample SAMEA2738002) | human oral metagenome | biome: human oral; feature: human-associated habitat; material: dental | place: China | collected 2126 ... | reverse complement strand
GCTAATTGCTCTGAAACTGCTTTTTTCTTACTTGGACCGGCGGGCGCCGCCGGGGGCGAGTCAGTGCGCCCAGGTGAAGTTGTCGCGGCCCGCGCCCATCTCGAAGTGGTACTTCACCAGGCCGCGGTCCTGGCCCGCGTAGGCGCTGTCCTCGCAGCGGAGCGTCACCTCGCCGCCCCTGCCGGAGAGCGTGAAGGCCTGCTTGCCGAACGCCGTCGGCGCCAGAAGGGCCGCCTCCACGCCCCGGGTGAACCAGTCCGGGGCCTCGCCGTCGTAGGAGGAGACCTCCTCGGGGCGCTTGGAGGCGTGCGCAGATCCCTGGGTCGCGCCGTAGCCGAGGGCGACGACGGCGACGATCCTGCCCGTGGCGCCGCTGACCCGGGCGGCGGCCCTCTTCGAGAAGGTCCCGCCGATCCACCACGTGTTGAGCCCGAGGTCCTGCGCGGCGAGCATGAGGTCTGCGCCGCCGTAGCCCAGGCGCTCGTCCAGATCGGGCGCGTCGGGACCGGACATGATCAGGCAGTTGCGCACGCTGCGGGCCCGCACCGTCCCCCACAGGGGGCCGAAGACGCGGGCGTCGCCCGTCACCAGGCGGATGTCCGTGCCGTGGGCGCGGTTGTTCTCCTCGATGCGCGAGCGCAGGGCGGCGACGACGTCGTCGGGCAGGGGCGTGCTGAGATACTGGCGCACCACGTGACGGGCGCGCATGGCATCGGTGATGGGCATGATGGTTCACTCCGTTCGCCGTTGGCCGCTAGTCTATGACCGTGAGGCGTTCCACATGCGCACGCACCCGATGCGCAGAGACCCGGTGGCGCCGCGGGGAGGGCCGTCGTGGAGACCGATAGGGCCTGGGCCCTCACCGCCGCATTGCTGGGGATCCACCAGGCCGAGGAGGTGGCTCTGTCCATACGGCGCTGGAGCGACCGGGTCGGCCCCACCGGCTGGCGCCTGTTCGACGAGCACATGCGGCGCAATCCCCTGGCGGGCTACAACCCGTGGGGGCGCGCCGCCGTCGTCGCCGGACAGGGCGCCGCCCTCTACGGGCTGTACCGGCTCACTCGGGCCGACGCCGCGCGCACCCGCGCCGTCACCACGGCCCTCACCCTGGGCTGGGGAGCCGCCTTCTGCATGCACCTGGGCGTGTCCTGGCGCACCCGCTCGTTCATGCCCGGCACGGCGACGTCGATCGTCCCCGGCCTGCCCGGCGCGGCCTTCGTGCTGTGGCGGATCCGGTCGCTGACGAGGCCCGACGAGGCCCGCTGACGCGCCCACCGGTGAGATGCCGAACCTTATCGCGCATTTTCGATGAGTCGCGCCCCGAGGTCGTGATACTGATCGTAGCCAGATATGATTATCTGACTACGATCAGTGCCAGGAGAGGGCTGGGGTGTCGATGACGATTGCAACGCCGTCCACGGCCGGTGCCGTCGGCATGTCCCGCAGCGGCCTCTACCGAGCCGCCCGTGCCGGGCGGCTCGAGCGGATCGCGCGGGGTGTTTACATCCCCTCCGACGCGCCCGCGAGTGACTGGGACCTCGTCGAGGCCGCTACCCGCCGCTCCGACGCCACGATCTGCCTCGTTTCGGCGCTCGCCCACCACGACCTCACCGACACGATCCCCGACCGGCTCGACGTCGCCATCCCCCGGGGCGCGCGCCCTCCGGTCACCGACGCGGCGATCGCCTGGCACCGGTTCGATCGATCTACTTTCGACGTCGGACGTGGCACGGTCTCCGTTGGCGGCACCGATACGGAAATAGGACTCTACAGTCCTGAACGCTGTATCGCCGACGCCTTCAGACTGCGCGGTCTGATCGGGTACGAAACTGCACGGGACGCCCTCAAGGAGTGGCTGCGCCGAGGGGGCAGGCCGACCAGCCTGATTGAAGTGGCCGCACTCCTGCCCCGCACCAGGACTCCGATCCTGCACGCGCTGGAGGTGTTGTCATGAACCGCTGTCAGGAGGTGTTCCGCGCTTTGCAGACAACTTGAAGGTTATTCAGTGGGGCTCATGGCAGCGTTCTCCTGCTTGGACCACTTGCGTGCGGTTGGACCGCTTAAATGCCGTTGGACCACCGTATTTCGTGAACCTGGAAGGTTATTCTGGGTCTGTCCGGGTCGCTGCGGGCGGCTGTGATGTACATGCGCCATAATAGCATTGTGTGGGCGGTGATCGGCGAGCGGCTGGGCGTGTGCCGGCCCATTGCTCCCGCGGGCCATCAAGGCGATTGCGGCGGCGATCTGTCGGACTCCGGCGGTTCTTCTGCTCACGGCCGAGGATGTGCCCGAGGACTGCGACCATCGTGGTGGACGACGGCACTCTATCTCCCCTGCTGGGACTGGCGCGGTCACCGCGATCTGTGGTCGGTCAAGCACGGGCGCGCGGGGATGAACGACCCTGATCCCGGGTCCTGCCCGATGGAGGGTTCGTGTGGGCCCCGGGGCCCCTATCCGGGGTCCATGCACGACGTGGCCGCCCCGGGCGCCTTCCGGGCTGCTGGAGGGGTATGGACCCCTCCGGGTGGATCGGCGACAAGGGATACGTGGGAAGGGGGATGATCACCCCGCGTAAGAAGCCCCCCAACGGAGAACTCGACGAGAAGGCGAAGGAGGAGAACAAGAGCGTCAACAGGATCCTCCAGGTCGTCGAGCGCACCATCGCCCACATCAGGTCCTGGAGAATCCACCCGCACCGCCTACAGGAGATCCTTGGAAACATTCGAGCAGACCATCACCGCAGCACCCGCACTCTACGCCTTCAAAACCACCCTCTGAATAACCTTCCTGAATAATCTTCATAGAATTTTTTCTTTAAAAATTCGCCACATAATCGCCACCACACACAATATGATGTAAACTATTGCAAACCCAGCAACTACAGACACAAAATCCGTCATAATACTAAAACTATTGGACAGTACGGACTGTATAAGCAAGGGAACACAGCCCCCCAGAAATGCGCCGATCGAACGACTCAGCAAGGCGACACCCAATGGCTTATTCCACTTAGCAGGGGGCTCGGCACAAAAAGCGATAATAGGCGTAAAGCAAACAGCATAAATGCCGAACACGACCATTATAGGGTCAATGGACAAGAAGTGGAGCACGGCCTTCCAACCCCAGACGCTCACGATGATTATCAATGCGAACGTCATACAGGTTCGCAGCATGCCTTTCAAAAAACTCACACACTTCCTATTCATAGGATTTCCACAAACTCCCTATCCTGTGTCTGACGCATCGATACTCACGACGAAGTTGGAGTGCTCAACGATCGTAGATTGCGCGCTTCTGACTATTCGACTCGTACCTTAGCCTTACCTTCGCATAAGAACTCCAGTACCGGCGAGTCTCGCTCCTAATCATATATCAAGTTCGATCTACAAGGCAACAAAAACTAATAGTCTCCTCCCGTATGGTGTGCTCTACGCGAAAACTTATTCAGGGGGTGGTCTTGAAGGAATATAGTGCGAGTGCCGCGGTGATGGTCTGCTCGAATGTTTCCAGGGGTCTCCTGTAGGGTGTGTGGAGGATTCTCCAGGACTTGATGTGGGCGATGGTGCGCTCGACGACTTGGCGGATCCTGTTGACGCTCTTGTTCTCCTCCTTCGTGGTTTCGCTCAGTTCTCCGTTGGGGGGCTTCTTATGGGGCGTGATCATTCCCCTTCCCACGTATCCCTTGTCGGCGATCCACCCGGAGGGGTCCAGCCCGTCCATCAGTCCGGAGGCGTCCAGGGCGGCCACGTCGTGCATGGACCCCGGATAAGGGTCGGAGGCCCACACCAGGCGCCCGCCCGGCAGGACCAGGAGAGGAGAGCGAAGTTGATGCGGTTGATCAACTTCACAGCGGGATCAGCCTGGCAATTTTTAATAGTGCCTTCGGGGCTTTCGGCGCAGCCTTCTTTACGACTGATATCACGACAAATGCAGTTGCTCCGCGAAGCGCATTATTTTCTCTTTTCTTGCCCCGGTGGTAGGCGCACGTGGTCGCACCGACCTCGATGTCCTTGCCGCACTTGCTGCACGTCGGCACGGGAGCGCTCGCGGCCCCCTCCTCACTGGACCCACCGGCGTCAACGTCACCGGGAGACGGCATGAGCACTGCCACCGGCTCCGCCCCGCAGATCTCGAGCGCGCGGTCATGGGACGAGAGGACCTGGGCGAGTATCGGCTTCTGGTCCTCGCGGGCGAACGAGTTGAGCGCCGTGAAGGCGGCGGCGGTGTCAAGCTGCCGCTGTCTGAGCATGTCCTGGAACTGGTCGAGCGCGGTCCTCGCGGCGTCGGGCTCGTCCTGATACATGTGCACCAGGGCGATGGCCCGGGTCGCGCTCTCCATCGCCGCAACAGAGCGCACGACCTGCTCGGCACGCTCCGCGTTCACCTCGGTCAACGACTTCTGCGACTTGATCCCGGCCCCCACCCCGCCAACCAGGAGGCTCACGATCGCGGGCTCGCGCTGCTTCTTGAGCTCGGACAGGTCACGGTCGATGGATCGAGCCAGCTGGGCACGCCCTGCCACAGCCTTATCCAGTGCCTGGCGAAGTAGGTGCTTCCGGTACTCGCTGTCAGCGACAGTACGTGCTTGCTCGATGAGTGACCATGCACTGTCTACGAGCGCGAGGCGGTCGTCCTGGAGCCCAGCACGGAGCGCTGCGACCTCGTCCTCGAGGTCACGCAGCCCCCTCAGGGTCTCCAGCTGCACGACCCTGGATCGCAGGTTGCTCCATGCCTGCGACACCTCCGGGGTCAGACGTCTCGTGTCGAGCCTCAGGACGTGGCGCATCCGCCCGCTCCGGTCCACCAGGTGCGCGAGGTTCTCACCTGAGCGACTCACCTGGAACGCGAGCTCCCCACTGTCCAGCTGCTGCTGAAGGGACGAGGGGACATCGACGGCCAGGACGGTCTCAGGGAAGAGCGAGGCCACCACGCCCCCCAGTTCGGGCAGAAGCGCGAGCGCCTGTCTCGCGTCCCCGAACAGGAGCTTGTAGTCCTCATCATGTCGGGCGAGCCCCCAGTAGAGCTCTCCGTCCGGCTCGACCAGCTGGCCGGACGCGTCCGCTGCAGCGACCGCCTCGACGGCGTCATTGCACTGGCCGATCTCAGCCGGCGCGTTACCCTCCACGGTCTCGTCGTGGGTCGAGGGGCCTTGATCGGACGACATAGTGCCTCTTCTCGAGAACTCCAGTTGATGGCGGCTGCACACGGCGCCCGAGTCCTCAAAGGCGGCTTTCTGGGCGCGCAAGCGAGTCTACCGGGACCGTTCTCAGGCGCCCCCGCTGGGCGCGCTAGCGTTGCTCCTTGAGCTCATTGGCGAGAGCCCTCAGCCAGCCATCAAGGCCACTACCACTGGACGCCCTCCACCCTCTGACCCGCGAGGCATAGCGGCCGTACACCGGCTCGCAGCGCACAACGAGCTCGCCCGTCTCACCGTGAAGGCCCGCGGTCCAGTCACAGAGCCTGACACCCACGCGCGAGTAGAGCACGAGTCCCCACCTGGTTCTTCCCACGTGCGCGTGTGCATCAGCCACCTCGTGAAGCCGGTCGATCAGGTGGGAGACCGCCCTATCGCCAGCAGCGCGAAGCGCTTGGAAAATCGAGCCCTTCATATCCCCTGGATCGATCGGGGTCACGATCCCCGTCTGGTCATCAACCATGGCTGGCTCACCCTTAGAAGCCTGCCGCAGGTACAACCAACCACCGCTGGCAGTGCGGATCGCCAACGGCGGATTGTCCCGGTCTTGCCCGTAGGGGGAGTGATCGAGGAGACCTCGAAGATGCCAGGCGGCCAACGCCATCAACTGGGCGTCGTTCGCGTTGTCGCTCATGAGATGTGCCCCCTTTCCTTTCACACCACAAGTCGGGCTTTCACAACTGTTGGTGGGAGGAGAGCAACCGACACGCAACCGCGCTCGCGGACCGGGCGGCATCATGCTGGCATCGGAGCCACACCTGCACGGACGGCAAGCCGGGCACCCAAGGGACCTCACAGCGCCGTCAGCACCGCACCGGGGCACAGCACCTCCCCTGGAACTCGGAGGTACAGCCGCTACTACCGTCCGCCTGGCACGAGTGGCTTCACGGGCGTAAACCGCCGTCCTCTGGAACGAGATCTTCACTGCGAGGAGGCTCTGGCTCACCGGAGCATCTCGAGCAGTGCGGCAGCAGCCAGTCGTCCTGCGCGCGTGCCCGCCCACTACTGGTGTACGCCCCCGAAGACACCCGGGCAGGCATCAGGAGGAAAGGACGACGCCATGAGCCTCACGCCAGAGCAGATGAACCAGGTCGCCGACCGCGTGGCGGCCGCTTGCCCCGACTGGAAGGCCTGCCACCGGGACGCGGTCAGCAACGTCGCCGTCGTCATGGACGCCCACTGCGGTATCCCTGTGGCCGTCATCGGTGAGCGCCTGACGGTCGTCGGCCGCGACGGCTTCTACGCCGACAACTGGCAGGCCGCGTACTGCTGGATCCGCGACCACCTCCACCTCGGCGGCGAGGACGCCGGGACCGCCACCGCGGTGGCCTCCGCACTGCGTCACAAGAACATCGATGTGGCCATCGAGAGCATCGACGGACACACCACCGTGGTCGTCAGGAGGAAGCTCGGAACGATCCACGCCCACGCGACCAGTGACGACTACGGCACCACCATCACGGTGTCCTGCCGTGGGAGCGTGTCCGAGGCAGACAGGCTCGTCATCACCCACAGCGTCACGGACGCCGTCGAGGCGATCCACCACACGTTGACCATCATCGACCGCCTGATGTGATCACAACCCCGGCCACAGCCCGCAACCATGGCGCGCATGGTCCCCACCGGCTGCTGGTGGGGGCCGTGCGCGCAGTCCCGGTCGTTCCGCCCACTACCAGGGGCATGAGCCGAACCATCAGCCACAAACCCCGCACGGCAACGGCACGCTGGCCCCTCCACCTCCTGCTGGACACTCTCCGCCGCCAAGGATGGGGCCCGTTGGCTGGCAAACCCTGGAAGGGACTGCGCGCCACCCTCCAGGGCCTGGCAGCCCGACTCCCTTACGGCTCCGCCCAGGGCCCCACCACCATCGAGCAGATCGCCAGCGCCTCCGGCTACGGGATGCGATGGACACGCCAGTGCCTCACCGACCTCGAGGACCTCGGCCTCATCACCTGGCAACGCGGCGGCGTCCGCTACGGCCGCCCCGTCCCCTCCGTCTTCCGCATCAACAAGCACATGCTCGCCGAGCTCGTCGAAGCCGCCCGTGAACAGCGCACCGCAGCACTCATCGAGTGGGCCGCCCGCACCCGATCCCGCCTCGAGCGCATCCGCACCATCCGCATGGTCAAAGGCAAGCGCCGGACGCACCCAGCACCCACCAACCCCCGAACTCCAAACGACGACCGCAAGACCCGCAGACCACCCCATGCGGCAGTGAGTACCGACCCCTCCCTCAAGAGGGGGAACCCGAAGGGGCTCCACCCCTCCGCACAGGACTCACCCACCCCCACACGCCCAGCACCCGCCCTACCCGCCAGCCTCGAAAGCCTCACCGGCCCAGCCCTCGCCCGAGCCGTCCTCGCATCGATCCGGCACAAGTAGCACCCTCCCAGCGCCTACCCCCACCCGACTACCATCAGAACCATGGAGACCACGGAGACACTCGCCCAGGTCCTCGCCATCACCCGCATCAAGAAACGCGGCCTGTCCCAGCCCGACCGCGTCCAGGCCCTCCTTGACAGCGGCGACCCCGCCACGGTCCTCGCCGACCTCACCGGCCCCGCCCTGCTCGACGACCCGCTGCTTGTCCAGGCCCGCCAGGACATCAACGACTGGACCCGCCAGGGAATGAGCATCACCTCCGTACTGTCCGACCACTACCCCACCCGCCTGCGCGACGTCCGCGAGGCACCCGCCCTCCTCTACCACCAGGGCACCCTGACACCCGACGACCAGGGCGTGTGCGTCGTCGGCTCACGCGACGCCGACGACGACGCCCTGAACGTCGCCACCTACGTCTCCACCGCACTCGTCCAGGCCGGACTCACCGTGATCTCCGGCCTGGCCGCCGGCATCGACACCGCCGCGCACACCGCCGCCCTCGACGCCAATGGACGCACCGTCGCCGTCATGGGCACCGGCCTGGAACGCACCTACCCGGCCGCTAACAAGAACCTGCGCGAGCGCATCATCTCCAACGGCGGCCTCATCATGACCCAGTTCGAGCCCGACGCCACAGTCACCCGCGCGAGCTTCCCCATGCGCAACGCCGTCATGAGCGGGTACGGGCTAGCCACCGTCGTCGTCGCCGCGGGCGAGCACTCCGGGACCCGCATCCAGGCTCGCAAGGCCCTCGACCACGGCCGCGGCCTCATCCTTACCGAGAGAGTCACGCGCGAGACCACCTGGGGAGCCCACTACGCCCACCGCCCCGGCGTCACAGTGGCCAGACGCAGCCAGGACGTCCTGAACGCAGTGGACACCATCATCCACGAGCGCCAGCTCCTCGGAGTGCAGTGAGAAAACATGAACCGCAACACCGAGGTGCTCAATAGCCAGTTGGGTACCTACACCCGCAATGCCACAGTCGCAGACGTGCCCCTGTGCCCCCTGTGCCGCACCGAACTGGCTCCCGACTCATCCCACTGCCGTTCGTGCCAACGTCTTCTCGCTGTCCCCGGGGCCGTGCCCGACCGGGTGGGTTTCGGCATCTATGCCGTCGGCGGACAGCAGACCGGGTACATGATGCGGAACTATAAGAATGGGGTGCTCAACCGGGACTACGGGCAGGTACGAGCCCTTCTTGCCGAGATGCTTCAGCACAACGCGTGCCTGGCAGCACTGAGCGGGACCCCTATCAGCGCGATCACCTACATCCCCTCACTCAGCCACCCCTCTCACCGTTACCACGCGCTCGCGCACATTCTTGGAGACATGGTGCGGGCCCTTCCAGCTCTCGCTGGCCTCACCCGTCTCCACCTCCGGCCGACCACTGTCCCGCACCAGGCCCACCAGATAGCCGGCAGCGGTTCCCTCACTGTCGAGGAAGGAAACGGTGAGTGGGGTCATGTCCTTGTCGTTGATGACACCTGGACCACCGGGGCATCTGTCGGAGACGCCACCCTGACGCTCCGGGCCGCTGGAGCCGCCATGGTCTCAAGCCTGCTGGTCGCACGCTGGATCAATGAGAAGTACAGCCCCGCGCTGACCGCTTCACTGGTTCGACGCAAGACATTCGACTCCCGCACCTGCCCCTGGACGCTCTCAGGACAGTGCCCGTCCCCAGGCCCCCACCCCGCAGGCGGCTGGTAATGGGTACCTCTGCACCGTCCCGGGGCAGGCACGCCGCCTTCACCCCCAGCCTGCCGAGCCTCCTGGCAGAGGACGTCCGCACCGGGCTCGTGGAGTACCTGTCCACCACGTACTCCCTGGCCGACCCGGCCGCGCGCAACGTCCTGGCCGCCTTCCTCGACTCCTCCGAGCACGGCATCTTCCGCGGCCCCTACCTGAGGCTGCGCCCGCCCTTCCGCAGTGTTACCCCCACCTGGGCCAGCCCCCTGAGCTGGATGCCCGCCGGGTTCACCCCCTACCTGCACCAGGCCCGCGCCTTTGAGCGCCTAAGCAGCCGCGACCACGCACCACGGCCCACGCTCGTGACCACCGGCACCGGAAGCGGCAAGACCGAGGCCTTCCTCCTGCCCCTGCTGGACCACGCGCGCCGCGCCCACGGCAGAGGCCCCAGCGGCATTACCGCCATCATCCTCTACCCCATGAACGCCCTGGCCACCGACCAGGCCCGTCGCATCGCCCAGACCGTGAGCAGCGCCCCCGAGTTGGACGGGGTGCGTGTTGGCCTCTACATTGGCGGTGACGGGCACCACCGCGTCATGAGTGCCGAGCACGTCATCGACCACCGGGACACCCTGCGTACCCACCCGCCCCACATCCTGCTCACCAACTACAAGATGCTCGACCTGCTCCTCATGGACCCCCGCCACGCGGACCTGTGGCGCGGCGCCGGGCAGGATCTGCAGTACCTCGTCCTGGACGAGTTCCACACCTACGACGGCGCCCAGGGCACCGACGTCGCCATGCTCCTGCGCCGCCTCGGCGCCGCCCTGGGTATCGCCCGACCGGGGCAGCCCCTGGGGGACGTCGTCCCCGTCGCCACCTCCGCGA
>ERZ773003.2131-NODE-2131-length-10173-cov-7.700138_pt1 | contig 10173 bp, 7 predicted proteins | sample MGYA00580668_ERZ773003 | MGnify/ENA primary metagenome ERZ773003 (study PRJEB29015, sample SAMEA2738002) | human oral metagenome | biome: human oral; feature: human-associated habitat; material: dental | place: China | collected 2126 ... | reverse complement strand
CGAGACCGCGACAGTGGAGGCCAGGCAGGCCTCCCGGGCCGCCGGCCAACGCCTCGAAGAGCTCACGAGAGGTGCCCACCGGGACGAGCTGGCCCGGATCGAACGCCGGATGCGGATCGAGCAGCTGGAGGAGAAGAGCCTGACCGAGCTGGGTCTGGAAGGAGACCAACTCGTCGCCGAATACGGCCCGGACCAGCCGGTCCCGGTCATCACCCGGCCCGACGGTACCGCCCTCGGCCCCGAAGACGAGGCTCCCGAACCCGTTGTCTACGTGCGCGCGGAGCAGGAGAAACGCCTGCGCCGCGCCGAGCGGGGACTGGCGGCCCTGGGGCGGGTCAATCCGCTGGCGTTGGAGGAGTTTGAGGCTCTGAAAACCAGGCACGCCTTCCTGGCCGAGCAGCTAGCCGACCTGAAACAGACCCGCGCTGACCTGCTAGCGCTGATCGACGACGTTGACCGGAAGGTGCAGGAGGTCTTCGAAGCGGCCTATCGCGATGTCGAACGCACTTTCGGGGAGGTTTTCCAGCGGCTCTTCCCCGGGGGAGAGGGAAAGCTGCTGCTCACCGAACCCGGGAACTGGCTGGAAACCGGGGTGGACGTCGAGGCCCGGCCCGCGGGCAAAAAGGTCAAACGGCTCTCGCTGCTCTCGGGAGGGGAACGTTCGCTGGTGGCAGTGACCTTCCTGGTCAGCCTGTTCATCGCCCGCCCGAGCCCCTTCTACATCCTGGACGAGGTCGAGGCGGCCCTGGACGATGCCAACCTGGGCCGCCTGCTCGGAATCTACGAGGAACTGAGGCAGAACTCCCAGCTGCTGGTGATCACCCACCAGAAACGCACCATGGAGATCGCAGACAGCCTCTACGGCGTGACCATGCGCGGCGACGGCCTCTCCACTGTGGTCAGCCAGCGACTCCAGCAACCATGACCCGGAGCCGCGTCACGCCCGGTTCCGCCCGTTCCGTAGAGCAGGGATGAGACGGGCCGAGTTGAGGATGAAGGCGGTCTCGCTGCCCACGTGCACCAGCGCCGCCAGCACCGGGCCGAGCAACCCAAGGGCTGCCAACACTATGCCTAGGCAATCGATGACGACGGTCCCGGCGAAATTGAACAAAACGATCCGCCGGGCCCGCCGAGCCACGTGAATGGTGCGGGCGAGGTCGTTCAGGTCGGAACTGATCAGCACCACGTCGGCGCTTTCCCGGGCGATCTCGGTTCCACTTCCCATTGCTATCCCGACGTCTGCCCTGGCAAGTGCCGGGGCGTCGTTGACACCATCACCAACCATCGCCAGCCGGTGTCCCTTCGAGCGCTCGGCGTCGATCACCGCCAGTTTCTCATCGGGAAGCAGGCCGGCCCGGAAGCTGTGCGGGCGATGGCCGCCAGCACCGCAAGGGGCGTTCCAGCCGCTATCCCACAGGCTCCCGCCACGACCACCACGGAGATGGTGGCGGTCAGATCGTGGGTCAGCAGAAAAGTGAGGGCTGCTCCGCCGATGGCCAGGTAGACCAGCCATGCCGCCAGCCGGTCGGCGAGGCGTTGCACCGGGGGCTCGGATTCCTGGGCCTTGCGCACGGCCTCGATGATGCGGCCGAAGGAGGATTCGGCTCCCACACTTTCGGCGCGGATCTCGACGGCCCCCGATTGGTTGATGGAACCTGAGTGGACCTCGCTCCCGGCATCTATCTCGATCGGCAGGGATTCGCCCGTTATCCGTGACTGGTCCACCGTGGACCTTCCGGTTACGACGGTTCCGTCGACCGGGATGCGACCCCCGGGAAGCACCACCACTAACTGTCCCGGTGTCACCTGATCCAGCGGAACCGTGGTCACGGTGTCACCATCGCGGACCTGTACGGAATCCGGGAGGAAGGACATCAGGTCTGTAAGGGCGTCCCGGCCGCGGTCCATCGACAGGTCCTCAAGGAGTTCGGCGGCCAGGACGAAGGTCGTGATCACCAGCGATGTGACCAACTCACCAATTGCAGCCGCCGCGACGATAGCTATGAGCATCGACAGCTCCATGCTCATTCTCAGGTTCCGGATGTCCTCCCAGGCCTCCGTGAGAATGGGCCAGCAGCCGATGCCGAGCCCCAGCCCCGCTACCCACGAACTGGTGAGACCCGACATCGTGAGCGCGGCGCAGAAGGCCACGACCAGGGTACGGAGCAGGTATGTCCGGTCGACGCGGGCCCACAGACTTCTTCCCGAGCCGGTGGTGAGGGGGGTCATTTCCTGTCTTAGCGTGGGGCGAGATGTTTCGGTCATGGCCGTAGGTTCCCCTCCTGGGTTTTCCCCTCGAACGCCGCCTCGGAGTCCTGCACCGTGTGATGGGGTGGGACGATCTCCACGACGTGCTCGGCCTGGAACACCGCGTGCATCACGAGTTCGCGGGCGTGCTCATCGATGAGGCTGTAATAGACGCGAGTACCTTCCTGACGGGGCTGCACCACCTTGCACCAGCGCAGCTTCGCCAAGTGCTGCGAGACCGTGGTGGGTGATTTTCCGATCAGCTCGGCGAGCTCGTTGACCGAGCGTTCCCCTGTGCGCAATGCCAGGACGATACGAATCCGTGTCTCGTCCGAGAACAGCGAGAACACCTCGGCTGCGAGCTGGATGTACTGGCTGTCTGCTTCGAGTCCTACATATTTCGTATCTTCATACATGCTTAGATAATAGGTAATTGAGGCCTGCCTGACAAGGGGTTCGAGACGCAGGGTCTGTAGATGTCTCGAACCATCGTGGCGTGCCCGGTGGGCGAAACCTTCTAGGATTGCCCCGTGGGAGATTTGATTTTCTGGTTGGTCGTCGCGATCGTCGGGGCCGGGCTGGTGGCGGCTACGCTCGTCATCAAGTACGGCAAAAAAGAGCTACCCCCCGCTGAGACGCGGGAGGCGATCGAGGCCCCCGAGGCGGAAGCCGTCGTGGAGGAGGAGCCGGCGGCCGGAGAGAAGCCGGTGGAGACCGGGGAACCAGCGGGCGAGACCGCTGAGCCTGAGCCTGCGAAACCCGAGCTGGACCAGCCCGAGGAGCCGCGCTCCCGGTTCGCCCGGCTGCGTCGCCGCCTGGCATCGAGCAACAATGTGCTGGCCCGGGCCCTCGGCGATCTGCTGAGCGTCGACAGGATCGATTCCGAGACCTGGGATGATTTCGAGGCCACACTGATCGCCTCCGACCTGGGGGTTGGGCCCACCACGGAACTCACCGAGGCGCTGCGCCGGGAACTGAGCATCGACGGGGTCTCCGATCCCGAACGCGCCCGCCAGGTGCTGCGCACCGAACTCCTGAAGCTGGTCGAGCCGGACCTTGACCGGAGCCTGAACCTGACCGCCGTTGAGGGCGACCCCGCCGTCGTGATGGTGGTCGGGGTGAACGGGACGGGCAAGACCACCACCGTGGGTAAATTGGCCCGGGTGCTCGTGGCCGAGGGCCGCTCTGTGATGCTGGGGGCGGCCGACACCTTCCGGGCCGCCGCCGCCGAGCAGCTCGCGACCTGGGGGGAGCGGGTCGGCGTCGAGACGGTGAGTTCCGCCGAAGGCAGCGATCCTGCCTCGGTGGCCTTCGATGCGGTCGCCAAGGGTAAGGAAGAGGGAATCGACGTGGTTCTCGTGGACACCGCCGGGAGGCTGCACACCAAGGTCGGGCTGATGGACGAACTCGGCAAGGTGAAGCGCGTCATCGAGAAGAAAGCCCCCGTCAGCGAGGTCCTGTTGGTCCTCGACGCCACCACGGGCCAGAACGGCATGACGCAGGCCCGGATCTTCTCCGAAGTGGTGGACGTCACCGGAATCGTGCTCACCAAGTTGGACGGGTCTGCCAAGGGTGGCATAGTCATCCAGGTGCAGCGGGAACTCGGGGTCCCGGTCAAGCTCGTCGGTCTCGGAGAAGGCGTGGACGATCTGGCCCCCTTCGACCCCGAGGGTTTCGTTGCCGGAATCCTCGGGGAATGAGGGCGGGGAAGAATCTCAGGACGCCCCGGGGGTCATGAGCGTCGGATCAACGAGCCCCAGTTGAATGGCCCGCACCAGGATCTGGGTGCGGGACTTCAGCCCCATCTTGTCTCCGATGTGGGACAGGTATTGCTTCACGGACCCTTCGGAGATGAACATCTTGGCCGCTATCTGGGCATTGGTCATGCCTTGGCCCAGCCAGATCAGCAATTCCTTCTCGCGTGGGGCGAGCCCGGCGGCCGCCGCCTCGTCGGTCAGGATCTTGGGGTGGCCGGTCAGGAGATCGGCCACCAGCTCCCGGCGGACCCCCGGGGCGAGCGGCATTTCGCCGTCACGGGCCTGCTGGATGCCGGTCAGCAATGCGGGTCCGCCGCAGTCCTTCATCAGGTATCCGGAGGCGCCGGCTCGTAGCGCGGAGACGATGTATTCCTGGGTGCCAAAGGTGGTCAAGGCCACTATGCAGGCCCCGCGGTGCTTTCGGTTGATTTCGCGTATGGCGTCCACTCCCGACATATCCGGCATCTGCAGGTCCATGAGCACCACATCGGGTTTCAGTTCCTCGTAGGCCTCCACGGCCTCCCGGCCGTTGCGGGCCTCACCGACCACCTCGTGGTTGTCGTTTCGGGTCAGGAACATGCGGTAGGCCTCGCGAACCATGGGATCATCATCGGCGACGAGCACGCGACAGAGTTCGGTCATGGCGAAACCATAATCCAAACAGGCGGGATTTGCCTCATCATCCGTCGCGCCACGCGGAACGAAGCGTCTTCCTGGCACCGGGAGGACGGGAAATCTTCAACGCTGAACTAGGTCGAACGGTGGTCAGTGGAGGTTGGTCTACGGATGACCCGCCAAGAAACTGTTCTTACAGCGATGTGGTGTGTAAGATTTTCCGTGTTGCTTGGGGAAGGATGTTGGTGGTCGCGTGAAAAGTGGAGGAAAGCGATGAAGAAGATGCGCCTCGCAGCAGCCGCCCTCGTTCTGGGTTCCTGCATCACCCTTGGCGCGGTCCCCGCGAATGCCAACACCACCGAACCGGTCACCAATCAGGCCCCCATCTCCACCGTCCAAGGTAATGAAACCAATGGTGGCTTTGGATGCATCGCTAGGCTGTGGTTCGGATGGCGCGCTTGGTGCAATTACTGGTGATCCAAGGATCGCCTGGAGATCCAGGGCGTAGCAGGAGATGAAATGATGTGAGTGGGGGAACCGTGGACCTGAAGCCCGGTGGTCAGCGCCCGGCAGCTGTTTTGATAGGTGTCGGGCGCTGGGTCATTCTGGTCGCAGTGGGGTTCCAGCTGATCTCCAACATCTTGGAGATGCCCGTGACCGGGCGGGAGATGACGGTCATGGTTGTGCTGACTCACGCCATCATTGCGGTAGCCTGTTTCGTCTTGCTGTGGCGGCCATGGCTTGGATTGTGCATTGGTCTAGTCCTTTTGGTGCCTGCGCTGTTGGGCAATGACGTTGATGCCGATCTCGTGTTCCTCATACTGGCGTCTGCTACCTTCGCCTTTCAATACGGGGCTCGCGTGATTTTTGCTGCCCTTCCCGCGGCGGCAGGCTACGGCGTTCTGCGCAGCGTGAGCGTTGTAGGGGATCTTGACGGCTTGGCGGAGCTGGTTGTTCCTTGCGTCTACTTGGTGCTGTTCGGGAGTGTTCTGGGAACAGCATTCAGAGTGTTCGTGTCGCTTCTCGAGCACCGGGAGGTGCGGCTCGCCATACTGGCCGAGGACATCGCCGAGATTCGCAGCGGCGAGCGTCTGAGGCTGGCGGGCGAACTCCGGACCGTGGTGGGGGAGCGCCTGGAAGAGGCCTGGGAAGGCCAGAAGGCTCCGCGCCACACCTGCGACGCCTGGGTTCTCAGGGAAGCACTCGAAAGGGTGCAGACCATCTGCCTGGACGCGGTCACCCGCGTCCGGGCCTTGGTCGGGATGCTGCGGGAGGACCCCGTGGCCGAGGGCAGCGACGAGTCCCTGTCGATCATCGGACCGGTGCAGATACTGGCCAGCATGGCCGAGACCCTGCGCAGGCAAGGGTTTCGCGTGGAGCTTAGGGTTGACGACAGGCTAAACCACAGGAGCGTCGTCACCCAGCTGACCGTCACCCGGGTGGCGCAGCTGCTGCTGAACTCCGCCGAGGCCATGCGGCCCGACCCATTGCGGCTCAAGGTGGAGTGCCCGCCCGGGGAAACCCAGGTGATGGCGGAGATCGTCACCCCCAACGAACTCCGCAAAGAGGACATCTCCGCGTTCGAACGGATCCGGGAACGGGTGCAGGCCCTTGGGGGACGCTTCTCCAGGGCATTCACCGGAAAGGGCCAGCTGCTCGAGTTCCGCCTTCCGGAATCCAGAACCGGCGGCGTGGACGGCGCCGCCCCCGCCGAGGAGAAGAAATCGCTCGGACGAAGGATAGCCGACGTCGTACTGCCCCTGCTCGTCCTCGGAGCCCTGGCGTTCTGGACCTGCAGCACCCAGCGGCTGGAGTGGCCACTGGCCTGGGCGATCTTCGGCTACCTGAGCACTGCGGTCATGTACTGGTGGCCGATCCCCGGCGGGGCCATGGGTACCGTGGCCGTCGCGGGCATGCTGATCACCCCCGAGCAGACCCCCGTGGCGCTGTCCGCGGTGATCCTGATGGCGTGTTGGAAATTCACCCGGGGCCGGAACCCCTATTGGGCCCTCGGGGCCGGGTTGGTGGCCCTGATCGGACTGTGGGTGCTCAGCATAAGCAGGCTGACCGACAGCCCGGAACTCGTCGTCGGGGTCTCGATGCCATTCATCGGTCTGGTCTGCGCGGCCATCAGCTGGCAGTACGCGAAGATCCGGAACCGCCAGGACCAGCAGGCGGCCGCCCTGATGGAGGCCATCGAGGCCGCCCGGACGGAGGAACGCAACCTCCTGGCGCGCGAACTCCACGACGTGCTGGCGCACCACTTCTCCGTGGTCCTGCTGCAGTGCATGGCCTACGGTGACAGCGACGACGCGGAGGAGGTCCGGTTCGCCCTGGACCGGATAGCGGGTTCCTTGAAGGCCGCGGAGGGAGAACTCTTCCTCCTTACGGACGTCATGTCCGACGGGGAGAAGGGGGACCTGCCCGCTCTGGTGCGTCCCCTCACCGTGGCCGACCGGTTGCAGGGAACCCTCAAGAACGCGCACTTCCAGGCCGAGTTCAAGATCGACCCGTCATCCGACGGCCTGCCCCAGATCACACGGCGCACTCTTACCCGCGCCATGCAGGAGAGCGTCACCAACATCATCCGTTACGCGGAGCACGGGGGAAAATGCCTGGTGGAATTGAAAATGGAGGAAGCCGTCGTCAGGCTCCGCGTCTGCAACGAACTACCCGAGAACAAACGAGAGTCCAAGCTGTCGCTGGGCTACGGACTGGCCGGGATCCAGGAACGCATCAACCTTTCCGGGGGAAGGTTCACCGCTGGCCCGGAGGGCAACCAGTGGGTCGTGACCGTTGAACTGCCCAACCGGGGACGCGAGGCGGAGTCCCTCGGCGGCCCGAGCACCTACATACACTGACGCCTCCCCTGTATTCTTGGCAGGCACCGCCCCGGAATCCAAGGAGCCAAGGACTTGTTCGACACACTTCAGGACCGTTTAGCAGATCTGTTCAAGAGCCTCAGGTCCAAGGGGCGCCTCAGCCAGGCCGACATCGACGCCACCATGCGCGAGATCCGTATCGCCCTGCTCGAAGCGGACGTCAACCTCAATGTGGTCAAGCAGTTCGTCTCGGCGGTCAAGGAACGCTGCGCAGGAACCGAGATCAGCCGCGCCCTCAACCCCTCGCAGCAGATCATCAAGATCGTCAACGAGGAACTCATCAGCATCCTGGGTGGCCAGGTCCGCACCGTCAGGTTCGCCAAGAAGCCACCGACGGTGATCATGCTCGCCGGCCTGCAGGGCGCGGGCAAGACCACCCTCGCCGGGAAACTGGGCCGCTGGCTGAAGTCCGAGAAACACAGCCCCCTGCTGGTGGCCTGCGACCTGCAGCGGCCGAATGCGGTGAATCAGCTCCAGATCGTGGGAGAACGGGCCGGGGTGCACGTATTCGCGCCGGAACCCGGCAACGGCGTCGGCGATCCGGTTCAGGTGGCCCGGAAGGCCTTGGAGCACGCGGAGCGCAGCCTCTACGATGTGGTGGTCATCGACACCGCGGGTCGCTTGGGCATCGACGAGGTGCTGATGCAGCAGGCCGCCGACATCAAGGCCACCACCCGCCCGGACGAGGTGCTGTTCGTCGTCGACGCCATGATCGGCCAGGACGCCGTCAACACCGCCAAGGCCTTCAACGAGGGCATCGGCTTCGACGGAGTGGTCCTCACAAAACTCGACGGCGACGCCCGGGGCGGTGCAGCCCTGTCCATCGCCCGGGTCATCGGCAAACCCATCATGTTCGCGTCGAACGGTGAGGGCCTGGCCGACTTCGACGTCTTCCATCCGGACCGGATGGCATCCCGCATCCTCGGCATGGGAGATGTGCTGACCCTGATCGAGCAGGCCGAGAAGAACTTCGACGCGGAATCCTCCCGCAAGGCGGCCGAGAAACTCAGCGCGGGCAAGGGAAGTTTCGGGCTGCAGGACTTCCTGGCCCAGATGCAGCAGCTGCGGAAACTGGGACCGCTGAGCAAGATTTTCGGAATGCTGCCCGGTGCCGGTCAGTTCAAGGACGCCATCAATTCCATCGACGAGAAGGAAGTGGACCGGATCGAGGCGATCATCTTCTCGATGACCCCGGCGGAACGCGATGACGTCGGCATCCTCAACGGCTCCCGCAGGGCGCGGATCGCCAAGGGCGCCGGGGTGCAGGTCTCGGACGTGAACAACCTCGTCAACCGGTTCGTCGAGGCCCGCAAGATGATGGAGCAGATGGCAGGGGGCAAGATGCCCGGAATGCCGGGCATGGGCGGAGGACGTGCGGCACGCAAGCAGCAGGGCAAGTCCCGGAAACGCGGGCGGAAGATTTCCGGTAACCCCGCCAAACGCAAACAGCAGGAGGCCGAACGCGCCCGCGGCATCAAACCCGGGGCCGCGCAGGCCATCCCCCAGACGGTGGACGACTTCCAGCTGCCCCCCGAGCTGCAGAAGATGTTTGACGAGCAGCAGCGGAAATAGCCCGTTCCCGGCCCGGATTCTCTATGCTTTCGCCCATGACTGCGGAGCCCATGCACATACACGGCACCTTCCTGCCCGACGAGGAACCCCGGGACTTCTGGGTGGCCGATGGCAGACTCACCGCCGAACCCGTCGCCGGGGCGAGAACCTTGGCCCGGGATGCCTACATCATCCCCGGACTGGTGGATGCCCACTGCCACATCGGACTGGGGGTGATGGGGGCCGTCAGCGTCGAGGAGGCACGTCGTCAGGCGCGCGCTGACCTGGCCGCCGGAACCATGCTGATCCGTGACGCGGGATCCCCCTCCGACACCCGCTGGGTGCAGCAGGACGAGACCCTGCCGAGACTGATCCGCGCGGGCAGGCACGTCGCCCGCACCCGTCGCTACATCCGCCATCTGGCCGTCGAGGTGGAACCCGAGACCCTCGTCGAGCAGATACGCCACGAGGCCCACGACGGTGACGGCTGGGTTAAGCTCATCGGTGACTGGATCGACCGCTCAACGGGCGATCTCGAACCCTCCTTCCCGGCCGCCCTGGCGGCCGAGGCCCGTGTCGTGGCCCTGTTCCACAACCCCCGCTGGTGCCACCAGTGCCGCCGGGGGGCGTGCGACGTGCCCCTGGTGACGGTCGTGGTGCTCACCTCAGTGACCCACCGGCGCTCGGCGCGGGTCGATGAGGCCGAGCGGACCTGGACCCTCAAGTGCACCCTGGTGGGCGTGCCGCAGCCGGGCACGCCGATCTGGGTGTCGACCTGGAACGACTTCGACGCCGTCGGCCTGGACTGGGACCGGGCCGACGCCATGGCCCTGGACTGGGACCGGGCCGACCGGACGATCTGGCAGGAGGTCGGCGGATGACAGTGGCGACCATCCCGGCCGAGGTCCTCCGGGACGCCTACACCTACACCTGCCGTGTGGATGCCTGGCTCGGCCCCCGCTGGCTGGGGCGGGTGCCCGTGGCCGGCGGGTCGGTGTCGTGGACCACCGCCCAGCAGGTTCAGGGCTCCCTGACCCTGACGGTGCCGCGCATCGGGGCCGCCGACGAGGCCGAGGACGAGCGGGACTGGACGCCGACGGCCCCCTCCAGATCGGAAAAGC
>ERZ773003.2126-NODE-2126-length-10204-cov-17.310967_pt1 | contig 10204 bp, 8 predicted proteins | sample MGYA00580668_ERZ773003 | MGnify/ENA primary metagenome ERZ773003 (study PRJEB29015, sample SAMEA2738002) | human oral metagenome | biome: human oral; feature: human-associated habitat; material: dental | place: China | collected 2126 ... | reverse complement strand
AAATAATCAAGTCTGGCTCATGCAGGAGCGTGATAATCAGCTGAACCTTTTGCTGGTTCCCCTTAGACAAACTCTTGATTTTGTCGGTTAATTTCCCCTTGACCTGGAGCTTTTCCATCCACTGGGGCAGTTTTTCTTTGACAACAGCGGTTGGCACACCCTTTAGATTTGCCAGATAGCGCACTTGCTCAAAGACCGTCAGCTTGGGCATCAGGCTTCTTTCCTCAGGCAGATAGCCAATCCTACTATAGGTCTCCTGCTTGATAGCCTGCCCTTCGAAACGAATCTCTCCACTATAGTCTAGGAAGCGCAAAATACTGTGAAAAATCGTTGTTTTCCCAGCACCGTTTTTCCCAATCAAACCAAGGATATGCCCCGGCTGGGCTTCAAAATCAATACCGAACAACACTTGCTTTTGCCCAAAACTTTTTTCTAGTTTTTCTACATGCAGCATATGAAACCTCCTATTATGATACTAAGATTATTATACTACTTTGAAAGCAGTTTTTCATCTTTTTGTCCTACTGTAAAAGAAATTTTCTCTCTATTTTTCATAAATAGAATATGAAATTCACTCCAGCTAGCACCACAAAAAAATGAGGCTCGAAAACCTCATTCGTTTAATGTATTTTTTCATCGCTCTTTATTGACCACCCAGTTGAGAAGCTTGGTCAGAAGAACCCAAAGAATAATACTGATGGTGACAATGTAAAGCCAGGCATTCTTGTCCGTTGCCCAAGGCAGGGGCACATTCATGCCAAAGAAGCCAGTGATAACGGCTAGAACTGCCAGAAGAACCGAAATAATGGTCAAGACAGTCAAATTATCATTCAGATTGTTGTTCAGGATATTATTGTAGGAGCCCGAAAGCTGGCTAAGAACCTGAGCAATCAAATCCGTCATTGAAACCAGCTGACGTGCCTCAATCATGGCATCTTCAAACTGCTCGGTTTCTAGTTCATCAAAGCCACGATAGACAGCATGTCTCTTGATGTGCTCCAGCAGTATAGTATTTTGCTTGGATGCCGCCACCAGATAGACCATGGAGGTTTCCAAGTCGGAGAGGGCAAACAAGTGCTTTTTAGTCGTTTTCTGACGCAAAAGTCGGTTAATCTCATCCTTGCGCTTGTCCATCTGCTCAATGACCGGATAGTAGGAATTGGAAATCAACTCCAGACTAGCAAAAAGAAACTTATAGACCGACACAGGCTCATGATTCTCCGTATAGGCTTTCATTATATCAACCACATAGGCATTGTCTTGATTGCTGATCGTGATGAGACGATCCTGTTGTACCACGAAAGTCATCGGAATGGTCTCATAGTAGTCCTTGTCTGTCGCTAAATTCAGCACATTATAGATAAAAAGAACCGTCCCATTCTCACGATTATAGTCCATGTGAGCCCGCTCGTTTTTATCCAGTGCATACTCAATGGTTTCAAGGTCGATATTGTAATCCTGATAAATCTGTCCATTCTTTTTAACATCATCTGAGTCAATGTTGATCCAGACAGACTGGTCTTTTAGTTTTCTTTCCAGAAACATGGAACTCCTTTCTGGGATGTATCTAAAAATAATTAAGACCTATCTAGATTCTCCTTTAGCATACATGTTTATCATATTCCTTAAGTAGATAGGCAATGTCTCTTTAATTTGTTTTCTAGGAATAAATTCTGTAATCACTTTCTGATTATTTGATAATATATCTAGAACTTCGTAATCTTCGTTAACAAATTTCTCTAACTTCATTTGTACAATAAAATCTTTAAAGTCTACAAATTTACTCAGCCATAATCTTGTTTCTGGCTGTAAATACGCATTTTTCATTGGAGTATCCTCTCCAGAAAAATATCTCTTTAAATCAAATAAAATATAATCAATTCGATCCAAATATTTTGTGTAACGATAGGTATTGATAGTCGGCGCCTTATGTCTAGGCCACACAAAATGCAGCTCTAATGTTCCTCGAATCTTTTCATAATCAAGTAACCATTGCTCATAAATACCATTATTCAAGTCCACTATCTGCTTACGGCCACAAACCACATCTGCTGCTAACTTTATAGAAACATCTTCAATCGTCTCTTGTAAGTATGTTTTGCATGCTGGAAGATTGAATTTTTCTCCTAACTGTTTATATAATTCTTCATCACATGCATCTGGGTCAGAATTTAGAGATTCAAAAATAACTGGAATTATATTTGGAGAATTTTGTTCTAATTCTTTAAAATAATTACTGTTATGAAATTGATTGAAACGATTAATATTTTCTTTATATACTCTCATTATATTGCAACCGTCATAATATATTACTAAAAAATTTAAACACTATCTTTAAAGTAGCTTTTTCTATCAACCTACGACACGAAGAGGCGAAAACGTTTTTTCCCCGATGAGGCAGTGAGGCACTACGCTTACTTTCCTAGTGAAGCGTTTAGGTAAGCCACCATAGCGGTTACCGATTTTTACACCACGACACGGAGTTTGGCAAATCGACTCTATTTGCCAAACGTAGTTAGGTAGCCTGACTATTACGACGTAAAGTTTTACGAATCGATACTATTCGTAAAACTTTACTAGTGGAGCGCCTAGCCAAGTTCCATAGAAACTTGGCGTTAGTTACTTAGATTGTTACACAATCAAGTAACTTTGGCGATCTACATCTTCTCTTCTAATTTAACATCTGGATACTTGTCCGCAAACCAGCGGAGGGCAAAGTCGTTTTCAAAGAGGAAAACAGGTTGGTCGAAACGATCTTTGGCCAAGATATTGCGGCTTGACGACATGCGCTCGTCTAGGTCCTCTGGCGAAATCCAGCGAACCGTCTTTTTCCCCATTGGAGTCATAACCACTTCAGCATTGTATTCATTTTCCATACGGTGCTTGAAGACCTCAAACTGGAGCTGACCAACAGCGCCTAGCATGTACTCGCCTGTTTGGTAATTCTTATAAAGCTGGACGGCTCCTTCTTGTACCAACTGTTCCATTCCCTTGTGGAATGATTTTTGCTTCATGACATTCTTAGCCGAAACCTTCATGAAAATCTCTGGAGTAAAGGTTGGCAGTGGTTCAAATTCAAACTTGTTTTTTCCAACCGTCAAAGTGTCTCCAACCTGGTAAGTACCTGTATCGTAAACCCCGATGATATCACCTGCTACGGCATTGGTTACATTCTCACGACTTTCCGCCATAAACTGAGTCACATTAGACAGTTTGGCACTCTTCCCGGTACGAGGCAGGTTAACACTCATCCCACGCTCAAACTCACCCGAAACGATACGGACAAAGGCAATACGGTCACGGTGACGAGGGTCCATGTTAGCTTGGATTTTAAAGACAAATCCTGAGAAGTCCTTGTCATAAGGATCAACAATTTCTCCGTCTGTTTTCTTGTGACCATGAGGTTCTGGAGCAAACTTGAGGAAGGTCTCAAGGAAGGTCTGCACTCCAAAGTTGGTCAGGGCTGAGCCAAAGAAGACTGGAGTCAAATCACCCGCAAGAATAGCTTCCTCTGAGAACTCATTTCCTGCTTCCTTCAGGAGCTCAATGTCATCCTTGACTTGCTCATAGAAAGGATTGCTGGCAAAAAGTTTGTCCCCATCTTCCAGACTAGCAAAACGCTCATCCCCTTTATAGAGCTCCAAGCGTTGGTTATAGAGGTCATACAAGCCTTCAAAGGCTTTCCCCATCCCGATTGGCCAGTTCATGGGATAGCTGGCAATGCCTAGGACTTCTTCCAACTCTTGCAAGAGGTCCAGTGGCTCACGTCCGTCACGGTCCAGCTTATTCATAAAGGTAAAGACGGGAATGCCACGGTGTTTGACAACTTCAAACAATTTCTTGGTTTGGGCCTCAATACCCTTGGCAGAATCCACCACCATGACCGCAGCATCCACCGCCATCAAGGTACGATAGGTGTCCTCTGAAAAGTCCTCGTGCCCTGGTGTGTCTAGGATGTTTACGCGTTTGCCATCGTAGTCAAATTGCATCACAGATGAAGTGACCGAAATCCCACGTTGTTTCTCGATATCCATCCAGTCAGACTTAGCAAAAGTCCCTGTTTTCTTCCCTTTTACAGTACCAGCCTCACGAATCTCGCCTCCAAAGTAGAGCAACTGCTCAGTGATGGTTGTTTTCCCCGCGTCCGGGTGGGAGATAATGGCAAAGGTACGGCGTTTCTTAATTTCTTCTTGAATAGTCATAAGTTCTCTTTCTTTGATTTTCTATTTTTAGTTGTTTCAGTAGCTAAGAATGATTTTTACATTGGATTTTACCATTCCTTTCAACTCTTCATTATATCGGATTTTGGGGAGTTTTTCAATTGCTCATCCGATGAAAAAGGTAAGCTAGAGCACAGATTTCACCTGATTTCTCTTTTTCCACCGTTTCTTGAACAAGATATCAAAGAGAAGCAAAGCTAGAGAAAGAATAACCGACACAAGGAGGTACTTTATCCATAGAGGTGCATGAGAGATAAACGGTGTATCTCTTAAGAGACCATAATTTCCACCCGTCACCTGATTAACCCCAACTAGAAAGAGGTTGAGGATAAAGGTATAGGCTACAATCATATATTTCTTGAGCAGGCTCTTGTCATAGTGATTCATCAAGTAGACCAAGGAATTCACCAAAAGGGCATAGTGCCCAATCAAAAATGAAAAACTAGTGATATGGGGGAAGTCATAGGGGTCAAAAACGGGGTAAACCAGGGCAAAGACCGCTCCACTTGCTCCTAAAAGGGCAAAGTATTGCTTGCTCCGCCATTTATCTGGCAAGAAAACCACTGCAAACATAGCCAAACGACAATGATAAAAAGGAAGGCTATTAGAAAACGGAATCCCAAAACCAACATACCAACTATAAAGAGCTAGTAACTGGAGAATCTGAATCCCCTTAAACAAGTAGACAAATTTTGGATTTTTGTGATAAGCAAGTGCTCCATAAATACAAAGCACCAAAGTAAGAATCATAACCCCATACCAAAAGAGCGAAATGGGAGGTGGTACGGTTTGGAATCTTGTAAAAAAATTATGTAGCATATTTTCTATCCTAACTCATCTTTCGGGGAATTCTTCCTACATTAATCTCTAGTCTCACTCAATTTTTCTTTTAGTTTAACTATTATAGCGAATTAAAAGCGATTTTTCAATTTCTATTTCTTTTCAGTTTGGCTCCCTTATTTATAGGAAAATATGGTAAAATAGAACAGACTAAAAATCATCATTTCACGAAAGGATGCAAGATGAAAATTACGCAAGAAGAGGTAACACACGTTGCCAATCTTTCAAAATTAAGATTCTCTGAAGAAGAAACTGCTGCCTTTGCGACTACCTTGTCTAAGATTGTTGACATGGTTGAATTGCTGGGCGAAGTTGACACAACTGGTGTCGCACCTACTACAACTATGGCTGACCGCAAGACCGTACTCCGCCCTGATGTGGCAGAAGAAGGAACAGACCGTGATCGCTTGTTTAAAAACGTACCTGAAAAAGATAACTACTATATCAAGGTACCAGCTATCCTAGACGATGGAGGAGATGCCTAATGACTTTCAACAATAAAACCATTGAAGACTTGCACAATCTCCTTGTCTCTAAGGAAATTTCTGCAACTGAATTAACCCAAGCAACGCTTGAAGATATCAAGTCTCGCGAGACAGCTATCAACGCTTTTGTTACCATCGCTGAAGAGCAGGCTCTTGCTCAAGCTAAGGCTGTTGATGAAGTTGGAATTGACGCGGATAATGTCCTTTCAGGAATTCCACTAGCTGTCAAAGATAATATCTCTACAGACGGCATCCTAACAACTGCAGCCTCAAAAATGCTCTACAACTACGAGCCTATCTTTGATGCGACAGCCGTTGCCAATGCAAAAGCCAAGGGGATGATTGTCGTCGGAAAGACCAACATGGACGAGTTTGCCATGGGTGGTTCTGGTGAGACTTCTCATTACGGTGCCACTAAAAATGCTTGGGACCACAGCAAGGTTCCTGGTGGTTCATCAAGTGGTTCTGCTGCAGCTGTAGCGTCAGGGCAAGTCCGCTTGTCTCTTGGTTCTGATACTGGTGGTTCTATCCGCCAACCTGCTGCCTTCAACGGGATTGTTGGTCTCAAACCTACCTACGGAACAGTTTCACGTTTCGGTCTCATTGCTTTCGGTAGCTCATTAGACCAGATTGGACCTTTCGCTCCTACTGTTAAGGAAAATGCCCTCTTGCTCAACGCTATTGCTAGCGAAGATGCCAAAGACTCGACTTCTGCTCCTGTCCGCATTGCCGACTTTACTTCAAAAATCGGTCAAGACATCAAGGGCATGAAAATCGCTTTGCCTAAAGAATATCTTGGCGAAGGAATTGACCCAGAGGTTAAAGAAACCATTCTGAACGCAGCCAAACACTTTGAGAAACTTGGCGCTATCGTCGAAGAAGTCAGCCTTCCTCACTCAAAATACGGTGTTGCCGTTTACTACATCATCGCTTCATCAGAAGCTTCATCAAACCTGCAACGCTTTGACGGTATCCGTTACGGCTACCGCGCAGAAGATGCAAGTAACCTTGATGACATCTATGTAAACAGCCGCAGTCAAGGTTTTGGTGAAGAAGTAAAACGCCGTATCATGCTGGGAACTTTCAGCCTATCATCAGGTTACTATGATGCCTACTATAAGAAAGCTGGACAAGTCCGTACCCTCATCATCCAAGATTTCGAAAAAGTCTTTGCGGATTACGACTTGATTTTGGGCCCAACTGCTCCAAGCGTTGCCTATGACTTGGATTCTCTCAACCATGATCCAGTTGCCATGTACTTGGCTGACCTTTTGACCATCCCAGTCAACTTAGCAGGTCTCCCAGGAATTTCGATTCCTGCTGGGTTCTCTCAAGGTCTACCAGTAGGTCTACAATTGATTGGTCCTAAGTACTCTGAGGAAACCATTTACCAAGCTGCTGCTGCTTTTGAAGCAACAACAGACTACCACAAACAACAACCCGTGATTTTTGGAGGTGACAACTAATGAACTTTGAAACAGTCATTGGACTTGAAGTCCACGTAGAGCTCAACACCAATTCAAAAATCTTCTCACCTACTTCTGCTCACTTTGGAAATGACCAAAATGCCAACACTAACGTGATTGACTGGTCTTTCCCAGGAGTTCTGCCAGTTCTTAATAAAGGTGTTGTCGATGCCGGTATCAAGGCTGCTCTTGCCCTCAACATGGACATCCACAAAAAGATGCACTTTGACCGCAAGAACTACTTCTACCCTGATAATCCAAAAGCCTACCAAATTTCTCAGTTTGATGAGCCAATCGGTTATAACGGCTGGATTGAAGTGGAGCTAGAAGACGGTACAACTAAGAAAATCGGTATCGAACGTGCCCACCTAGAAGAAGATGCTGGTAAAAACACCCACGGTACAGATGGTTACTCTTATGTTGACCTCAACCGCCAAGGGGTGCCATTGATTGAGATTGTATCTGAAGCTGACATGCGTTCTCCTGAAGAAGCCTATGCTTATCTAACAGCTCTCAAGGAGGTTATCCAGTACGCTGGTATTTCTGACGTTAAGATGGAAGAGGGTTCTATGCGTGTGGATGCCAATATCTCCCTTCGCCCTTATGGTCAAGAGAAATTCGGTACCAAGACAGAGTTGAAGAACCTCAACTCCTTCTCAAACGTTCGTAAAGGTCTTGAATACGAAGTCCAACGTCAAGCTGAAATCCTTCGCTCAGGGGGTCAAATCCGTCAAGAAACACGCCGTTACGATGAAGCTAACAAGGCAACCATCCTCATGCGTGTCAAGGAAGGAGCTGCAGACTACCGCTACTTCCCAGAGCCAGACCTACCAATCTTTGAAATCTCAGACGAGTGGATTGAGGAAATGCGAACTGAGTTGCCAGAGTTTCCAAAAGAACGCCGTGCGCGTTATGTATCTGACCTTGACTTGTCAGACTATGATGCTAGTCAGTTGACGGCAAACAAAGTCACTTCTGACTTCTTTGAAAAAGCTGTTACCCTCGGTGGCGATGCCAAACAAGTCTCTAACTGGCTCCAAGGGGAAGTCGCTCAGTTCTTGAATGCCGAAGGCAAGACACTGGAACAAATCGAATTGACACCAGAAAACTTGGTTGAAATGATTGCCATCATCGAAGACGGTACTATTTCTTCTAAGATTGCCAAGAAAGTCTTTGTCCACCTGGCTAAAAATGGCGGTGGCGCGCGTGAATACGTGGAAAAAGCAGGTATGGTTCAAATCTCAGATCCAGCTGTTTTGATTCCAATTATCCACCAAGTCTTTGCGGATAACGAAGCTGCTGTTGCCGACTTCAAGTCAGGCAAACGCAACGCAGATAAGGCCTTTACAGGCTTCCTGATGAAAGCCACCAAAGGCCAAGCCAACCCACAAGTCGCCCTTAAACTACTTGCACAAGAATTGGCGAAGTTGAAAGAAGATTAATATGTAAAAGAAACCAACCTTGAGGTTGGTTTTTTCTTGACAAACAAAAGGAAAGCGTTTACAATATTACATGTAAAGTTTCCTAAAAGGAAAACTAAAAATCGCAACAATAAGGAGTTATTTATATGGCTACAATGAAAGCAGCTCGCTGGCATGCAGCAAAAGATGTTCGTATTCAAGAAGTAGAAATCCCTGAGGTACTTCCGCACCAAGTAAAAGTTGCTGTTAAATTCACAGGAATTTGTGGTACTGACCTCCACGAATTTTTAGATGGCCCTATCTTCATCCCAACAGAAGAACATGTCTATTCTGGTCAAAAAGCACCGGTAACACTGGGACATGAATTTTCTGGTGAAATTGTAGAAGTCGGAAGCGATGTTACTCGTGTTAAAGTTGGTGATCGTGTTGCTGTAGAACCAATTCTAGCTAAGAATAACTTAGTTGGTAATTATAATTTGGATCCAAACCTTAATTTTGTCGGTTTGGCTGCAGACGGTGGATTTGCTAAATATTGTGTTTTAGATGGTGACTTAGTACATGTCATTCCAGATAGCTTAAGCTATGAGCAAGCTGCTCTCACTGAGCCAGCTGCTGTTGCAGTTTATGCCGTTCGTCAATCAGCACTAAAAGCTGGTGATACTGCTGCTGTCTTTGGCTTAGGTCCTATTGGTCTCTTAATTGTAGAAGCCCTTCGTGCAGCGGGTGCTTCTAAGATTTATGCTGTTGAACTATCACCTGAGCGTCAAGCAAAAGCTGAAGAGTTAGGAGCTATCGTTGTCCGTCCGGAAGAAGGTGAAACAGCTGTTGAAGCTATTCATCGTTTAACAAACGGTGGTGTAGATGTTTCTTATGAAGTAACTGGCGTGCCAGTAGTTTTAGGACAAGCCTTAGCTGCCGTACATAAAGCAGGTGAGTGCATGGTGGTCTCTATCTGGGAACGAGAAGCTAGTATTAATCCGAATGAATTTGCAATCCAAGAAAAGACACTAAAAGGAATCATTGCTTATCGTCATATCTTCCCTAAAGTATTAGAATTGATGGAACAAGGCTACTTCTCGGCTGAAAAATTAGTTACTAAGAAAATTAAATTGGAAAATATCGTTGAAGAAGGCTTTATCGAATTAACTCAAGATAAGTCACAAATTAAAATTTTGGTAGAACCAGAATAAAAAATCAATTTTTTAAGATAATACTAAAAGGTCGGAGCAAGCTTACTTCGGCCTGTTGAAATGTAAGAAGAAATGTGGTGGAGACTCTTTCACATCAGGTAATCCACCTGAGTAAGCAATATTCTTTTTCTCCCCTACCATCTCCCAATAACTATTTTGGCTTTATTTCCAGAAGATTTTATGGTAAAATGAAGAGTAATAATATTTATTAAAGAGGTAAAAACATGATTGAAGCAAGCAAATTGAAAGCTGGTATGACATTTGAAACTGCAGACGGAAAATTGATCCGCGTTTTGGAAGCTAGCCACCACAAACCAGGTAAAGGGAACACGATCATGCGTATGAAATTGCGTGATGTCCGTACTGGTTCTACTTTTGACACAAGCTACCGTCCAGAAGAAAAATTCGAACAAGCTATTATCGAAACTGTTCCAGCTCAATACTTGTACAAAATGGATGAAACTGCCTACTTCATGAACACTGAAACTTACGACCAATACGAAATTCCAGTCGTAAACGTTGAAAATGAATTGCTTTACATCCTTGAAAACTCTGATGTGAAAATCCAATTCTACGGAACTG
>ERZ773003.2120-NODE-2120-length-10230-cov-5.500246_pt1 | contig 10230 bp, 7 predicted proteins | sample MGYA00580668_ERZ773003 | MGnify/ENA primary metagenome ERZ773003 (study PRJEB29015, sample SAMEA2738002) | human oral metagenome | biome: human oral; feature: human-associated habitat; material: dental | place: China | collected 2126 ... | reverse complement strand
GTACATAGCCCGCGCCGACGGTGAAGCTCCTGATGCCGTCGAGATAGCGGTCGGGAAGATACCCTGTGCCGTTTCCTCCGAAGAAGGAGCCGTGCTCAAAGTGCTTGTAGTCAATGAATGCGTTCCATGAGCCGGGGCGCGTCGTGTCGGATGCGCCGATGTCGAGGCGCAGGACATAGAACGTCGGGGCACTGCCGGCGCTGTGTCCGCGCGGGATGAATACGTCTGTGCGCGGACGGTGATCGAACTGTGTCGTACCGTTCATATACTGTCCGAATGCACTCATATTCCGCCCATAGTCGAAAGAAACGCACGTCTGCGCACCGAGCTGCCATTGTGCACCGATGCCGATGACGTTGGCGAGCTGACGGAAGTCGTGTGTATCGCTGCCCTGTCTGTTGGCTGTCTGGACGGCATAGTTCCTGCCTGCGACGGAGCGCAGATACCATGCGGCAACACCGAGGCGCGGCGTCACTTCCCTGCGGTACTGGAGGAAAACTGCCTTGTCGATCGGCGGGATGCTGTCGCGCACGACGACGTTTCCTTCGGCCGGGATAAGATTGCCGACAACCTTGCCCAGTGCCTCACGCGGCAGCTTGCTGCCGCCTTCCGATGCCTCGACGAGTTTTTGTATGGCACGCAGATATTCATAGCCAACTTGGTTCAGCGTCAGGCCGTATTCGCTGCTTGCGGATCCGGAGGGCGTTACATAATTGTTTTGATAGAGACTCTGTGTGGGATTCAGTCCGTTTGCATAGGTATCCGTTCCCGTTTTCTGCGCCAAAAAGACTCTTCCGGTGCGGGTATAACCCGTTACGGGAGCAGAAGACCCCGGTATCTTTGTCCACGTATCTCCTGAGCGCTGCCAGCGATCCGTCGGCCATGTACCATTGGCATAATCGTTAAATTCGGAGGCGACCCCGTGCTCGGCGATCTTATTGTATGCGGCGGCGATATCTGCTGCGCGTGACCGGATGTAAGAGTCGTCCGTCCGCAGTGCGGAGTCGTCCGCCAAGGAGAACGCGAGCGTCCGATTGACATCCCGTTTATAGGCCTTGTCTTCCTCCGTGTCCCAAGGAGAGATGTCACTGGAATAATCCATGGCGCTGTCTTCTACCTTGAGGAAACTCTTGTTCCCGTGCGAATCTTCCACCTCGTAGAATGCCGCAGCCCCGCTGGCACCGCCCGGGTCAAGGTTGAGCTGGTGCTGCGCCATATCCGCGCCGTAGGCGGTTTTGACTGTGTCGTACATACGCTTGATGATGGCGGTTTTCTCGTCGAGGCTTGCCCCCCGATCTTCGGCATCTTTGAGCTGCTGATAGAAGTAGAGATGATTGATGCGGTCGGTGTCCCCTGCCGCCTTGGCGGCGTTGTACTCCGCGGTGGACTGGCGGACGGACTCGTCGAAGTCCGTCGGCCAATCGGCGTAGTTGATGCCGAGGAACTCGACGATGGTCGGCGGACGGTAAAAGGTCTGATGGGTGATGCGGGTGTACGCCGTGTCCGAGATGCCGGTCGAATGCCTGAATGTACCAAACCCGAGACGGAGCTGGGATGTCCTTCCCGTAAAGACGCCGCGGATACCGTCGAATGTCTGGCCGAACCAGTAGCCTGTCGCACCCATCGGCTCCGTCAGACGTCCGAGGGAAAGATCCCATTTCTTCGTATGACGGGTGATATCGACCTCATCGAGCTGCTGTTTTCCCAACCCTCTGCTGCTTGAGATGCTGTAGGCAGGCTCGATGCCCCCGTTTCCGGAAAGACTGCCGAGGATGCGGATATTCGTATTCTTCCCCATGCGTGCATCTGCACCGATACGGATGCGCTGCTCAGCACTGTGCTCATTTTCGTCCCGCAGGTTCCGTACGGCATCCTCGTGGATGGAGGAGGTCTCCGTATAGGTGGATTTCGGTCGGTTTGTGCCGCCATGGGCGTTAAAGCGCAGCTGCCAGTCGCCGAAGAAGGTGATGCCGGCGGCCTTCGTCGTGTCAAAGGGGCGTGCGATGAAGCGCTTGAGCACGGCCTGCTCTTCCGGACCCATTTCCGTCCTGCCGTTCGTGAGGAGACTCTTTTTTGTCCCCGCTGTGTCAAAGGCGAAGTTTGCTCCGATGCGGAAGACGCGCTCCTGCGCTGCACGGTCGTCGTCGCGGTGGTTGAAGATGTTGTTCACCCCGAGATAGACCATGGCATCCTCGCTCAATTTCTTTTGCACCATGAGATTCCAGATGCCGAAGCTCTTTTCCTGATAGGCTTTGTTGGCAAAGACGGCGGCATTTCCTTCGAGAATGTCCGGATAGTAGTTGGCGCGGTTGGCGAGGGTGTTGCTGTCGAGCATCTTGATATAGTAGTCACCCCAGAGCTGGGCCGACCAGCCCGTTTTCTTATCCTCGTAGCTGATGCCGATGTCGAGCTTATGCGTCGGCCGATCGAGCAGGCGTTTTGGCATGAGCGGGTCGGACTTATTGATCGCGTGGAGATAGGTGTAGCCGAGTTTGGTGCTGAAATGCGGACCGATTTTACGCCGCACCTCTGCTTCGAGACCCGTGATCTCCGCTTTGCCGATGTTCTTGAAGCTGTAAATCATGTCGGGCGCACGCATCCATTTCTGCGACTCATTGAGCCCCGGGGCAAAGTCCATGAGTTTCCCCGTGAAGTAGACCGACATGTAGTTGCGGATGCGGTTGTGGAAAATGCCGATACGCGCGTATGTGTTCTTGGTCTCGCCCTCGATGCTTGCGTCGATGTTGACGGCGGTCTCGGGCTTTAGATCGGGATTGCCCGCCCACCACCAGCCCATCTTCGCAACGCCGATGCCGACCGGATTGCTTCCGTACATCTCCCAGTTGTACCACAGTTCACCCATGCCGGGTTCGGCATAGCTCGTGCCGATGTTCGCTTTCAAACGGCGGTGCGGATTCCCGCCGACGTTGTGCGTCACGCCGATGCTTCCGGAGAGATTCGCCCCGAACAAACTGCTCCTGTCGATGCGCAGGATGGGAAAGAGCATGGTGTCCTTCGACATCTGCCATGTATCACCGACGAAAAAATTCTGCTTATCGATGTTCCGCTGCCGACGGTGATGCGCTGGTCGCGGTCCCAGTACTCTTCCATAAAGGCTTTCCCGTTCAGCTTTGGTGCGTCGGCACGATGCTGAATGCCGTAGACGAAATAGTCCGCGACAATGCTGCCCGTCAGCGGATGCCCCGGATTCTGTGCGCGCAGCTGCGCTTTGAGGGCATCATAGTCGGCTTTCAGATGGGGACGTGCGATATCTGTGATGTCGTGTGATCCGCCGACCATTAAATGCCCCCGCCAATCCTGGGTGAGGTCGCCGCGCTTCAGGTCAAATGCGGTAAAGTCCTCGTAGGTGATGCCCGGCTTTACGGAGCCGGGCGTATTTCTGTCATAATGATAGTATTCGTAGTCTTTATCCCACTGCGGGACACCACGATCATAGCCCGTGAATTTGTAGTCGTGGATGTGCGACCATACGTAGTTCGTCTGGTCGTCGCCGCGAATCAGGCGATCCTGCTTATCAACGAGCAGACTCTTGTCATAGTCCCACGGATCGATGCGGCGCGTGGAGGTGTTCGGCGAGCTCTTGAGACGGCTGCCCTCGCCGGACTCGCGTGAGATGCCGAAGCCGTAGGTGAGAAGGTGCTTCTCGCCGAGCTGGGTATTCATCGTCGCCTTGAGGTCAAACTGGCGATGGTCAACATTGTCTACGTAGCGAAGCTCATTCTTTCCTTCATAGGCATTCTTTCCCTCGTAGTTGATGAGGGAGACACTGTCCTCCTTGATGTTGGTGGAGTTCAGCTCGACCTTCCAGTCACTGATGTTGTTATAGCCGTTCCAGCTGAGGTTGTATGCATTGCGGTCAGCGACGCGCTTAAAGTGCTGCTGCGGCTCCATCTCGGAGTCCGTGCGCTTGACATCGCGGATGAGATCCTCCGTATAGTGGTCGAGACGGAAATCAAACGTGTTCTTCTTGTCCGGCTCGTAGGTGCCGACAAGCCCTGCCGTCGATGTGTCCCCATAGTAGCGCAGCGCCGTCGGTTTCCAGTCGTGCGCTCCGTACCACGGCGCGTCCGGCGAAACCTTCTGCCGATGGACGCTCGCATAGACAGGCATCACCTCGCGTTTGCTCCCGGAGAATCCGACCCGCAGTTTGCCGCGCTGTCCCGCATCGGCACGCAGGAAGAAATTGGAGAACGGGATGCCGTCATCGCCCTTTCGCGTCAGTCCTTCCCAATTAAACCGGATATTCGGCTCCTTTGCGGCTTTCTTGGTAATGATGTTCACCACACCGCCGATGGCGTCCGACCCGTACTTTGAGCTTGCTGCTCCCTGGATAATCTCGATGCGCTCGACGTTCTCCGTGCCGAGGCGCATGACTTCATCGGCTGCGCCAGAGTACTTCGCGAGATCGCCGAGAACGGGCTGCCCGTCAACGAGAATCAGTGTATGGCGCGGCTCTGCTCCACGGATGGAGATGCCGACGCGTCCCATTGCATCGACTGTGCGTGATACACCGGTCTCACTGAAGATGATGTCCTCGACGGATTTTGCCTGCTTCTTTTCAATGTCCTCCTTTGTGATGATGGTTTTCTGCTGAGACTCGACTTTGGCTTCTTCCTGTGCGGCATTTGCTGTCACATAGATGTCGTCGGTTGATACCCGCGTCTCATTCGGCGGGGGACCTTCTTCGGCATGTGCTGTATAGGCCGGGAATGTGAGCCATGCTGTGATGGCGTATGAGAGCAGCTGCAGGGAGCGTCGGCTCCTCGTTCGGGTCATGTCGTCCTCCTTTGGGAAATTCGCTGATATCACGTGTCCTCCGGATGATGCTGCGCATGGAGAAAAAGTGGCGGCATACATTTTTCGGAGAAAAACGGAACCAGATAAATGAAAATGATAATCGAATTTGATTCGTGCGTAGACATTATAAAGGCGAACGAGATTCATTACAAGTATAAAAATAATGTTTTTTGAATTTTTAATCTAGATGAAATATATAAAGGTAAAATCATATAAAAAAGAATCACCCATATGAATTCATATTTGGGTGATTCTTTAGGAACTGCTGATCCAATGAAATCCATCAGATCGGCATGGTCTTTTCTTATGGTTCAGGAAAAAATGCGTCGAGAGGTGCACACTGGATTTATCCCTGCTTCTTTTCGGAGGTTGTGCTGTGTCACTGTGCAATGCTTTCCAGCGATCTCAGCGGCCTTCCTTCGGGCTGTTCGGCGAGACGCTGCATGAGGAGAGCGTAGAGTGCCTCGATGGGGAGACTGCCGCCCGAGAGTACACCGAGCTCTGCCGCACGCACGCCAACCTCGTAGCGGCGGATGTCCGCACCGCCATCGATGCATTGTGTCGTGAGAACAACCGTGCATCCTGCTTCGTATGCCAGCTGCAGGGCAGGGAGAAAGCTTTCCTCCGCATCGCCCGTGGGGACGCTGCCAAGGCCGTAGCCTTCGATGATGATGCCGCGGCATCCGTTCCGAATGCAGGATGTGACGGCGTCGGGGGACATCCCGGGGTAGAGGCGCAGGACAGCAACGCGCCGTTCGAGCGTTTCGTTCAGGTGAAAGGGTGCGGATGGGGGGATGGGCGCCTCGTTGAGATCGATTTCTGCGCGTCCGATGCTGCGGAAGGCATCATCGGCGCGGGAGTGAATCTTTTTTGCGGCGTTGCCGTGGATGATTCGTCCGCCGAATGCGATCATGACGCCGCTGTGTCCACTGAGAGCTGCGCGTGCGGCGAGGCGCAGATTGGCCTCTGCATCCGAGCCCTCCATCCCGAGGGGGCGCTGTGCCCCCGTAAGAACGACGGAGCAGGCGATCTGTTCGAGCATATAATAGAGAGCGGCGGCGGTGTATGCCATCGTATCCGTGCCGTGGGTGATGATGATGCCGTCGTGTGCCTGACGGCGGCCTGCGACGCACTGAGCGATGCGCTCCCAGTGCGTCGGGGTGATATTGGTTGAGTCGAGGGAGAGGAGGTCGAGCGTCTCCACAGCGGCGTCTTTCACGCCCATCGCAGCGCGCAGGTCGCCTGCGGAGAGTGCGGGACGCAGACCGTGCTCCGTTTCCCGTGAAGCGATGGTACCGCCCGTGGCGATCAGCAGAATTTTTTTCATGGATGCTGCTCCTTTTTCCCGCGATGTCGTGAACGGTAGTCAATCCACATGTGGTGCAGAGTCATGAGCGGGTGATGCAGGAGCATCCGAGGGCCACTCCAGCGCATCACCTCGCGGACTTTCTCCCGCATCTCGTGACTGTAGCAGTGGACGGGGCAGGCGGAGCAGAACGACTTTACCTCCATGCGCGGGCACGCCGTGATGCGGCTGCGGGCGTAGGTGAGGAGACGACGGCAGTCGGGACAGAGTGCGGGTTCGCCTGCCGCCGCGGCACAGCGATCTGCGTGGTGCTTACCGCGGCAGTAGATGCCGATGATCGTCTCCATGACCTCCATTTCGAGGCATCGTTTCTTCTCTGTATTCATCATTCCTCCGTTGTGTACGAATGAAAACAGCCGGCACTTGCGCACGGGCGCAAGTGCCGGCTGCTTTTTGCTGTGTTATTTTGCGGATAGGGGCAATCATTCTGCTACTCGATCGTGAGGGTATCACCGACCATGATGCGCGGCAGTCCGCTGCCGACGAGGAGAATTTCGCCGGGCTGGACAATGGCTTCACTGCTTTCCTCGACAAAGCGAAGGGTGACGTGCCCGCTTTCGCGCAGGTTCGCATTTGCATCCTCGCCGACGTCCGAGACCGCATAGGTGCGTTCTGCGATAACGAGACGATCCCCTGCACAGATATCAGCATTCAGCGTTCCCTTCGTATGTGAGATGACCACGTCTTCATAGGAGTAATGCACGTCCTTGTCAAAGATGATGAGGCTGCGCCGGTTCTTCAGCAGTTGGAGCGCAAAATTTCCGATGGCGGTGAATGTGACGGTGTACTTCATAGAAAATCTCCCCCTTTATGACACTAATCCTACGCTTATCTTACTCCTTTGTGTGGGGAATGGCAAGAGAGTTCCGCTGTGTACTTATCCGTGTGCGTGCTTCTTCGCTTCCTGTGCCTTCAAAAATTTCTCCAGCAGATCCATTTTGTGCTCCATTTTGTGGACGAATTCACGCGCCGCGGCGCGGTCCTCTTCGTTTGGATGCTCCGCAGCACGTACCCAGCGCTTCTGTGCTTCAGGACTGTTGTGGGTATCGTCGGGGTCGGATTTCTTTCGACGCTCGATGAGGGCAGGCGCGAGCTTTCCCTGCGCGGAGAATGTGCCGAGGATTTCACAGCCTTCCCCGAGGAGGTAGGCGGCACGCGCGAATGAAGTGACGGCGTGCTCTGAGCCGACGTCCGTTCCGTGGGTCTGGAAGAAGACGATGCGTGCATCTGCGACCTGCGGCAGGTATGCCTTCATGCGGTCGTCAGGCGCGCCGCGCCTTATCCAGTAGCCGAGGGCGACGACCTCGTAGGCGGAGAGATCCATTGGTGCGTTCTGGATGGGGAAGAGGTCAGCTCCTGCCGTATCGGCAATCTCCTCGGCAATTGTTTTGGTGTTGCCGGAGGCGGACGAATAGATGACGGCCCATTTTCTCATGTGACAATACTCCTTTACATTTCTCTGCAGTTTGCTAGAATGATAGCTGTTGGAATTATTACAACATACTTTTGCGTATTGTGCAAGGAAATCAATCACAGGAGGCAATATGAGATGAAATATGAGATACGTCATGCGGCGGCACTGCTCTCGACGGGACATGGGATGGTGGATTTCTATGGAAACTTTCTGCCCATCCTGCTCCCACTGCTCATGATGCAGTTCGGTCTGTCCCTGACGATGTGCGGCGTGCTTGTCATGGTCTCGTCGGTGACGACGAATATGCTCCAGCCCGTCATCGGCTGCGTGATGGATCGGCGGAACTTCAGCCCGCTCCTCCCGTGGCTCGTGCCTGCCGCCGCTGCTCCCATGTGTCTGGTGGGGTACGTATCGCATACGGCACTTCTCTTCCTCGTTGTCGCCGTGACGGGCATCGCTGTTGCGGCCTACCATCCGCTCTCCTCCATGCTCATCGGACGGACAGCGGCGGAGGGGCGCGGAAACGGGATGATGAGCTACTTCATCGCAGGGGGGAACGCGGGCATGGCGTTTGTCCCGCTGATCCTCGTCGCCTTCCTCGACTTCTTTCCGTTGCGTGCTCTGCCTCTTTTGCTCCTCCCGACGATCCTGATCGCTGTGCTGTTTCTGCGCTCGGGGCTCTGCGCCGTCTCCTCGCTGCCCGAACACACACCCGCACATCCGTCGAAGCTCTCGCACGTTCTCTTTGCCCGTACGACGATCACGCTGAACCTCGCGATGGGGCTGCGCTGCTGGACACATGGTGCATTCGGGACGTTCCTCCCGCTCCTCCTCGTCCGCAGCGGCGAGGATACGCACGCAGCGGGGCTCTTTCTCATGATTTTCATGGTCGGCGGCATGGTCGGCGGACTCGTCGGCGGCAACCTCGCCGATTCTCTCTCGGGGCGCAGAATCATCGTGGGGGCGCTCCTCCTCGGCATCCTGCCGTCTGCCTACTACTTCACCCATGTCAGCGCGGACGTACTGGGCGGTGCCGTCCTCTTTGCGGCGGGCTTTATGCTGATGGCACCGCAGCCGAGCTCGATTATCTGGGCACAGCAGGCGCTTCCCGAGAATGCGGGCATGGCGTCGGGGATGATGCTCGGCATGTCGTTTGGCCTCGGCAGCCTTGGTGTCGCGGCGACGGCGGCACTCGGCGACCACATCGGGCTCGCGCCTGCGCTCCTCGTCTCTGTCATCGCACTGCCGCTGGCGGCTCTTCTCGCATTCGTGACGCCGGAGCCGGGGTCGGAGCGGGAATAGCTCTATCTTATGAGCTCATGAGGCATGCTGCGGCCATAGCGGACGGCGACGATACTCCGCAGCAGCCTTTCGTGGGGCAGGCATACGACTGCCTGCGTCGGGAAATTTGCACGGCGGATGCTGTCTGCCTTTTTGCTGCAGAACCTATATGATTTTTTTATGATTTTCATGAAAAATATTGATATCGTTTATCTTCTGAAAGATATTGAAAAGTGAATGTGATTCAAGTATCATAAAAGTACCGAATGAGGGATTTCCTCAATAATAAATAACAGGAGGTATATTATGCTGCACAGCAAACATTGGGATGGATTCACAGGCGGCGTGTGGCAGGAGGAGGTCAATGTCCGTGACTTCATCCAGCGCAACTATACACCGTATGACGGCGACGAGTCCTTCCTTGCGCCGCCGACGGATGCGACGAATCGTCTGTGGGCACGCGTGCAGGAACTCCAGAAGGAGGAACGTGCCAAGGGCGGCGTTCTCGACATGGAGACGGAGGTCGTTTCGGGGCTGACGGCATACGGCCCGGGCTATATCGATCCCGCACATAAAGACCTTGAAAAGGTGGTTGGCCTCCAGACAGACAAACCGCTGAAGCAGGCATTTATGCCGTACGGCGGCATCCGCATGGCGGAGGAGGCTCTTGAGAACTACGGCTACAAGGTCAGCCCGAAGCTTCACGAGATCTTTACAAAGTACCATAAGACGCACAATCAGGCAGTTTTTGACGCGTATACGGACGAGATCCGCGCGGCACGCCGCAGCCACATCATCACGGGACTGCCCGACACCTATGGGCGCGGGCGCATCGTGGGCGACTACCGCCGCGTCGCGCTCTACGGCATCGATCACCTCATCGCGTTCAAGCAGGAGGATCTCCTGAACTATGGCGACGGCATCATGAGCGACGATGTGATCCGTCAGCGCGAGGAGGTCGCGGAGCAGATTCGTGCGCTGAAGGGCATGAAGGAGATGGCGGCGAGCTACGGCTTCGACATCGCGCAGCCGGCGCAGAATGCACGTGAGGCAGTGCAGTGGCTCTATTTCGGCTACCTCGCGGCGATCAAGACGCAGAACGGCGCAGCGATGAGCGTCGGACGCATCTCGACCTTCCTCGACATCTACATTCAGCGTGATCTCGCACGCGGCACGCTCTCCGAGACGGAGGCGCAGGAGCTCATCGACCACATCGTGCTGAAATTCCGCATGGTGAAATTCGCGCGCATCACCTCCTATAATGAGCTCTTTTCGGGCGACCCGATCTGGGCGACGCTCGAGATGGCGGGCATCGGCATGGACGGCCGCCACATGGTGACGAAGAACGACT
>ERZ773003.2107-NODE-2107-length-10267-cov-9.358206_pt1 | contig 10267 bp, 8 predicted proteins | sample MGYA00580668_ERZ773003 | MGnify/ENA primary metagenome ERZ773003 (study PRJEB29015, sample SAMEA2738002) | human oral metagenome | biome: human oral; feature: human-associated habitat; material: dental | place: China | collected 2126 ... | reverse complement strand
ATGCAGCTCAACCCCGCGAGGGGACGAAAGCGGGCTCATGCCCCACTCTCGGGGCATGGAGCAGCCCACGACTTGTACGCCCACGACGACACCCCTCCATGCTCAAGCCCTGTCGCCGCTCCCCACGCCCAGCACATATCCAGTTTTCTTATGGGGGGCCTATGGTAGAATCTGAACATCATTGTGTTTGGCGTTCAAGTCAAACATCCAAATCAAATGGAGGTGTCCTATGGGTTTCATCCAAGCATTCAAGGGGGCTGTGGGGTCTACGTTGGGCGACCAGTGGAGAGACTTCTACGGTCCTGGGCAGGATGTGTCTCCCACGGCAGGTGTCTTTCCCGGGGTCCCCATGGGAACAAATAATGGGCGCGGGTCCAACACGAGGGGCAGTGCCAACATCATCACCAATGGGAGCAAGGTGATAGTGCCAGAGGGTACGGTCCTCGTCACCATGCAGGACGGCGCCATCACGGGCCTTATCACCGAGGTGGGCGGATACCAGTACACCAGCGACGACCCCAACGCAAAGTCCATCTTCTCGGGCGACGGCCCCATGGATTCCCTGATCAAGCAGTCGTGGGAGCGTTTCAAGTTCGGTGGCATCCCGGGGAGCCAGCAGCTCCTCTTCTATGTGAACACCAGAGAGATACCAAACAACAGGTTTGGCACCCAGTCGGAGATATACTGGGACGACGCCTATCTTGGCACTCAGGTCGGGGCAGTCACGCGCGGCACGTACACGCTGCGTATCGTTGACCCCGTCCTGTTCATCAAGAACTTCGTCCCGGTGTCGTACCTGGTCGCCGGGGCACCCGAGTTCGACTTTGCCGACATGGACAACCCCGCTGGCGAGCAGCTGTTTAATGAGGTTGTCGGCAGTCTGTCTGCGGCCTTCTCCAACTACACCAATGACCCGAGCAAGGGCAACCGCATGGCGCGCATCCAGGGCGACCAGATCGGCTTTGCGACGTCTTTGTCGGCAGCGGTGGAGTCCGCATACCAATGGCGCAGCTCGCGGGGCTTGGAGATAATCAAGACCGCCATCCTGGCGATCGAGTACGACGAGGGTACCAAGGCGCTGCTGGAGGACGTCAAGAAGGCAGACGCCTTGGCGGGAGCGAGGGGCAACTCGTTCTTCCAGCAGTCTGCCGCACGTGGTATCCAGGCGGCGGGCGAGTCCGGCGGAGGTAGCGGCCTTGCCTTCATGGGCATGGGCATGGGAGCGGTCGGGGGCATGTCGCAGGGCATGCAGCAACCCTACACGCAGGGCTCCTACCAGCCCAACTTTGGCCAGCAACCTCAGCCGCAGCAGCAACAACCCTACGCGCAGGGACAGACGATGGGAGGGGCACCGCAGCAGCAACCCTACGCGCAGGGCTCCTACCAGTCCAACTATGGCCAGCAACAGCAGCCTCAGCCGCAGCAGCAACCCGCCCCTCAGGGGCAGACGATGGGAGCGATGCCGCAACAGCAGCAGCCCGCCCCCCAGGGACAGGGTGCGGAGGATCCAACCACCAAGCTCCTGAACATGAAGAAGCTCCTGGATGCCGGCGTGGTCACGCAGGAGGAGTTTGATAGGCTCAAGCATGACCTTTTGGGGTTCTAGCCATGGGTGGGGGAGAGGGCCAGTGGACCGGAGCGGACGTCACGGTGGTCCAGACCGACACCGACGCCAAGGACGGCCAGATAAAATGTCCCAAGTGCGGGTCTACAGACATCCAAACCAACAGCAGGACCGGCAAGCTACGCTGTAGCTTCTGCCGGCATGAGTTCGAGCCCCAGCTGCTGGAGACCGAGGAGGATGTCTCCTCCCTCGAGGGGGTCAGGATGGGCTCCGGCGCGCAGGACAGGGCCGCAGATGCCGATGACGTCATCACGCTCAAGTGCGAGAGCTGTGGCGCAGAGGTGGTGATCGACACGGCCTCCGCCAACCAGGCCCGCTGCCACTGGTGCAGGAACATGCTGTCCATCAACCATCAGGTGCCCAACGGGGCCGTCCCTGACGCCGTCCTGCCCTTCGGCGTGTCCAAGGACGATGCGCGGGCAGAGATAGAGCGTTTTGTCGGGAAGCGCAAGTTCTTTGCACATCCTACCTTCACCAGGGAGTTCACGACCAAGAACATCTGCGGCGTGTATTTCCCCTACATGATCGTGGACATAAACGCACACGATCACCTCTCTGGCACGGGGGAGGTGCTCATCAGGAGCTACAGCGTCAAGAAGGGAGACAGCAGCGAGACTCGCTACGATGCGGATGCCTACCATGTCGAGCGTGACTTTGACATCGCCATCAACGACCTGACCGTGGAGGCGAGCGTCGACAAGCTTAACGTCAGCTCAAGCGAGAAGACCACCAACATCATCAACTCCATCATGCCCTTTGACACGAAGAACTGCGTGAGGTACAACGCAAACTACCTGAGAGGCTATACCTCGGAAAAGCGCGACGTTGACGTCAACAACGTGCGTCCCTTGGTCGCGACCCAAGCACAAGACATTGCCAGGATCGCCGCAAACGAGACGCTCGCGAAGTACGATCGCGGGATTGCGTGGGCAGGCGAGGCCTTCGACATAAGGGGGGAGTCCTGGCTGGCGGCGTACCTCCCCGTTTGGCTGTACAGCTACCTACAGGTCAAGGGAAACAAGAAGCTGCTGCACTACGTGGCAGTGAATGCTCGGACCAAAGAGACGATGGGCAGCGTCCCCATCGACATGACCAAGCTCTGGATCGTCTCGATCGTCATCGAGTTCTTTGGCTTGATTCTGGCGCTGTTCCTGGGCAGTAGCATGGTCGGTTGGGACAAGAAGGAAAGATGGCTGCTCCTCCTTCCCGGAGTCGTGTTCTTTGCGATCATGTACATGCGGTATCGAAACAGCGGGGCACGGCACACCTACGAGAACGAGACGGAGCGGAGCCTGTCCAACGTGCTCGCCACAGACGAGTTCATCGAGCACAGGGAGGGCCTGCGCAACGCGCGCATCGAGGGCGCCAATAACACGGACCTGCACGGCACCGGCGGCGGTGGGTCCATCCTCGACGGCCTCCTCTGAGGTCACCCGGCGGGGTCATAACCGTCGCCCGGCGGGGTGCTGCCCCGCCGGGGTCACGACCCGTCGGATGATGGATCCCTGCGGAGCCGTTGGGCCGTGGGGCATCCGCGTGCCCGAAGAAGGCGGTGCCGTCCTGTGCTGGATGTTTTTGTCCGGGGCGCATGGACGGCACCTTGAAATTATGCGTTATGAAGGTGAAGGTATCTCATGAAATATGAAGAGATTAAGGTAAACATATCGAATGATAGCATCAGCGATTACAAAATATTTGAAGGAATGAAGCTATATTCTGAAACAACTAAATCAAAAGACGGTAAGAAATTAACAAATAAAAGAGTGTTTGTCACAAAAAAGCATAACTATGTATACTATGAACGAACAGATGTAAATTGGAACTACTGGTCAGACAAATCAAAATGTGACTCAAGCTTTGATTCAAACGACATAAAGCATAATATAGTATTTGAAGTATCAACAGAATTGAAAAGGTTTACAAAATACTTAGGTGAAGAGATTATCAAGAAGATCATGCTAAAAGAGGAAAATGGAGAAATAGTGGAAGTGCTGGATATCTAATATATCAGGCAACTTCAGTGCATGTGGGCTGACACGAGGGCTTGGGTGGCCGTTGGCCTCGCCCGGCCTGCTGTCCCTTGGGCAGACGGGGACGGGCAGGTGGCGGTCTCCGGACAGCTCGCCCTTTATGGACCAAACGAATGAGGTCGATGTCTAAGGGGTGTGACCATGGCGTTCTTCCGTGTGCAGGAACCGGTGATCCTCAAGGAGGGTAGCGATGCGAAGGAGCAGCTTGCCACGCTCGAGTCACTGCGCGAGACAGTACCTCGCAGCCAAGGGAGGCGGCTTGACTCCGATATCCGTGCCCTCAAGGCAGGCATCGTCGGGGAGGATCGCATTCTCTTTGAGCTGAGAAACAGCCACCTGCCCCTTGTGGTGATCCATGACCTCCACCTGGAATTCGAGGGGCTCACCGCCCAGATTGACTTTCTGGTGCTTACGAGACGACGCAACTTTGTGCTCGAGTGCAAGAACCTCTATGGTGACATCTCTGTCAACGCGCGCGGGGACTTCGTGCGCTCCTTTGGGGGAAGGAGACGCGAGGGGATCTACTCGCCCATCACGCAGAACCAACGACACCTTGGCCTGATGAAGCGGATCAACCTGAGCACGAAAGGGGCGATCATGAGCGCCCTTCTCTCTCCGCGCTTCGATGACCTGTATAGGGGGCTTGTCGTCCTTGCCAACCCAAAGACCATCCTGCATGACCGCAACGCCAAGAAGGAGGTCAAGCAGCAGCTGGTGCGTGGCGATCAGCTTGTGGCCACCATCGAGTCGATCAACTCGATGCGGGGGCCCGCAGATGGGAAGATCCCCTTCAAGGACGTGATGGAGAGGGCCGAGAGGTGGCTCTCCATGGATACGCCCGTGAGAACCGACTATACTGCCAGGTACTTTGGGGGAGAGAGCCCATCGGCTGGTAGGGCAGTCTCGCTGGCCGGCGGGATCGGCGTGGCGGCCGGCGGACCAGATGTGCCATCACAGGCCCAAGGGGGCGTCGGGTTTATGGAGGCCAGACCCGCAGGCGCCTTGGGCACCGGTCAGGTGAGCGCGTTTCCTGATGGCGATTCGAGCTGGGACGCCCTTGTGGCTAAGCTCACGGATGCGGAGGATGTTGGCGTTGATGCTGCGAGGTTCGAGTCAGCCGCTGGCTCGATGCCCGTCGGCGCGTCGGCCCAGTGGCCCGCTGCGACCCAGGGTCCTGCGGCTCCCGCCAGCGCGGCAGCCCAGTGGCCCAAGTCCTCTTCAGTCCCCGTCAGCGCAGCGGCCCAAGCTCCCGTGACGCCTGCCCGCGCGGAGAGCCAGGCTCCTGCGGTCCCCGCCAGCGTGGCGAGCCAAGTCCCTACGACGCCTGCCCGCGCAAAGAGCCAGGCGATTGGCGATGGCCCGGATCCCGATGTCCCGCGCTGTCCCGTATGCGGCTCCACGATGGTGCTGCGCACAGCCAAGAGGGGTGCGCGGGCGGGCAAGAAGTTCTGGGGGTGCAGCGAGTATCCCTACTGCCGTGGGATCATCAACGTGGGGCAGTGAGCGTACGTTCAAGCACGTCTGTGTGCCTGAGTGACAGCCGTGCCCTCAGCACGGGTTTCCCAACTCCCTACACGTGGAAAGCGACATTTTTAAGCGCGTAAAAATGTGATACTCTCCATTTATCGATAGATTGGAGTAGCACATGGAACGTGCCGAGATGCGACGGCTCCTCGATTGGAAGAGTAGCCCCCAGCGTAAGCCGCTCCTCCTCTTTGGTGCTCGTCAGGTTGGTAAAAGCTACCTCATCGAGCAATTTGCGAGGGAGAACTACGAGAAGTACGCCCTGTTCAACCTGGAAGAGGATCCGAGGCTCGCACGTGCCTTCGATGGCAACCTCGATCCCTGCACTGTCATATCGAATCTTAGTCAGATCACAGGTTACACCCTCGATACAGAAAACATGCTCTATGTCTTCGACGAGGCACAGGTATCCAATCGAGCGCTAACTGCGCTCAAGTACTTCCAAGAGGCGAACTTTTCGCATCCCGTCATCGCGGCGGGGAGCCTGCTTGGCGTCGCGGTCAACCAGAGGTACTACTCCTTGCCAGTGGGCAAGGTCAACACCATGGTGTTGCATCCCATGACCTTCGACGAGTTTATGGGGGCGACAGGGCATGCCCTCATGCTTGAGGGCATACGCGAGGCATACTTCGATAGACGTGCCTACCAGCTCCACGATCAGGCGATGGGTCTCTACCGCACCTACCTTCTCGTGGGTGGCATGCCAGAGGCCGTGGCAGCCTATGCGCGCACTGGTGACGTCCGCGATGCCGTGCGGGTGCATCGCGACATCCTCAATCTCTACCTGGCGGATATGGTCAAGTACGCGCCAAGCCCCACTGACGTCGCACGTGCTCGCGATGTGTGGAACAGCGTGCCCGGGCAGCTTGCTAAGGAGAATCACAAGTTTCAGTACAGGCAGGTGCGCAGCGGGGGCAGGTCGAGCGAGTACGAAGGTGCCATTTCGTGGCTTCTCTCGGCAGGGCTCATCGACAAGTGTATGCGAGTGTCTTCCGGTCAGGTGCCTCTGCGACTTCAGGAGGATAGAGGTTCCTTCAAGATTTACGCGAACGACGTCGGCCTGCTTTCCACGATGTCAGGCATACCGGCTAGCGCACTCTTCGACGAGCGCGGGCGTTCGCTGCTCGACACAGGTGGGCTTACAGAGAACTATGTGGTGCAGCAGATGGTTGCCCGAGGCATCGAGCCGCGCTATTGGACGAGCGGCAATAGGGCAGAGGTTGATCTTGTCGTCGAAGACGGCTCCGCCAAGGCCGTGCCCATCGAGATCAAGTCCACCAAGAACGTGCGTTCCAGGAGTCTCGGCGTGTATAGGGACAGGTACGAGCCCGACCGTGTGGTGCGCGTTTCTGCGCGTAACTTCGGTACGGTGTTAACGGGAGATGTGGAGAGCATTCCGCTCTACGCGGTGGGATGTCTGGCCGATGACGTGGCCATGAGGCGAGGGGCAAACGAGGGGATGGGCAGCTGGGCACCAACCGCATGAGGAGCCTTGCGACCGGTGCCCGGTCTGATCGGCGGGTCACGTCAACGTAGCAACCCCTCGCGGCACAAGGCTGCAAGGTGTTGAGTTACCCCACGTCTTCCCGGGTCGCGAACCTTCCCAGATCGACTCCCATCCTCTTTGCCCTCTCGCACAGCTCGCGAGGACCCATGCCGTCGATCTCTGGCAACTCGGCCATCGCAGCGGGAAATCCGTTGGACATGGCCGTTCCCAGGTAGTCCCTCATGTAGTCTCGCAGTGCGTCCACGTCTATGGTTGCCATGTCACGCCCTCCTTGCCTCAGGGTCTTCTCCGGGGTCTCTCTGATACGTGCGATGCGCCGACTCGGGTGGGTGGGGCGAGTGATCGCAGGCATCGCCTGGCCTCCACGCCAGCATAGGACTTTGCTGGTTGGCTGTCCACCAGACGAGCGTACCCAGCTGGTCGTCCCGCCCCTCGCCTCCAAGACCCACCGTCTCGCTCCCAGGACCTGCCGCAGTGCCCCCCAGGACCTGCCGCAGTGCCCACTGCCCGGCGCTTAGTGCCCGCCAATCTGGCGGGTACCTTCCCAGAGACGTTTGCCCAGTTGGCGGATTAAAGTCGGTACCCGCCAATCTGAGGGGCCGTTGCGGGTCCCCGCGCTGGACCGTTGCCGGTCCCCGTTCAGCCTATGTCCCGCCCAGGGCGCCTGTCCGGATGCCATGGCAAAACGCAGTCTTACCACTCTTTGTCACACGTCAGAAAAACTTACGTGGCACAATGTCGCCCGGGGATGATCCAGAATACGAAAGATGACACGACCCGCGCCCGGCGCGCAAGCGCCTGCGGCCCTGTGAGAGGAGACGATACCATGCAGCTCTCGAAGAGACTCGACCTGTTCGGCGACGAGGTCTTTGCCTACTTCAACCAGAAGCGCCGTGAGCTGGAGTCCGAGGGGCGGCGGGTGTTTGACCTCTCCGTCGGCACGCCCGACTTCGCGACGCCCGACTACATCAAGCGGGCGCTCGTGGACTCTGCGGCAGACGACGCCAACTGGAAGTACTCCCTGCACGACAAGGACGAGCTCCTTCAGGCTGTCTGCGACTACTACCAGCGTCGCTACGGCGTCTTGGGCATCACGCCGGACATGGTCATGAGCTGCGCCGGCACCCAGGAGGGCATGCAGTACGTGTGTGCCGCCATCGCCGACCCGGGTGACGTCGCGCTCATACCCGATCCCTGCTACCCGGTCTTCAGGGCAAGCACGCTGCTTGCGGGCGCAACTCCCCACTACTATCCGCTTACGGAAGATCACGACTTTCTCCCACACGTGGCGGACATCCCCGATGACGTTGCGGATCGCGCGAAGTACATGATCGTCTCGCTGCCTGCGAACCCGGTGGGATCGGTGGGCACTCCCAAGATCTACAGCGAGATCATCGCCTTCGCCAAGGCCCATGACATCGTGGTCATCCATGACAACGCCTACTCAGACGTCGTCTTCGACGGTCCGCGTGGCGGCTCCTTCCTTGACTACCCGGGTGCCCTCGAAGTGGGCGTGGAGTTCCTCTCGCTCTCGAAGTCCTTTGACGTGACGGGCGTGCGCCTGTCCTTCGTCGTGGGACACCCCGACATCGTGGCGGCCACCCGCAAGCTCAGGGGCCAGGTGGACTTTGGCAAGTTCTTCGTCGAGCAGGACGTGGCCATCGCCTGCCTGACGGGCCCCCTTGATGGCGTTGAGCGCCAGAGGCTCGCCTACCAAGAGCGTAGGGACGCCCTCTGCGACGGACTCGAGGCCTTGGGCTGGCAGCGCCCCAACTGCCACGGCACGCTCTTCGTGTGGGCCAAGCTGCCGCATGGGCGTCGCGACTCCGCTGCCTTCGCGATGGAGCTGATGGAGAAGAGCGGCGTCATCGTGACCCCAGGCGTGAGCTTTGGACCCCATGGTGAGGGCTACGTACGCTTTGCCCTGGTCATGGATGTCGAGAGGATCCGCGAGGCCGTGGCGGCGATAGGGGAGGCCGGGCTTTAGGAGGCACATGGGCTTTGGACGGCCTTGCGCGCCGGTCGGCCGACACGCTGCCTCGCGTACCACGCGTCGGCACGCCTGCCCCAACGCCTGTGGCTCTCGCCTAGAATGACACTGACGGTAGGCAAGCGATCAAAGAGGGGGAGTAGCATGAAGATGAGGGAAGGCTTCCTGTGGGGTGGGGCCACGGCCGCGAACCAGTATGAGGGCGCTTGGGACGTGGACGGCAAGGGAGACTCGGTACCCGATCACATGCGCGGCGGAGACGTCAATACCCCGCGACAGATTGACGCGACCTTTGACCCGAACGTGCTCTATCCCAGCTGGGAGGCTACGGATTTCTACCACCACTACGAGGAGGACATCGCGCTCTTCGCTGAGATGGGCTGGAATGTGTATCGCCTGTCCATAAACTGGTCGCGCCTCTTTCCGACGGGTGAGGAAGAGAGGCCCAACCAGGCTGGTCTCGAGTTCTACGATAGGGTCTTCGACTGCCTGCGCTCCCACGGCATCGAGCCGCTTGTGACCATCAGCCACTACGAGCTGCCCTACAACCTGGCGGCCACGTATAACGGCTGGGCTGACCGCAGGCTCGTTGACCTCTTCCTCAGGTATGGGAGGTGTATCCTCGACCGTTGGCATGACAAGGTCAAGTACTGGCTCACCTTCAACGAGATAAACGCAGGCACCATGACGATGGGCGTGACGCTCTCGCTCGGCACGCTCAAGGGCTTCACGGGCACCATGGACAAGGTCAAGGATGACATCAACGAGCGCTACAACGCCCTGCACCACCAGTTCGTGGCCTCGGCCGGGCTTGTCAAGTATGCGCACGAGAACTACCCCGAGATCAAGATGGGCAACATGGACTGCTTCATCCTGACCTATCCCGCGACCTGCGACCCGAAGGACGAGCTTGCCAACCAGGCCGAGATGCGCCGCATGAACTGGTACTGCTCAGACGTTCAGGTGCGTGGCCGCTACCCCAGCTACGCGAGGCGCTTCTGGGACGAGCACAACATCGACATCAGGATGGAGCCAGGCGACGAGGAGCTGCTGCGCGAGGGCACGGTGGACTTCTATACCTTCTCCTACTACATGAGCAACATCATCGGCACACACGGAGACGTGAAGCAGGGCTCCAGCAATATGAGCTTTGGCGGCAGGAACCCCTACCTCAAGGAGACCGACTGGGGCTGGCAGATTGACCCGGACGGTCTGCGCTTCTCGCTAAACGAGATCTACGACCGCTATCAGATTCCCTTGATGGTCGTCGAGAACGGCATGGGAGCCCATGACAAGGTAGAGCCCGACGGCTCCATCCATGACCCCTATCGCATCGACTACCTGCGCGCTCACGTCAAGGCCATGCGCGAGGCCGTGGCCGACGGCGTTGACCTCATGGGCTACACCTGGTGGGGACCCATCGACGTGGTCTCTGCCGGTACCGGTGAGATGCGCAAGCGCTATGGCTTCATCTATGTGGACAAGCACGATGACGGCACGGGCGACCTGCACCGCGCTCGCAAGGACTCCTTCTTCTACTACCAGAAGGTCATCGCCAGTAACGGGGAGGACCTGGACTAGGATTTTCGACC
>ERZ773003.2106-NODE-2106-length-10276-cov-59.640153_pt1 | contig 10276 bp, 10 predicted proteins | sample MGYA00580668_ERZ773003 | MGnify/ENA primary metagenome ERZ773003 (study PRJEB29015, sample SAMEA2738002) | human oral metagenome | biome: human oral; feature: human-associated habitat; material: dental | place: China | collected 2126 ... | reverse complement strand
TTCAGCGCCTCGGTGATTATTTTTCTCGACAATCGTTATCTGCATCACCACCCAATCCCCATGCTTGTTATCCCCATGACGCGGTCAATGAACAGATAAAACGCCAAAATGAACAGGCAGCTACCGCCGACAAATTGCAGGAATGATTTGTACTGCTCACGCCATTGTTGAATTTGGGCGATATTGTAGCCACTGCCAACAAGAATCAGAATGCCAAGGAGCGGTAAAAGTGAACCGACGACGTAGAGCAGGATGGCTGACAGCTGGAAGAGGCCAGAAGGCAGACTGATGATGGCTAGGCTGGCCGCTAGGAGTGGCCCAATGATAAAAATCAATTCAGCGATGACGCTCGTCATGCCGAGTGAAAAGGCCTCGGCGCTACTTTTGGTTGCTTTGCTACGCTTTGCTAAAAAGCGTGCCATACCACGAGGCAACCACAGGACGATGCCAGTTTTTTGCTTGCGGCGATAGTAAAATGCCCAAGTCGCTAAGCCTAATCCGACTGCGATACCTGTGGTAACGGAAGCGACGAGTCGTTCGATGATCACGGTTTGGTTAATGACGATGGTTAAGATATGAACCGTGAACGTCGCCAGTAGTAGCGTCATCAAAAAAACACCGAGCACGAAGCTATTCATCCGTCGGAGCAGTAGCATATGGCGGGTCTTTTTGCCTAACGCATGGCCGCTCATCAGCGTCAACATACTGACACTCAACTGCAAACTAGCATGAATACCAGCTGCCAGAAGGACGATAGCAAGTGATGAGAGTATGGCGTACGTCATGTTTATATGAATATTCCTTTAATATCAGTGTAGCATAGGCGGTTTAAAAAGGGAAAATAATCATGAGGATTTTGTGATATTGCTATTGCTTTTTTGTCAAAAATGTGCTAATATAGAGTTAGGTTTCATTATTAAACAAAAACAAGGACCAAATACATCATGACAGAGCAAGCAATTGCAGAGCGCGAGCTAACTGCGTTTTTAGAAGGTATTCAAAAACAACAACTTGAAACGTGGAAGCACCAGCGGACTTCACAAGAAATGAGCGAATTTGTGTTGAGAAAGCTCCGAGCGCTTGATGATAAATAAGGTCGCCTAAAGAAAAACCTCTATGAATCATAGAGGTTTAGTCTGCACTATTGGTAGCACCGGGTGGACCCGAACCACCGACCTCAGGCTTATGAGTCGTGCGCTCTAACCAGCTGAGCTACGGTGCCACGTCTGAGGGTGATTATAGCATGGTATTGCTGTTTCACCAAGAGCTGAATTGATTTTATCAATATCAAAACCACTCATGCTTTGCTATAATGGAAAAGATGAAATATGCAGTAGCAGTCAGTGGTGGGATTGACAGCGTTGTGTTGCTGGATCTTATGGCGCACAAAGGGTATCAATGTGTAGTTTTGCACTTTGATCATGGTATGCGTGCTGATTCGAGGGCTGATGCGCAGTTTGTTGAGGCGCTGGCTCGACGATACGGGTTTTTGTTTGAAGGCAAAAGAGAAGAACTGCTGGGAGCTAATGAAGCGATTGCTCGGCAGCGGCGCTATGCGTTTTTGTTAGCGGCGGCCGAGAAGTATGGTGCACAGTTGGTGACCGCGCATCACTTGGACGACGTGGTTGAAACGATTGCGCTGAATGTGGCGCGAGGGACACGCTGGAGAGGGCTGGCGGTGCTTGGTGATTCGCGGATCATGCGGCCCCTGACACATTGGACCAAACAACAGCTCACAACCTATGCATTGAGGCGCCGACTGGAATGGGTTGAGGATGAGACCAACGCCAGTGATATCTATACGCGCAATCGTTTGCGGCGTAAACTGATGAACCTGCCAGATGATGCCAAACAGCAGCTATACGATTTGTGGCAAGAGCAGTTGGAGTTAGCAGAGGCGATTACTGACGAGTCAGCACAGCTTTTGACGGAGCCACTCAATCGGTATTTTTTCATCAGTATCGATATGGCTGAAGCGGTGGAATTGCTGGCGGAATATATTCGAAATGCATTTGGTACTTCCCTGCTGACGTCGCAGCTCGAGCGGGCGGTGGTGGCGCTCAAGACGGGTAAGCCCGGTACGGTCTGGCAGATCGGTGAAGGGTTAGAGATGAAATTATCATTAAAAACTGCTATAATCAAAAAGATTGATTTAGGTAGAAAGGATTTTTCAGAGTATGGCGGTAAAGATGCCGAACAAGAATGGCAAGAATAAAATCAGTCAGTTTATGCGACTGGGCCTTTTTTGGGCGATTGTTGTATTGATTGGTTTAGCGGTGTATGCGTCAACTGCGCAGCACGCTAATTTGAAGGAAGTGGCTTTGAGCGATGTGGTCAGCCGAGCGAACAAGGGCGACATTAAACTCATCCAAGTCCAAGGCAATGACCTGACGGTGACAGTTAAAGACCAAGATAAGCCGACGGAAAAATCCATCAAAGAAAATAGCAGCATTTATGAACAAGGCCTCAAGAAAGACGCGCCAGTTGAAGTCAAGGTTGTGCCGCAGTCACGCACTGGCGAGGTGGTATGGAATGTTGCCATTACCTTTGTGCCGGTTATTTTGATCATCGGCTTCTTTGTATTCATGATGCGACAGAGTCAGGGGCAGAATAACCAAGCCATGGGCTTTGGTAAATCAAAAGCCCGACTGTATGGCGAAGACAAAGAAAAGGTTAACTTTGAAGACATCGCTGGTAATGATAACGCCAAGCAAGACTTGCAAGAAGTTGTTGATTTCCTGAAAAATCCAAAGAAATACCGCGAGCTCGGTGCTAAGATTCCACGAGGCGTGTTGTTGGTTGGCCATCCAGGTACTGGTAAAACCATGTTGGCACGAGCCGTTGCTGGCGAAGCAGGCGTGCCATTTTTCTCTATCTCCGGTTCAGAGTTCGTGGAGATGTTCGTCGGTGTTGGTGCGTCACGAGTTCGTGACTTGTTTACCAAGGCCAAGAAGAATGCACCATGCATCATTTTCATCGATGAGATTGACGCGGTTGGTCGTAAACGTGGTTCTGGTATGGGCGGCGGACACGATGAGCGCGAACAGACCTTGAACCAGATTTTGGTGGAAATGGACGGGTTTGATGGCGATACGAACGTGATCGTCCTGGCGGCTACTAACCGAGCAGATGTGCTAGATCCAGCGTTGCTGCGCCCGGGTCGGTTTGACCGGCGAGTTAATATCATGCTGCCAGAGCGCAAAGACCGCGAAGCTATTTTGAAAGTTCACTTTAAGAACAAGCCAACTGACGACACTGTTAATTTGGACGCGTTGGCGGCAAAGACTGCTGGTTCGAGCGGTGCTGATTTGGCAAACATCGCCAACGAGTCTGCCATTATCGCTGCACGGCGCAACAAGAAAAAGATTACCAATGAGGAATTGACCGAAGCCTTTGAACGAGTAGCGATTGGTCCGGAGCGCAAAGCGAAGGTCATGAGCGACAAGGAAAAGGAATTGACCGCGTATCACGAAGCTGGTCATGCTATCGTCGGTCACGTTTTGCCGGACTCTGACCCAGTTCACAAAGTTACTATCATTCCACGCGGTGGCACTGGTGGTGTGACGTGGTTCTTGCCGCCAGAGGACAAGAGTTACACCAACGTCTATGAATTTAAAGACATTTTGGCACGGGCTATGGGCGGACGTGTGGCTGAGCAGATTTTGTACGGCGATGATGGTATCACTACCGGGGCAGGATCTGACTTGCGTAATGCGACCCAGATTGCTCGTGATATGGTGATTGAGCAAGGTATGGGTAAGGCTTTGCGTGACCAAGTCTTTCACGAAGACAATGGTGGATTGATGTTTGACAAGATGACCCGTGAGCGGCCGTACTCAGATGAAACGGCCAAGCAGATAGACCAAGAGGTGGCAGCGCTGATCAATGAAGCGAAGGTACGAGCCATGACGGTCCTGAAAGCCAATCGTTCACATCTGGACAAATTGGCTGCGGCACTGCTCAAGGACGAAACCTTGGAGGAAGAAGCGGTGGCAGAGATACTCAAGGGTACTAAGTTGCCAAAGGAAGCAAAACTTCACGCATAATCGATTATGGGGCGAGTTCGGCAAGCAGTCACTAAAGTGAATCAGCGGCTGACCGTGAAATTGGCAGCCAGTCTATTGGCAGGATCTATGCTGCTGAGTAGTCTGCTGGGATTTTGGCGTGACCGTTTGCTGAACGCTGCCTATATGCCCAACAAAGAAGCAGGGCTGGCTGGTTATGTTGTTGGTCTTGACGCGTACACTGCGGCGTTCATGGTGCCGGACTTTATGTTTGCTATTTTGGTGTCGGGTGCGCTAAGTGTGACCTTCATCCCGGTGTTTAATGAGCGGTGGACGAAGGGCAATAAACAGTCAGCTTGGCAGATTAGCTCCAGCATGATCAATTTCATGGCGTTGACCACCCTGGCTGCTAGTGTGCTCATCATCATCTTTGCTGATCCATTGATGCGATATTTCATCGCGCCGGGAATGAGTGAATCAGGTCATGCATTGGCGGTCAGTATGATGCGGGTGATCGCTGTCAACCCATTTATCTTTGCAATCGCTGCCGTCATCGCTAGCATCCAGCAAGCGGTGGGGCGTTTCACCTTTTATGCTCTCGCGCCAATGATTTATAATATTGGTATCATCATCGGTACCGTCTGGTTTACGAATGGTATCAATATCTTTGGTTGGCAGATCTTTGAGGGCGGCATCATGGGCGTGGCGCTTGGTGTGGTGCTTGGTTCGGTAATGCAGCTCATCGTTAGTGCTGTCGGGTTGGTCGGTTTGGGATTTGACTATGAGTTTAAACTGCACTGGCGCAATCGTGGCTTCCGCAAAGTGTTGAGTTTACTACCAGCGCGTTCGGTTGACCAGGGTATGGACTACGCTGTTAGCTTGGTGGAAGTGAACTTGGCTTCTCGACTGGGTGATGGTGTTATTCGTGCTTATCAGCAGGCTTTAACGCTACACATGATGCCGATCAACCTCATCGGTGTGGCGGTTTCTAACGCAGCTTTTCCTCAGTTGACTGAGCATTTGGGCAATAATCGTCAAGATCTATTTCAGAAAGATTTGCGTCAATTGCTGCGGGTGATTATCTGGATGGCCCTGCCAGTGTCCGTCATAACATTCTTTACTCGAGGGTATGTTGTTCACTTTATCCGCAACACCGGAGACCCGATGATGGCGGGTATTTTGGGATGTCTGGTTGTGGCAATTCTGTTCCGTACTATTTATCACATGGCGGCTCGGGCATTTTACGCACAACAGGACACAAAAACACCGCTAAACATCTCTTTCGCAGCTATTGGCTTGAATGTGGTACTGGCAATTGTCTTATCAATGGTGCTGAAAATGGGCGCCTATGGGCTGGCGTGGGCACAGTCGACAGTGGCTGTCATTGAGGTAGTGATCTTATTTGTTGTGTTAGAAAAACGAATTCCGCACTTGTTTGACGCTTCGTTCGTGGCGGCGGTGTTGCGTATGATCGTGGCATCAACGGTAGCAGGAATCGTTTGTTATTTGATGTTACAGGTGTTGCCATTCCGTGAGAGCGACAGTAGCTTCTTCTCAGCCTTTCCGAAGTTTATGATTATCGCTGGTGTGAGTTTCTTGGCTTATGGTCTGATGTCGCGGATGCTCAAATTGCCAGAAGTTGAACCGATCATCAGGCAAGTGAATAAGTTCTTGTTTGTACGTCTGGACGGGAAACGACGCTGATGAAAGCTATCCGCAATTTTTGCATCATTGCTCATATCGATCACGGCAAATCGACGCTGGCTGACCGGATGATGGAGATGACGGGGACGGTGGAGAAGCGCGAGATGAAATCGCAGTTGCTGGATAGTATGGATTTGGAGCGTGAAAAGGGCATCACCATTAAGCTCGCGCCAGTGCGGATGAAGTATCACTACCGCCAGCCAGCATCAACCGCTTCCTCTCAATCAAATGTTGCAGGCAACGCCAGCGACAGGACTATCGATTCATCGGAAGGATTGCCGCCAGCTGGGTCTTACGATCTCAATCTCATCGACACACCTGGCCATGTCGATTTTAGTTACGAAGTTAGCCGCTCGTTGCAGGCCTGTGAGGGGGCTGTGTTGGTGGTCGACGCCAGCCAAGGTATTCAGGCGCAGACGTTAGCGAATGTCTACCTGGCGATGGAGCAAGACCTCACGATAATCCCGGTGCTGAACAAGGTTGATTTGCCAGCCGCTGATGTGCCGCGCGTATCCAAGCAAGTCATCAATTTATTGGGTTGCGATGAAAGCGAGATTATTCATATTTCTGCCAAAACGGGGCAGAATGTTGATCAGGTTTTGGAGGCGATTGTTGAACGAATTCCAGCACCAATTGGCCAGCCAGACGATCCGACACGGGCGCTGATTTTTGATAGTTATTATGACGATTATCGCGGCGTGATTTTGTATGTCAGGGTGGTTGATGGGCGGATCAAAAAAGGTGAATCAATCCACATGATGGCGACTGGTGCAAATGGCTTAGCATTGGAAGTTGGCCATCTCAGCCCCGGCATGATTCCCGACCTATCGCTCGATACTGGCGAAATTGGCTACATTGTCACTAACCTGAAGACTACGCGTGAAGCACGGGTGGGTGATACGGTGACGTTGAAAAAATATGTAGGCTAGTGATGATTGATGTTTGGTTTGATTGTCGTCAAGACGCTAACAATAAAGATCCAGATCAGCACAGTCCGACATTAAAACGCTATCATGCTGAATTGTGGACTAAACCACTGACTGATGGTCGTCAACTGACCATGTTGGATCAAGGAGCGTACTTAATGGCCAGTGATGGTCGGTGTCAGATTCCTGTTTCGAGCGATAATATGGCAGCTACTTTTGAAGCTTGGAAACGTAATAAGTTGATTGTTGAGCAGACACCACAAGATGTTTTGACGGCAATAGATAATGTTGATTGGCGCATCGGTTCAGAGATTATCTTCCCCAGCGAATTACGCGGCGGTACGCAGATCATCAATCGTGCGAGAGGTTGGCATCGCAAAATTGGTGATCGGTTTGACCTAACGCTAGAGTGTATTGCTCGCTGGTATCAGGGTGAAGACAGTCCGCTGATTGATGTTTTCGATCGTTATGGTGACTTTTTTGAGTGGTTTGGTGATTTTCAGGGCTATGTCAATTTTTTCTTGTTGCAAGATTTTGTTGATGACAAATACCAAGTTAACATACTAACAAATTTCGATAATTTCTAATCGTCACCGTTGCCTCAGACCGTTGAGCAGTACACAGCATATCTGCGGGACTTGACTGACATGCTAACATTGCGGGCTAAGCGTATTGAGCGGTATGCTAATCAGTAGAATCGTTTATTTCATAGACATAATTAACTTAAGATGGTATAGTATAATCTGATAATATGTCACAGATAGCTGTCGAGTCATTGCTTGACGGCACTATCGCTGTCCTCAAAGGGACGAGCGATACGGTGACAGTAAGAAAATATTATGATTAGCTATGAATGAGTTACCGCCAATTACGTTTGCCAATGGAGACCGCCTCCCAGCTCATGCGCGAACTGCGCCGTCTGGAGTAGAGAGAATTATGTTTGGGGAAAATGCGGAGAAGCCCATGGCGCGACTTAGTTATGCGAGGCTTGGCGAAAAGGCGTGCTTCGCTGGCATGCTGTTTCGTGAGGCTCCGTCTGAATATCGGGCTGGCACTTCTATGTTGGAATATTTCTTTGAGGAGGCGGCCCCTGCACTTGGTCTTGAGCCAGGGGCTACCTCGGTCATCCGCAAGCCTATCATTGCTTTGTTACTTGCCAAGTATGGGCTCGAGCCGGACGTTACGTCGGAAACGTGGTCGCATGTTGGGCTGCTGGTGCAGCGTGATACTACTTCGAGGAACCATCCAGCGCTACATTTCGTTGAGGGCAATGAGTCTGAATTTAATGATGACCGGCATCGTCGATATTATGATATTGTGCCAAACAGAGAATTGCCCTATATGTATCCATTAGCCTCACCTTCGAGGCGAGTTGATATGCACACGTCGTATACTCCGTGAGGAATATAAACTAACACGGTGATTCGACGGTATCTCTGTAAAATGCTATAATATGACACAATGACTGAAAAAATTACTGTCCAGCCGCTGCCAGGCTATAAAGAAGTCAAGCCCTTTGTCTACGCGGGCTTTTTCCCGGTGTCTAACGAAGATTATAATGATCTGAAAGAAGCGATAGAGAAGCTGAGCCTGAGCGATTCGGCGCTGCAGTTTGAGCCGGAGAATTCGCCGGTGCTGGGTTATGGCGTGCGGATTGGTTTCCTCGGTTTATTACACATGGACATCATTCGTGAGCGGCTGGAGCGCGAGTATAATCTGGATCTCATCGTCACCAATCCGAGCACGGATTATCAAGTTAGTTTGACGAACGGCGAGGAGTTGGATATCAAATCGGCCAGCGAACTACCTGACCCAGCGCAGATCAAAGAAATTCGCGAGCCGTGGATTGACGGCGAAATTGTGGTGCCGCAAGATTATATCGGTGCGGTGATTCAGCTGATTGTCGCCAAGCGCGGTCGGCAGAAAAATCTCAGTTACATCGACGAGAGGGCGCTGATTTCCTTTACGGCGCCGCTGGCAAATCTGCTGACGGATTTTTATGATCAATTGAAATCGGTAACCAGCGGCTACGGTTCGTTTAATTATGAGCTAGCGGGCTACCAGCCGGAAGATTTGGTACGGGTGGATTTTTATGTGGCGGGCGAAATGGTCGATGCACTGAGCGTGATGTGCCACCGTTCGGAGGCACCAGGTTTGGGTCACGAAATTGTCAAAAAGCTCAAAGATGTGGTGCCGCGTCAGAGTTTTGAAGTATCATTGCAGGCGGCGATTGGCGGCAGGTTCATCGCCCGCGAAAACATCGGCGCTTACCGCAAAGACGTCACTGGCTATCTGTACGGTGGCGACGTCAGCCGCAAGAAGAAACTCCTCGCCAAGCAAGCCCGCGGCAAAAAGCGCATGAAACGCTTCGGCAAGGTTGATATTCCGAGTGAAGCGTTTATGGTGATGTTAAAGAGGGATTGATTTGAGTGGGTAAAATAAGAGAGTTGGGCACTGAAGTAAGCGAAGCTATTATAGATAATGCCGTTGTAATGCCAGTGCTTAATCAAATAAATTTAAATAATGCAAATGGAGAGATGGTTAATGGCTTGTTAAAAGACTTACCAATGCTTAAGATGATAGCTGTTTCTAATAATATTCGCGACATGATTTTCATTTCGAAACTAAAAAGCTTTCTTCAGTCGCTTAAAGATATTCCAAAGGGCAAAATCAAAAAAGAAATTACAAAAATTGATAAGTCTAAAAAATATCGTAGAAAGGTTGGTGAAAATTTAATCAATCTGATTGACAGAAGTTTTGATGAGGAAGCTGCAGAGAATGTCGCAATTCTGTTTAAGGCTTTTTTGGATGATAAAATATCATACGATGAATATGTAATAGCGTCTACGATAGCCTGTAGGATATCTAGCCAAGATATAAAGCGGTTTTGTATTGATTTTATGTTAATACAAGAGGCTACAGTAAGCTACGATTTATTATGGACTGGATTAATTGATTTCACATTTGTTCCAATAGAGGGTGTGGATGTAGATTATGATCAAGGCGGTACTTATGAAGACCCTAGGACAGGAAGAGAGTACGATGTAGATAGTGGATATAATGCTGAAGTTAAAGGCGGTGAGATGAATATAATACCTACAGAAACTGGTAAAATATTCTATAGGGTGTTTGGTGATGGGACAGTTATGATATAAAAATCACATGTCTAAAGAGTGGGTGGTAAGTATATGAAGAAACCAATTATTTATATTGATATGGATGGTGTACTAGTCAACTTTACGTCAGCCTTGACGAAGGTTCCGCCTGAGATGCTTGAGAAATTTGCGGGTGAATATGACAATATTCCGGGTATTTTCGCGCTGATGGATCCGATGCCGGGTGCTCTTGAGGCAGTCGATGCCTTGAAAGAAAAATATGATCTATACATCCTGTCGTCGTCGCCATGGGAAAATCCGACAGCACTGGGTGATAAGTTAGCATGGGTGAAAAAGTATTTTGGCGGTGATAGCCAAGAAAATATTTTCTTTCGCAAAGTCGTATTTTCGTCGGTCAAGCAGCTGAGTCGCGGTGATATTTTGATTGATGACCGGACAGCTAAAGGCGCTGCTGAGTTTGCTGGCCGGCATATTCACTTTGGCAGCTCGCAGTTTCCTGATTGGCAATCGGTGCTGGATGAGTTAT